>ERZ857965.145-NODE-145-length-108944-cov-48.273168_pt1 | contig 108944 bp, 100 predicted proteins | sample MGYA00519758_ERZ857965 | MGnify/ENA primary metagenome ERZ857965 (study PRJEB31778, sample SAMEA3449381) | human gut metagenome | biome: human gut; feature: human-associated habitat; material: faeces | place: United Kingdom | collected 2010/2012 ...
AAAACCTCCCTCTAATATTATTATTAGCGAAAAGTTTTAAAAACACTTCTTTTTTAATTAATTTTTTTATAAATTTAAAAAAGTTGATATTTTACCAACTTTCTATTGAAATCTTTGCATTTGTTTCATCATTTGATTAACTTGTTTTTGACTTGGATTTCTTCCCATACCTCTCATCAATGTTTTAATCATTTCTTCATTAATAGGTGGATTTTCTTTTAGCTGTTTTGAAACTAACTTTTTAGAAATTAAAAATCCAGCAATAATTCCTACTACTAAACCAATAACAAGATATAAAATATCAATCCATAAATTATTACATCCATTATTACATGTAGTAGTTAAAATATATAAATACATAATATCACTCCTTCTATACCAATTTTAGCATATTCTTAAACAGATATGCAAGAATATATAGTATCTTCAAGTAGAAAATAATCATGATTAATAAAATCACATACAAATATATTATTAAATGTTCTAATATTATAGAAAAAAGATGGTACATTCTTATTAGTTTTAATCTTTATATGAGAATTATTAATTACCATTTTAGAAGTCTCATTAAAATAGAAATCATTTATTGTATGAGTATAGTTATAGCATATATAACTTTCTTTATCTAAATTCTTTTTTCTTATATAATCATTTACGTTTTCTTTATCCATTGGACTTACTATTTTATCAAATATATTAAATCCAAGAACAATATCTTCTGTCTTTAAATAATGAATACTTTCAAGTAAATTATATAGTTCTTCATAATTATTTTTATAGTTCTTTAGTACTCCTTCTTTAATTTGGAATAAATAAAATGTTCTCATAACTCACCTCACGAGAACATTTTATAACAAACATTTTGAAAATTATGTCGAACTATTGTCTGTTTTATATTTTTCTTTCAATTTTACTTCTAAAGTCCCATTTAAATCTATTTCGGTATCTTCTTTTATATTAAATGAATCAACATAACCAGTTCCTTCAAATGTAACATTTAAATTAATTAGTTTAGCAAATGTAAGAACATCGTTTCTTGACCAACCTTTTATATTAGGCATTTTATATTTATTATCATTTGTAAGTAAGAATACTTTATTATTTACATTAAGTGTTACTCCTTTGTTTGGATATTGTTTTATTATTTTTTCTCCTTCACCTATTATTACTGATTCCATATTATTGTTTTCTAATATTAATGCAGAAGAGTCAGCGTCTTTATTTATGAAGGATTCTACTGTATATGATTTTGATTCACTTGATTCTTTATTACCATATATATTTAAATAAGTTGATACGTTTTTAACAAGATTTTTGATAGCTGTTTTCATTGTACTTGATTTAGATGTTTTTGATATCGCTGTATAAATTATGATTTCTGGGTCTTCTCCTGGAAATAAGGCGGCAAAACTTTTTAATGTATTTTTATCTCCCCTTAAGTATCCACCTTTTGGTGATGCGATTTCTGCAGTACCTGTTTTACCTACTAAATCTATACCTTTTATGTAGTAGCCAGTACCTGTTGACATTTTAGCACTTCCATCCACTACACCTCTCATTATTTTTATAAGTTTATTTACTGTTTCTTCACTACATACTTTTCTTATTTCAGTTCTTTCATTTTCTAAAATTGTTTCGTCAGTTTCACTATTAACTATTTTTGAAACAATATATGGCTTTATCATTGTTCCATTATTAGAAAGTGTTGTGAGTGCCTGTAATATTTGCATTGCGTTTACTGTAATACCTTGACCATAAGAAGCACTCGCTACTTCTGTATTATATTTAAAGTTAATAGTACCAGCACTTTCATTAGGAAAAGGTAATCCTGTTTTAGTGCCAAATCCAAGATTTGAATAGAAATCTTTTAGCTTAGCACGACCTAGTGTTAAAGCAAGTTTTGAAGCAGCAACATTAGATGATCCCATAAAACCTTGATCATATGTAATATTTCCCCAACCGACTCTATTCCAATCTTTAATAACTGCATCATCTACTTTAAGTTTGCCACTTTTAAATTTCTCATCTCCATTATATATTCCATTTTCCATAGCTGCCATAAAACTGAATATTTTCATAACACTACCAGGTTCATATAAATTTGCTGAAAATGGGTCATAATAAGATTTAATCTCTAATGTATTATTATTAAAACTTGGAGTTGATGCAATACCTAATATTTCACCTGTTTTAGCATTCATAATAGCAATAGTTGCCCACTCTGGATTACCTTTTTCAATAGTAGACATAGCTTCTTCAGCAAACATTTGAATATTTGTATCTATTGTTAAATATATATCATTACCAGAGACACTTTTCTTTTCGATAGTTGGTGTACTTGTTATTTGATAACCTTGTAAATCAGATTGATATTCAATATATCCATTAGTACCAGTAAGGTCATCATTATAATAAAGTTCAAGTCCCATTTCTCCAGCATAAGCACCTTCACTATTTGTTTTAGCATACCCTAGAGTATAGCTTAAAAAGTCACCATTAGGATAATATCTTTTAGTACTAGATAAAAAATCTATACCAGGTAAATCAAGTTCTTCAATTTGATCTTTTAATAATTCAGTAATACCTCTACCACCAGGACCAAGTTCTACTTGATAAGGTACTTTCTTTACACATTCTGTTTTATCTTCATTACAACTTTTATATGTAGAATTTAATAATTTAAGAATCTTTTCTTTAGTCATATTGATAAGTGGACTTAAAAGTTCAGCTGTCTTTTCTTTATCAACAACATGATATGGCCTTTCAGGATCTTTAGTTCTTGATGGATCTAAATATGCAATTACTGTATAGCTATTAACATCTTTAGCAAGAACTTCACCTTCTTTAGAATAAATAGTTCCTCTTTTTGCATATAATGTCTTCTTACGAGTATCTCTTGCATTTGCAAAAACACTTAATTTATTATCACCTACATATATATGATGCGTTCCTATATATAAAAGTTTAATAATTAAACAAGCAAAAATAAAAACAAAAATAATTATAAAGATTGTACTCATATTAATTATTCTTGCTTTATTCATTTATTTACACCTCTTATTTTATTGTTCTAATATTATCATTATTATACTCTAATCCAAAGGTATCTGCAACTTCCATTGTATTATCTAAAGAAGAAAGTTCATCTATCTTCATCTTCATACCTAGATTTAGTTTCTTTTGTGATTCAATTTTAGTTTTTAATCTTTGAAGTTCTGAGTTACTTGTTTGAAGATTAGCATTTAATATAAAATTTCCTAAGGCAGAGAGAATTGTAAAAAACACTATTCCAAATATAAAATACTTTTCTACTTTCAATTTTATAACCCTTTTCTTCTTCATTATATTTTATCTTATCCTTTCGATTACTCTTAATTTAGAACTTCTACTTCTATTATTATCATCAAGTTCTGTATTACTTGGTGTTAATTTCACTATTTTACGAGCTCTAGCTTTTAATTCTTCTGGTACAACTGGTAACTTTTTAGTGCTTTCATCATCACTACATAGTTCTTTAAATACATGAGCTACTATTTTATCTTCAAGTGAATGAAAGCTTATTACTGAAAGTCTACCTCCTACTTTAAGTAAATCAAATGCATCCTTCAAAGAACCTTCTAATATATCAAGTTCGTGATTTACTTCTATTCTTATTGCTTGAAATACTTTTCTAGCTGGATGGCTCTTATTTCTATAACTAATTGGTACACTATTTTTAATAATTTCTGCAAGTTCTAATGTTGTATTAATAGGTCTATTTTCTATTATTGATTTAGCTATACTTTTAGAATATTTTTCTTCACCAAATCTATAAAATATATCAACTAGTTTATCATAACTATATTCATTCACAACTATTTTAGCATTTAGTGGATTTCTTTTATCCATTCTCATATCGAGTTCTGCATCTTTATGAAAACTAAATCCTCTTTCTGCTTCATCTAATTGTGGACTAGATACTCCAAGATCAAACATTATACCATCTACTTCTTTATTAATGTATTTTTTCATATTACAAAAGTTATCGTTTATAATGATGAAATTATCATTAATTTCTGATAGTTTTTTATTTGAATATTTTATTGCTTCAATATCTTGATCAAAGGCGAAAAGAAACCCCTTTTCATTCAATCTCTTTAATACTTCGCCTGAATGTCCTGCATAACCTAAGGTAGCATCGACATAAGTTCCGTCTTCATGTATATTCAAATAATTTATTACCTCGTCTAATAATACACTTTTATGCTTCATAATTCATATCGAAGATATCTTCAGCAATACTAGCTAAATCTTCTTCATTCTCCTCCATGTATTTATTATAGTCTTCAAGACTCCATATTTCTAGTCGTTCAAGAGCGCCAATAATTACGCATTCCTTAGTAATATTGGCGTAATGAACTAACGGTGAGGTAATATTAATTCGACCTTGCTTATCGAATTCGTTTAAAGAAGCGGAACCTATGAAAGATCTTTCGAAAGCTCTTACATTTTTTCTAGTAAATTGTAGTGTGCTAAGTTTGTTTACTATCTTTTCAAAATTTGAAAGTGAATAGACAAATAAACACTTATCAAGTCCTTTAGTGATAACGTACTTTTCACCAAGTTCATTTCTAAACTTAGATGGAATAATTAAACGTCCTTTTTCATCTAAATTATGATGAAATTCACCCATCAACATGATAAGAACACCCCACTTTCCACCACTTTGTTTCACTTCTTACCATAATCATACTATTTTTGTTCGCTTTTGTAAAGACCTGACGAAAAAATAATTGTAAAATTTATGTCAAAAAAAGCAATATATTTCACTTTTATATTGCCATTTCAAAAATATTTTATTTTTTAATTATTTTATAATTCTAGTCTTAACACACTACCTTTTTTTCTTTCAATAAATTTTGTATCATAAAACATATAATATTTATTTTTAACATAATCATACCCTACACTTGTAGAATTAGAATAATTAACAAATACATCATTTATATCATAAAAAATATTATATTTATTTAGTAACTCAATAACTTTATTTACATCACTTTCACTTGTATAAAATGATTTAAATATATCAGCAAACATTACATCTTCATTAAACAAATGTATAAATTTATCTAAACTCATATATCCATTATAAGCCTCTATATGCATAAGTACCGCATCATCTTTTCTATGAAGTATAATCACAATACAAGTAGATAAATCTCTAGTATATATAAATGAATTATCAACACTTACTATTCCATATTCATTAAGACCTACTAACATATTTATACCTCGTTTAGTTCAAACTGACTATTATAAAGTTCATAATAATAGCCTTTATTTTTTAATAGTTCGTTATGTGTTCCACTTTCTAATATTTCACCATTTTTAATAACTATTATTTTATCACTACTTATAATAGTTGAAAGTCTATGGGCAATAACTATTGATGTTCTATTTTTAGTAAGATTACTCATTGATTTATTGATTATATATTCAAGTCTTGTATCAACATTAGAAGTTGCTTCATCAAGTATAAGTATTTCTGGATTACTTACGAGTGCTCTTGCTATAGTGAATAGTTGTTTTTCACCAGCAGACATATTATTTGTTTCTTCATTTATTATGAAATTAAGTCCTCCAGGAAGTCCATCTATCATATGAAGTATTTTAGATTTAACAAGTATTTTATTTAATTCTTCATCATCTATTTTGTCATCAAATATAATATTTTCTTTAATAGTTCCTTCAAATAACCATGTATCTTGAAGAACCATACCTATCTTTTTTCTATATTCATTAAAATCTATATTTCTTATATCTATTCCATCAATGAGAATTTGTCCATCATAATGCTTATGAAAATTCATAAGTAAATTAACTATTGTTGTTTTACCAGCACCTGTTTTACCAACGAGTGCTATCTTTTCACCTTTATTTATTTTTAGATTGAAGTTATTTAATACTTTTTTACCTTCAACGTATCCAAATGTTACATTTTTAAATTCTATTGAATTATTGAATGTAAATTCTTTTATAGTACCATTTTCTTCTTCTGGTAATGCTAGTATTTCATTAATTCTATCTACTGATGCGATTGCCATTTGAAGATTCGCTATTACTTGTGCAATAACATTCATTGGTCTATTAAAATCTTTCATATATTGTATAAATGATTGTATAGCACCTATTCTCATATTACCTTTTATAACATTAATGCTTCCAATGCATACAATAACTATATAATTTAAATTACCTATCATTTTATTAAATGGAACAGCAAGACTACTATAAAAACTACTTTTAAATCCATAATCTGCTAGTTCACTACTTACTTTATCAAATCTCTTATTGAAATATTTTTCTTTATTAAATGATTTAATAACATCATTATTAGTAACACTTTCCTCTACAAAAGAGTTAACATTACCTATTGCACTTTGATTAAGTTCAAAATACTTTTGAGTTTTTTTTACTACAAATGATAATAAGATGTATGTTATAGGTATTGCAATAATTGTAAGTAATGCAAGTTTAACATCAAGAATAAGCATCATTATTATAACGCCTATTATTAATGAAACATTATATACAAGTTCAGGTATTATTTCTGTAATATTATCAGTAAGTCTTTCTACATCATTAGTTATTTTACTTATGATATCTCCTTTTTTCATACCATCTATTGTACGTAATTTAGTTACATTTATTTTATTGATTAATTTTTGTCTTAAATCATATCCTATTTCTTGACCTACTTTACTAGATAGGTAACTTTTCATATATGTACATGCTGCATCTATAACATAACAAGAAAGTACTATTAAAAGTATCTTTACTATATATGGAACATTAAATCCAGTATTAAGCTTCAATGATTTATATAGACTATCAGTCGCATAGCCAAGAAAATATGGTGCGAGTGAACTAAATATAGCTGCAAGTAAGCAAAACATAATAATAAGTATATATGTATTTCTATATCCTTTAGTAATACTGATAGTTTTAACTATCATTTCTTTAAATGAAGGTGCTTTCTTTTCTTTCTTTTTCATGACAACACCTCTCTTTTTTGTGATTCAATAAATTCTTTAAATACTTTACTATTTTTAGAAAGTTCATCATAAGTACCAATACTTTCTACTTTTCCTTCATCTATAACTATAATTTTATCACTATCTTTAATAGTACCCACTCTTTGAGTAACTAAGATAACCATTTTATCACTATAGTTTTTAGCTATAGATTTTCTTATCTTTTTATCTGTTATATAATCTACTGCTGAAAATGAATCATCAAAAAGTAAACATTCTCCTCCACTTAAAAGTGCTCTTGCAATAGACATTCTTTGTTTTTGACCACCACTTAAATTAACAGCTGATTGTTCTACCTTAAAGTCATACCCCTCTTCATTTTTATCAATAAAATCTTTAATTTCAGCATCTTCCATAACTGAATCTAATGCATTTTTATTAACTTTTTTATCAAAAATTAAATTTTCACGAACAGTTCCCTTAAATAATAATGTTTTTTGAGGGGTATACGCAAATATATTTCTAAGTGATTCAAGATCATATTCACTTATATTAATACCATTAATAAGTATTTCTCCACTAGTCGCATCTATATGTCTAAGTAATAAATTTATTATAGTTGTTTTACCTGATGCACTAGATCCAATAATACCAACATTTTCACCTTTTTCTATTCTAAATGATATATTACGAAGTACATCTTCTTTTGCTTTATCATATCTAAAACATACATTTTTAAATTCTATACTTTCTAAATTAGTAAGTTTAATCTTACCAGTATTTTCTATTACTACATCAGTCATAAGTACTTCATTTATTCTTTTAAATGATACTACTACTCTTGGTATATTAAGTATTATAACAAGTAACATAGAGAAACTCATAAGTACAGTAGCCATATATTGAATAAATGCCATCATTGAACCTATTTCAATAGTTCCAACACTTATATAATCTATTGATACATAAACTATAATAATAGTTGCTACATCTATGATAAGTACCATTAAAGGTTGTATCAAATATAATATCTTATTTAAGAATATATTTAATTTCATATTTTCAGTGTTAACTTTATCAAATCTTTTCTTAAAATAATCTTGTTTATTAAATGCTTTAATAACGCGAAGTCCACCAAGTATTTCTCTTGATGATGCATTAAGTTTATCAAGTAACTTTTGTAATACTTCAAATTTAGGAAATACAAGTATAAATATAGTTATTAAACATATAAGAAGTATTATAACTGCATACATAACAATAGGTGCGAGTGTTGGAGCTGTTTTATATCCCATAATAGCCGCTCCTATTCCCATGATAGGTGCAAATATAATAAGTCTTAAACCAAAAGAAAAAGTGCTTGTAATATTACTTACATTATTAGTACTTCTTGTTATTAAAGTAGAAGCACCAAATTTATCAATTTCTCTTTTACTAAAACTATTAATTTTAGTATATAATTCACGCCTTATCTTATAACCTAACTTATTAGAAAACTTAGCCGTACTATAAACAACAAGTACATGTGATATTAAACACACAAAAGTTGTAATAAGCATAACTATAGCCTCTTTCGTTATAAAACTAATATCACCACTACTAATGCCAACATCAATGATCTTACTCATAAGAGTTGGTAAATATAATTCGCAAAATACTTGGGAAATAGAAAATATAATCATAATAAATATATATTTCTTAAGACTTCCCATTAATTTAAATATTTTCATTATAATCCCTTTCAAATTATCATATTAATTATTTCATTCATTACATATATCTTATCTTCAGGTATATATAACATATCATCTTTATATATGACATATCCTTTTTTAATAACTTCTTCAAATTTAAATACTTTAAATATATTCCTTTTAAACTTATTATGGAAATGTGTGACTGATATACCGTCTAATTTACGTAATCCAAGTATTACTTCATTTTCCATTTCTTCTATACTTGATACAAGTAATTCATTAAGTCTATAATCACTTCGTAAATATTTATTCATATTTCTAGTATTTTCATATCTCATTTCATTAATGTAACCATGTGCACCTAGTCCAAAGCCATAATATTCTTCATTATTCCAATAAATTAAATTGTGCACACTCTCGTATCCAGGTAGAGCAAAATTACTCACTTCATAATGATGAAATCCATACTTTTTAAGTTTCTTACATATATATATATATGAATTAAAATCAACTTGTTCACTTATAGGTTCTGTTTTTTCATTATAAAGCATAGTGTGTTCTTCAATAATAAGTGAATATGTACTTATATGAGGGACGCCTAATTTAATCATATTCTTAATATCACTCTTAAGAACATGACTTGTATCTTTAATAGTCGCATATATTAAATCAACATTAATATTATTAAATCCATATTTTTTTACAAGCGAAATATTATTAAATATTTCTTTCTTATTATGATTTCTATTTAAATACTTAAGTTTATCTTTATTAAAACTTTCTACTCCAATACTAATTCTACTCACATGATTTTCTTTTAATATAGTAAGTAATTCATCATTAATATCATCTATATTACATTCAAATGTAAATTCAGCATCACTAGATATTTTAAATTTATTAATGATTCTAAATAATTTATTTAAGTTATCAGTATCAAGTGATGATGGAGTTCCACCTCCTACATATATAGTTTTAACAGTATCACCTTCATAATACATATCTATTTCTTTTTCTAAATAATCTAGATATATATTTGAAAGTTCTTTATTATAATACATCTTGCAAAAATCACAATAAGAACAAATATTCCTACAGAATGGAATATGTATATATACACCTCTCATAATTATTACCTCATGTATATTGTATCAAATTTAAAATCAAAATAAAAGATAATCGAGTTAAGATTATCAATTATCTTTTAACAATTTCAAGTGTTTTAACATGTTTAAAATCTTCAAGAATTTTTGCATCAAAAGAAGTTCTTTCAATATAAGAATTATATCCTCTTTTATGAGACCAAGTACCATCTATATTTTGTCTTAAAAAATGAAAGTCATCAATGGATTTTAAGAATGATATTTTATATCCACCATGACTATTATATGCATCATTAGTTGTTTCATAGTAATCAACACCTAAAAAATCTAAATCACTTCTTAAATTGTCATAACAAATATCTATATCATCAGAATATTTTTTCCACTTAAGAAACCAACATCATGTGGAAATTCATGTTTACCTTTTGAATAATATGCTCTTACAAACACTCTAGGTGTTGGTAACATTAAAGCATAACAATAACAATTGCCTTCAGTATAAAGTTTCCATTTAGAATCACTTTCAAAAGAAGGATTTTCTTTAGATAATCTTATATAATCTCTTAAGAATTCTCTATATACTTTTAATAAATCAAGTTCACTCATATAATTAGAAGTAAATACTTTATTATAAAAACTAATTAATTTTAAATATTTTTCCATAAACTACCTCTATCTTGGCTTAACTATTTCATAAGTCTTAACATAATCATAATCTCTATCTAATATAATTGGTAATTTTTCTAGTCTTATAATTTGATTACAATATCCTTTTTTATGAGACCACGTACTATCACTATTTTCTCTTACAAAATGAAAATCATAGTAAGACCTAAATAATGCTATTTTATATCCTCCATGTATATTTTTACTATCAGGTTCGCACTCATAGAATTCAATATTTAAACATCTTAAATCACTTTCTAAAGCTCTTATTATACTTTTTCTATCATTATAGTATGGAAGTCCACTTATAAATCCTACATTATGTCTTAAAGTTCTACTGCAACTTTCAAAATATTTTTTGCCTATTATTCTTGGAGTATTAAATCCCATCGCATAGCAGTAGCAATTACCATTCTTATAATCATCTTTGTCTTCTATAAAAGATGGACTATTAAAACTTATTTTCATACTTAATTTTAAATATTCACGATATATCTTTAATACTTCACATTCACTAAGTTTTTCATCACTTTTAAGTCTTAAATATAGTTTTAACATCTCACTATATACTTTTAACAATTCACTTTTATTCATCTTAATAACTTCCTTATATTAGGTTTAACTATTTCATAAGTTGTAACTAAATTATATTTAAATATTCTTTCACTAGGTTCTACCCTTTCAATAGAACCACTATATCCCATCTTATGTGACCATTTTCCATCAGAATCTTCTCTTATAAAATGAAAATCTTCACCATAATTATAATATAACGATATTTTATAACCACCATGATTATTTATACTATCTATATCAGTTTCATAATAATATATACCCAAAGAGTCTAAATCACTTTTTAAATTATCAAGAAGTTTAGATGGCTTTAAAGAGCATTCCTTTTCACTTATAAATCCAACATCATGATGAAATGATAAAGGCAAATCTACATCATCACAAGCATTCATATATGCATCATAAAATTCTTTTGGTGTTGGTAACATTAAAGCATAACAATAACAATTACCATTAAAATATAAAGAATTATTTTTATCGAATTCTGGATTTTTTATTGGTAAAAGCATATATAATTTTAAATATCTTCTATATAATTTATATATCTCTTTTCTACTTACTTTACCAATATTTTTATCTAAATATATTCTCATGTATGCAAGTTCTCTTAATATTTCTTCATATATCATTTCTTATTCCTCACTAGTGGCTTTACTATTTCCATAGTTTTAACATGTTCATATTTATCAAATAAGTACTTAGCCGGCTTAACTATTTCAACGCCATTACTAAAACCATATTTATGAGACCAAGAGCCATCACTATTTTCTCTTATAAAATGAAAATCATCATCAGATTCATATAATGATATTTTATAACCACCATGTTCACATGGATCTTCATAATCAACATCAAAATGTTTAATACCAAGAGAATCTAAATCACTTTCTAAATCAAATTCACATCTATCATAAGATGTAAAAAAAGTATGCATAAGACCAATATTATATGGGAAAAACATTATACATTTTTCATCAAACATACGAGCAAATATTTCTGGACATCTAAGTCCTAATGCATAACTATAGCAATTACCATATGGATAACATGATTTATCCATATCAAAAGATGGATTATTAAAACTAAGTTTCATACTAAGCTTAAGATAATCACGATATAATTTATATATATCACTACCTTTTAAAGATAAAGATTCATCATTAAGTTTTCTAAATATTTCAAAAATTTCATTTCTTACTTTATCAAATTCACTCATAGTTAACCTAACCCCTTAAGTAGCGTATATTATATCATATTTGATACATTGTGTCAATTTTAATTTAAAGAAAAAGATAGTATTTAAACTATCCTATTCTAAATGCTGGTGAAACGCCACCTACAAAATGAGCATAATTATTGTTTAATATTCCAGTTACATTAACTCCAAAGAAATTACCACTATTAGAAGAAGGAGCGTTGCGAAGCCACCACCATGTAGCAGTAGAATTATTATATTTAATCGCATTAGCGTAACTATTCATAGTAACTCCTTTTTCTTTGTAATAATCCAGTATTCTAGTTAAATCTTTTGCAGTATCTGTAGTTTCAGCATAATCAGTATAAATTTCTTTTGGTGCAAGTAAATATAACTTATTAGTTGTTGTAAAATTAGCAGTATCATTTTTACCATAACTAGACACAACAATTGTATCAATAATTATTTCTTTTAGTTCATTTGGTAATGCATTATATATATTATTATTTATAAACGTATTCATTTCAGCATTATTCCAACCACCTGTATTAGAATAAGCAGTATTCATTTTACTAGTTGTTATTATATCCTGAAACTCTAACACAAATCCACATGCTGTCTGTGAGAAACCTTCAGTAGAACACTCACTCGGCGTTGATTTATTTGCTATACGTAATGTATGTGTTCCATAAGTACCCATATCAATTTCTTTTGTATCTCCAACATTATATTTGCCGATATTATTTTCTTGAATTGCTTTTACAATTGTTGACCATGAATCAGTGGAAAAGTTATTTGGAGCAGCAATATTTGGAATATATTCTCCCTCAACGTCTATATTTCCTACAAAATATGTTTTTTGAGCATCATTAGGTGTTGTGTTATCTAAATATAGCCATAAAAAGTATATAGCTGATTCACCTGATTTAATAGTATCATCTTTGAATATTACTCCATCTTCTAGGTCAGTATATGAATATGTATAGAATGGTTCTAACCCATTAATTTGTGCTCTTCCGGCAATTTGATTTATAAGAGAAGAACTATCGTTGAATTTTATACTTCCATCACCATTAATATCTGCTAGTTCTGGATTAAATGTTTCTGTTATATTTCCATCGCTTCCATAATAATTTAATATTAAGTTGCTATCATTGTAATTTACTATTCCATCCATATTAACATCGCCAAGTTGATAACCAGTATCTTCAAATGTTACTTTCTTTCTAATAACTACTTTTAAATGGTTTGCATATTTACTAGTAAGTCTTGCATAACTTGAATAATCTCCAGTTGGTGTAAATGATGCATCCTCTTTTAATTTTATTTTAACAGTAGAATCTAAACTACCTGTATTAGTTACTTTAAATATATATGGAGTTTCATTTGAATATGTACCATTATCAGGAAAAGGATAAATACCCGCTGGAACAGTTGTTCCATTCTCTACTTTAGTACCAATTACTTGGCCTATATTTGTATATGTTGAATCACATGTTGTATCTTTACAGAAACTTATGTTTAAGTCTCCCATATTAATTACAGTATCCTGTCCTTTATCAACACTTAAGAACTTAGCATAAGTAACACCTATAAATATGATAACAAGTAGTGATACTGATATTAATAATGTAATAACTTCTTTTTTTATTAATTTGTCTATATACATATATAACCTCTTATTTTAAGATAATTTTAACATAATTAATTGCAAAATAAAAGATATATTGTTTTTTAATATATCTTTTAGCCCAATCGGAAAGCTGGGGCGACCCCGTATAGATTATCAGCTCTATTGGTACTATAAGTACCATTATTGGTCACAATGATAAAGGAAAGAGGAGAATAAGTAGAAGGAGCTGTGCGAAGCCACCATTTTGAAGTGTTGACACCATTTTTCTTTATAGCACCACTATAATTGCTGGAAGTAGTAACATTTTTCATTTTATAATAATCTAATTGTCTTGTTAATGTTATTGCTGAGTCATAATAGATTGTTCCTGATGTTTCTTCTGCGTATATTTCGCCTGGAGCTAATAAATATACTTTATCTGTCGATGTAAAGTTTGTTTGACCACTTCCAGCTCCATGTCCTGACACTACTGTTGTATCTATTATTGCATTCTTTATTTCACTTGGTATTGCATTATATATATCATTATTTACAAATGTATACATACTACTTGCTGGCCATCCACCCACATTTGTACTTTCATCATTCATTTTATGTGTTGTAATTATATCTTCAAACTCGAGTACAAATCCGCATGCACTTTGTGAGAAACCAGTTCCTGAACATTCACTTGGAGTTGATGTATTTGCTAGTCTTAACGTATGTGTTCCATATGTTCCTAAATCTACTTCCTTAACATCTCCAACTACATAATGCTCTCCTCTGCCATTTTGCACATTTGTTACTATCGTATCCCAACTATCAACGGAAAAATTAAGTTTTAAATAATATAGCATCATGTCTTCATTAACTATATATGAACTATCATATTCAGTACCTGTTCCATCTTTTTTATTAACATATATTTTATTATTAGGTGTATTACCTAAAGTAGAACCTGAACTAACCTTTCTTGATTCAAGAACTGTCTTATTATCAGCATTCATAAAAGTAACAACATAACTAATTTTATTTGAACTATCAAATGTACAACTAGTTGATTCTTTAGTATCGCTTCCATTTACTGATACATATGCTTTTACTGATGTGCCAAGTAAACTTGTTAAATTAATTGTAGGATCTTCTACATATCTTAACCATATATAAAGTGTGTATGTGATGTTTTTATTAGTTTCTATAAAATCACTATCATATATTAATAATTCATTATCAGCTATGTCTTTAAATGATCCTTCACTTACGTTACCAGTACTTGAAACTACTTTATAAACTAAGTATTCACTTTTTAAAGTATCAGAAATACTATTAAAGTTAAGATATAGTTTCATACATCCATTAAGAGTACTTTCTGCATTACTTATTGTAAATTCTTTTTTGAATGCTTCTGTTTCATAATTGCTACTTCTAATTGGAGCCATATTATTTATATTAACGCTTGTATCAGTTATCTTTAATTTTAAATTACCTGTTACTACATTATTTTTATTAATTGTTCCATTTGTGATAATGTCTGGTCCGATAAATGCTAATGTAGCTGTTAACACACTACCTATTAAAATGCATACTGCTATTACTATATATTTTTTATCTATTTTCATATACTTCACCTATATTAATTATAAATATAAGTTATATAAAAAGCAAATAAAAATCGTCATAAGACGATTATTTACATTATGGTGTCCTCGAGGCGATTCGAACGCCTGACCGACGGCTTAGAAGGCCGTTGCTCTATCCAGCTGAGCTACGAGGACACTTCCAGCTCATGTATAAAAGTATACACCATTATTTAAGAGTTTTCAAGACTTTTTTAATCTCTTTTATTATTTTTTTACAATTTCTGATATATTATTCATATCTTTTGTATTAAATACTACTTTTTTTACATCATAATTTTCAAATATTGAAGAAGCAATAACATATTTAACCTCTTCTAATATAACATTATTTTCCATATCTCCAAAAATATATTCATTAAATACTAAATTAAATTTATCATCTTCTATATTATAATTTAATAATTCAATATTATTAGAAACATAACTATTTAAATTATCTTGACTATTAACACTACTTGTAAGTTCACTTATAATAATGTCTATCTTATCACTACTTGTGTTTGTTATATAACTGACAGGTACATAATACACATTATCATTATTTGTCTTACTAAAGAATACAGTAGTAGTATCTATATTATCAAAACTATCTATATCATATTTCTTATTAATACCATATTTACGTGTTAAAGGATATTTAAGTTCTTTATTAGTGTTTGGTATATATTTTAGTTCTTTAGAATCAACTGTTATATAAATATTATTTAATCCATTTATTTCAGTTATACTATATATAATAGATTCTATCATTTCTTCACTTATATATTTATTTACATTTAATAATTCATTATTAAAATCTAAGTATACATTATCTTTTTCTACTTTTATACTTTTTAATATAGTATTTTTAGGTATTAGAGTATAGAATCCATTTATATCACTATTAGTAAGTTTATCTATTTTATCTTTTATTATTGATACTATATCTAACTCATCATAATAAGTTACTACTCTTGATACATAATTATCATTATCAAGTAGATATACTATGTTTTCTTTTAAGTCTTTATTTTCTTCTACTACTTCTGTATTTATATTAGGTGTTGTTGGTATTAAATAAAACATTATAAGTAAAAATAATGATACACTAGCTACTACTATTTTATTAATTGTCCATTTTTTAATCATTTTCATATTAAATAATATGTTATTTAAAAGAACAAATGACAAATAAATTTGCCCTTGAAATCTCACGATTTCAAATTTCTGCTTCATAGACCCACTAACGTGACTTCTCACGCAGACTTAAATTCCGATAGTCGCTACCGTATTTTTTTTGTTCTTATCTTTCTATATAAACTAATTTTAACATATTTATACTAAATTTGCGTTGTTTTCTATATACATTTTTAATCCTTCAAACATTATATTAATACTTGCGTTTAAATCTCTATCTAATTCCAAATGACATTTTGTACATTCATAAATCCTTTCATTTAAATTTTTATACTTTTTATCTTGATTATCGCATCTACTACATATTTGACTTGATGAGTAATATTCATATATTTGATAAAATTGTTTACCTTTGAATTTTGATTTGTATTCTAGTTGTCTTAAAATTTCATTGAAACAAGCATCATTTATATTTTTTGATAGAGTATTCTTTTTACCATTTATTATCATTTCTTTAGTATGAAGTTTTTCACAAGTAATGATATCATATTCATTTGTAATGTTTTTAGTTATTTTATGTATATAGTATTTTCTTGAGTTAGCAAGTTTACTATGTAATATTGCAAGCTTCTTTTTACATTTATAATAGTTGTTACTGCCTTTTACTTTTCTAGAAAGTTCTCTTTGTGTTCGTTTTATTCGTTTTTCATACTTTTCAATATATTTGTTATTTTCATATGTATTTCCATCTGATAGTGTTAATAATTTTTTAACACCTAAGTCTATTCCAATTATTGATGTTGGTGTTACTTCTTTTACTTTCTCACTTATTTCATAAAGAACTGATACATAATATTTGCCATTTGATTCTCTTGAAATAGTTGCATTTAATATTCTTCCATTAATATATTTTAAATTTCTATAACCCCTTATTTTAATATTTTTTAGTTTAGGAAGTTTAATAGTTTTATTTTCTAAATCTAATTCTATATTACAATAATTATTATTTTTGTAAGAACCATAAACAGCATTTGTATTATATGAATTTCTTTTAAATTTACTTTTGAATTTTGGATATTCACTCTGTCTTTTGAAATATCTTTTGAATGAATCTTCTAAATTAAATAGTGATTTTCTAATAACAATACTATCTATTTCTTGTAAAAATGGGCATTCATATTTTAAATAGTTTGTATAATATTTTATATTTTCAGATGCTTTTGTGTGTTTGCTTTCTTTGTACATACTTAAGAAGTAGTTGTATATAAATCTACTACAGCCAAATGTTTTATTGATAAGTTCTTTTTGTGATTCGTTTGGATATATTCTAAATTTATATGCTTTATAATACATGTTTCCTCCTTACTAGTTTTTTAATAATATGGCTTCTATCATATAATATTAATGCTTAAATATCAATACATCTTTACAATTTTTTTAAATTATTTTTTAAGGAAGATGAGCTTTCCTATAAAATTAAAAATGACTCTTAAAGTCATTTACAATGTAATTTCACCTAATTTAAGAAGTTCTATTACTGCTCCTGCTCTTCCCTTACATCCAAGTTTTTGCATAGCATTTGACACATGATTTCTAACTGTTTTTTCACTTATATTAAGTTCTAATGCTATTTCACGTGTACTTTTATTTTGAACTAATAATTCAAATACATCTTTTTCTCTTTTAGTTAATATATTTCCCATATTGCACCCTCTTCCATACAATCATTTCACTTTTAATTTATGAAAGAATAGTGTTTTATGTGAAAGAAAAAAGCCTATTTATCAAACTTTATAGTTATATTTTTTTTATCTTTGAATTCTTCTTGTATACTTCTCATTATATTATTAGCTAGTTCATTATTATGTTCACTTGATGATATTGTTACTTTTATATTGTCATTATTAATTTCTATATATGATTTTATTTTAAAGTCATTTAGTATTTTGTCTTCAAGATATGTTTCTTTTCCTTTAGCTAGATTAAGTATTTGAAGTTCTTCAAAGGCTGTATTCTTAACTTCAGTACTTGATGAAGGTGAAACAATCTTTTCTTGTAATTCATTCATTACAGTACTTATTTTTTCATTTCTACTAGCTCTTAATGCGACTAATTTATCATTTTCACTTACATTTACATCAATACTTTTATTAACACTTTCTATTCCATTCTTACTAAATATTTCACTTGGTAATGTTATATAATATACTCCTAAAATAAGTATTAATGAGAATAGAGTTAAAAACCACATATTTTGTCTATTTATCATAATTCACCTCTAGTAAAGTATATTAATATATTATTTTTATATACCAAAAAAGTGTGATTACTCACACTTTAAATCAATAACAATTGGATTTTTAAAATATTCTAATTTTCTTACATTATCTGTATCAAAATATATACCAGATGTTTCTTTGTCACATTCTTTATGTGTTTCTTTATTTATAAAGTTATCAAAATTATATTTATATTTTTTAGATAGATCTTTTAATGATATGAAATATTGGTTATCTTTTTTATCAAATTTTTTATAATCACCATTTTCATAAATAGTATCAGCATATTTAAATAATATATTATTCATTTCTGTTATAGTTAGTTCTTTAATAGTATTTTCTTTTTTCTTACATGAACATAAGAGTAATAACATACTTATTATTAATATAATTTTTTTCATAATATCACCTGTATTAATATTAGCATATCAATTAAAATATATCAATGAAAAACTTATCTCATGGATAAGATAAGTTTTATTCACATAGTATACTATAAGATGTATTATATGTATCACTTACTAATGTTATTGTAATACCTGTTTGTTCAAGATCACATTGTTTTTTAGTACTAGGTCTATTAAACATTGATATATCATATCCTAGTTCTTTTAGATTTTTAAGTGATATATAATATTGATTATCAAGTATTTGATATTTTTGATATTGGTTATTATCATATACTTTAGCTGAGTAATTAATTAATGTATTATATACTTTATCATCGAATTCTTTATCAAGTTCTTCATCTGTTTTACCACATGCAGTAAGTGTTAATATTGATAATATAGAGACTAATATTAATAGTATTTTTTTCATTATAATTCCTCCCCATGGAAACTTACTTTTACTTGACCATTTCCTTTATTGTATCCATTTGTTTTTGTAATATTTTTTACTGATGTTGAGTATATATTTGAACCACCATTACCTGGCTTATATCTTTTAGTTAGTGTATCACATCCTGGTCTACAAGTGTTTTCTCCTGTTTTACAATCTGACCATACATCATCACAACCATATACCCATTCGTAACTTTCATTAGCACAGTCATCCCATTCTCTTCCTGTACAATAACCGTAGCAAGCATTAGGATAGTATCTTTCATCTCCTATAGTACATTTTCCAGATGGAGTTGGATTTGAACAACTAAAATGTTTTGTATCTCCTGGACTACAAGAAACATTTCCGCTACCATGTCCATACCAACCATTACTTGTACATTCAAACCATCTATCGCCATAACCATGGCCATATTCAGTATCTACCCATCCGCCTGAACATACCCATTCTTTGTGATGTTTATCTGAACACTCTGTTACATATCCGCCTACACAAGTGTCATGACCAGTATAGCAACTACTACAATTGTCTTGGTATTTATGATCATAGCTAGAACCTCCACCACCGGCGTTTGTTCCTCTTGAACCAGCTCCACTTCCAACTGAAGCTCCACCAGTACCAGTTCCATTACCACCAGCAGTACCATTAGCACCACCGCCACCACCAGCAGCAGCTATTAATATTGTTCCATTCTTTTTAATAGTAGAAGCACCACCACCATAATATTGGCCAATTCCTCCTCCATTGTAACCTCTAGCAATTCCAGTATTATTTCCTGAACCACCTGTATTTATAACTACAACATCTCCTTTAGTGAAATATATAGTTCCTGCTGTTTTAGCACCTTTTCCACCATTATTTTCACCTTCAGCACCTAATAATTCAAAAGTATAGAATCCATTATATGGAATAGTATATGTTTGAGCTGAAGCTACAAAAGTAAATGTTTTATCATTTGGTCTTCCATAATTAACTGTACATGTTGTATCTTTTATAATCTTATTAATAGTTAAAACTTTAGGTTCATAAGTTGCTGTTTGTGAATTAGTACAACTTACTGTATCATATGCGTATCCATTATTACCTTTTAATGATGTACTTAAATCACTTCCAGCTTCACCAATTAATTTAGTATTAGTAGCAGTACCATTATTAACTACTATATTTGCTGTTACATCCATACCTCTATATCTAACTGAACAAGTAGCGTCTCCTCTTAAATCTTCAAGTACTAATTTATTATCTACAACTTTATAACTACCTACAGTTTTATCACATACTAAATCTCCTGTTTTACCTTTAAAAATATAATAACTTTGATCTGGAGTAATAGTATATGTTTTATTATATCCAATTACTATTTCATTTATAGTATCTTTACCTGATATTTTAGCGTTAACAAGTTTAATTGTAACATTAAATTCAGGTGTAATAAATTTCCATGGATCATTACGACTGCCACTTCCTAAAACTCTTGTTTCAGGAATGACTAATTCAGTAATTCTTGATTCAAGACTGTCTGTCTTACTTACTGAATTTATTTTTCTAACATCAACTGCATCAACATTATTACCATTTTCAGTCATTGTAAAATATCTAGCACCTGTTATTAAATATGAATCATTTTTAATTATTGTAGAATTAAATTCATAAGTATTTAAGAATCCTCCTTCATTAAATCCACTTTTTACTGATGAAGTACTCCCATTATATAAATACTTATTTGTTGAATCAATAAATAATTTATATTTACTAAATTTAGTAATATAGTTATCAGTATTTTTAGTTGCTTTACTATAATTAGCATATACTGATGCTGCTTTTACATTAGTTATCAAAAGTAATAAAACTAATAAAATATTTAATTTTCTTTTTAACTTCCTCATATTCTTCACCTATTATAAATATTATCAAATTTAATATAAAATTTCAATCAAAAAAGCGTAAATAATTACGCTGTCTTGTTTATTTACAACTACTACTAAATGATGAACTAAATGTATCTCCTGTTATTATGATTGTAATACCTGTTTGTTCATTATCGCATTCTGTATTATTAACAGGATTTGTAAACATTGTTGTATCATATCCTAATTCTTTTAAGTTCTTTAGTGATATATAATATTCATTTTCAGCTCTTTTATAATTTATATATTGCTTTTCATTATAAATTTTTAATGAGTAATCCATTAGTGCTGTATCTACTTTACTATCGAATTCTTTTTTTATTTCTTCATCAGTTTTACCGCATCCTGTAAGTAATAATACTGATATGATCGATATTGCTAATATTAATATTTTCTTCATATTCTCTCCTTAATCGCAATATACTGCTATTAAAATAGGATATTCTTTATACTCTACTTTTTTTACATTATCAATGTCAAAGTAGACACCTGTTTTTTCGTGATCACATACTTTTTTAGTAATTGGACCTATCATTTTTGTATCATCAAAGTTATAATCACTAACCATCTTAGTTAAACTTATAAAGTATTTTCCATCTACTTTTGGATATTTAGTATATTCTTTTGATGTATACATTTTAACTCCAAAGTCATATAGTTTTCTATTTATATCAAGTTTTGTAAGTACATCTGGTTCAACATATTTTGTTGTTTTAGCAGGTTGTGTTGTTGTAGATGTATTATCATTTGTGGCAGGTTGTTTTTTACAACCTACCATCAAGAATAAACACATTGTTATTATTAATATTTTTTTCATTATAACTCCTCTCCATGGAAACTAATTGTTACTTCACCATTTGAAGTTCTACTTCCATAGCTTTCACTTGTATTTTTCATACCTGAATTAAATATGTTAGTTCCACCATAACCTGGCTTATATGAATTTGTTCTTTGGTCACATCCATAGCTACATGTGTTATGTCCTGTTAAACATGCATCATATCTTCTATCACATCCATATTCGCATTCGTAATCGTAAGATGCACATGGGTCATAACGTTCTCCTACACAGTATCCTGAGCATGATTTGCATACACTACCACTATTTCCACAAGCTGGCCAGCTTCCACATGACCAAACTTTTCTATCACTACCACAGTTTACATTTTCAGTTGAATCATATGAAGAGCCATATTTTCCATTATGACAAGTTGTACAAACTGATCCACCTCCGCCTCCATATGTGTATGATTCATATCCGCCTTGGCACACTCTAGTTTGAGTATAACATGAACTACAGTTATAATCTTCATATCCGCCTCTACATGTATTTTCACCATAGTAGCAACTACTACAATTAACTTCGTAATGGTAATCATAACTTGATCCACCACCGCCACCATTTGTTCCGTTAGTTCCAGCATTGCCACCAACGCTAGCGCCACCTTTACCAGAACCATTTCCACCGGCAGTACCAGAAGTTCCTCCTCCACCACCAGCTGCAGCTAATAATATTGTTCCATTCTTTTTAACAGTAGATGATCCACCACCATAATATTGGCCAGTACCTCCACCATTATATCCTTTAGCAGTACCAGTATTACTTCCAGCACCACCTGTATTGATTGTAAGAGTATCACCCTTATTTAAATATATAGTACCTGTTGCTTTTGAACCTTTTCCTCCTGAATTTTCACCTTGAGCACCATATCCAGTAATTGTATAGTATCCACTATACTGAACATTATATGTTTGATTTGAAGCTACAAAAGTAAATGTTTTATTACTTGGCTTACCATAAGTAACAGTACAAGTTGTATCTTTTATAATCTTTTTAACTGTTATTGTTTTTGGTACATATGTTCCGTTTTGTGAGTTAGTACAACTAACTGAATCATATGCGTATCCTTTTGTAGGTGTTATTGTTGTACTTAAATCATCTCCTGCTTCACCAGTTATTTTTGAACTAGCAGCAGTACCATTATTAACAACAATGTTAGCAGCAACATCCATACCTCTATATCTAACAGAGCAAGTGGCATCTCCCTTTAAATTTTCTAACACTAATTTATTATCTTCTACTTTATAATTACCTACAGTAGAATCACAAACTAAATCTCCTGTTTTACCTTTAAAAATATAATAGCTTTGATCTGGGGTAATAGTATAAGTTTTATTATATCCAATTACTATTTCTTCAATAGTATCTTTACCAGATATTTTAGCATTAACAAGTTTAATTGTAACCTTAAATTCTGGTATTATAAACATCCATGGATTACTACGACTACCATTTCCAGTAACTCTAGTTTCTGGAATGATAAGTTCACTGATTCTTGATTCAAGACTATTGTCTTTACTAATAGTACTTATCTTTCTAACATCAATTGTATCTACATTATTACCAGTTTCTGTCATTGTAAAGTATCTAGAACCTGTTATTAAATATGAATCTTTATTTGCATCCATAGAAGCATTAAATTCATATGTATTTAGAAAACCACCCTCATTAAATCCAGTTTTTACTTCTAGAGTACTGCCATTATATAAATACTTATTCGTTGTATCAATAAATAATTTGTATCTGTTAAATTTAGTAATATAAGTATCAGTATTTTTAACAGCTTTACTATAATTAGCATAAACTGAAGCAGCTTTAATATTTATTACTGAAAGTAACATAATTAATATTAAGCCTAAATATTTCTTTAACCCTCTCATATTATCACCTATTATAAATGATAACAAATTTATATTAAAAAATCAATAATTTGAATGAAATTTCATGTAAAAAAAACTTACTTCAATGAAATAAGTTTTTTAATAATTTTTATTTTCTAGTAGCTATTTATAACATGTTAAATTGCTACCATTTCCACTATAGTTGTTCCATCCTGATGGGCAATAATACATAGGACTTACTATAACACTGCATTTTGTCTCTGATGCGATATTACTTATTGTAGCCACATTATTAGTAATTGTACCAATACTACCATTTGTACAAGTTATTTTAGAATTCTTAAATTCATGATTATTATTTGGTGTTAAATTAAATGTTGCATTATTAAAATAATTAACTTAACGACCATAGAAGTTGGCATAGTGTTTCAATTTGTTACGCTCATAATTACATTATATTTTCTTATTTCCTATTTAGCATAAACAGTTGTTATTTCAACTATATCATTACTTCTAACTTCTTTAGCATATCCTCTATCAAAATACCATCCTTTAAAGTCATATCCAGTTTTTGTTGTATAGGTAAATCTCCATATTTTTCTAATATGGTAACTTTTTAAAAAATAAGTATTTAAAAACTTTTATCCATTTTAGATAAAAGTTTTTTATATCATTATATAATTATATTTATTTAATTTTTCTACATTCAAGATAGAATCTCTTATCATCTGAGTGTCCCATACTAAATGTTTTTCTTGGAAGTGCTCCGTCTAATATAACTGATTTAAATAAATCACTCTTTTCCATTTTAGGAAGTAAGAATCCTATATTATTTTGTTCACTACCCATCTTTCTAGTAACATCATCACCATGAATATAATCTATTTTACCAGCAAATTCTGTTAAATATTCATCTAAGAATTTTTGAAGAGTTCCTACAGCTAAATTACTAGTTGGATCTTCAATATATATTTCTTTTTCACCAGCACTAGTTATATATGTTAATTTTTGACCATTACCATCTGTATTAATTTGAAATTTTTCATATAATTTAGTAAGTAAATGTTCAACATCACAATCAAATATAACTCTGTGAATTGGTTCAAAATCTAAAGCTTCACTATGAATATTAACAAGTTCTACAAGAGCATATCTAGCTGGACTATTTTTAGCTGCTTCTTCACCTATTTTTTCTTTTAATTCTTCATAACAAGTTTTAGCAGTAGCAAGGCTATGATTTCCATCTCCCATTGCATAAACACATGGAGCAGTTTCATTAATACCATACTTATTATTAAAGTATTCAAGTTCTCCTAAAGCTTCAAGTTTCTTTGTTACTTCATCTATTGCTGAATCATTTAATTTATATCCTTTAGAATGTCCACCATTCATCATTAAATCAAAATCATAAACAATATCTTCTTCTGTAACTTTATTCTTTAATGATTCAATTATTTCTTTCTTTTCATCATCAATAAGTATCATAATATGAGGTAATTCAAGTGGAGCATCAACTCTTACTTTCTTTCTAGGTGGAATTCTTTCAATAACAGTTTTTTCAGTAGCTCTTACTAAACTCTTACTACCAACATTATAATCATAACTATCTAAGTCAATCATACCGATTAATCCTTCACGAACTTTACCAGTTGAATCAGTTCTTTCAAGATAAATCATAGTGTCATGTAATGTTTCAAATAAATCATCATTAAGATAATTATTCATTGTTTCATTAATCTTTTTTATTCTATCCTCTACATCTTCATTTTCAAGATATACTTCAGGTAAAATAATATTATATGTTGAAGGGTTATTACCTACTAATTCTTTTACTTTATCCCAATATTCAGGTTGACTTGTATATTGATCACAAGCAATAACACTCCATAAATTATAGTTAACTCCTTTTTTAGGAATTAAAATATCACATTTTTTAAATGGTACTTCCATATTTTCATCTCCTTATGAATATTTTAACACATTAAAAAAGAGTTTCAACTATTTTTGAACTCTTAATTATAATTTGCTAAAGTTTTTTCAATAATTCTTTTAATATCTCTTTCATTAAATGGTTTAGATAACAAATCAACTATTGGATAATTAAATGCTTCACTTACTTGTTCTCTTGTATCATTGCCTGTTATTATTGATACAGGAATTTTAACAAATAAATTATTTTTTTTGAAATATTCAAGTACTTCAAATCCATTTACATTTGGCATATTTAAATCAAGTAAACAGCATTTAATTTTATATCCATCTGGTGAATTAACTGCTTCAATTGCTTCTGCTCCATCATGGGCAATCATACATTCATATTTATCATTGAATATTTTTTTAATAAAGTTTGCTACTAGATTAGAATCATCTACTATAAGTATTGCTTCATTTTTAACTTGATTAGTCATATCAGCTATTAAATCATCTTGTATTTCCATTCCTAGATACTTTTTAGATACATTTATCATTCTTCTTGTTTCATTTATAAGTTTATTATAATTATCATAAATGAACATTATATCATTTGCTTTACTTTTTAGTTCAAATTGATAAGCTAGTTCTGCTAAATCAACGAATCCTAAATATCTGGCATCACTTTTTAATGAATGAACTTCTATCGCATAATTAGGCATATCGCCTGTTTCTCTAAATCTTTTTAGTGCTGAAAGTTTTCCTTCAATCATGTCTAAAAAGTCTTTTAGGGTTGCATTATACATTTCCATATCACCAAAAAGTTCTAATGCTTTTTCTATATTAACTCCATTTGATATTAATAAATTAACGTCTTCCATTTTCCTACCTGCCTTACCTTACATACATACATTATAACATATTTTTTTACTTCTTCAAGTACTTTTTCATTACTCTATTTAAGTCTTCTTTAATAATTGGTTTACTTAAATAATCATTAAATCCTCTATTTATATATTCTTCTTTCATTCCTGTTATTGCATTAGCCGTTAAAGCAACGACTGGTGTGTTGAATGTTTCTATTTCTTTTAGTTTTTGAAGTGTTTCTGTACCACTCATTCTAGGCATCATATCATCAAGTAATATTAAATCATATTTATTGTTACTTACTTTATCTAAACATTCACTACCACTACTTACTAGTGTAATATTACATTTATATGCTTTTAGAAGTCTTTCAGCAACTTTAAGATTTAACATATTATCATCTACTACAAGTATATTTTTACCACTAGCATCAATTATTTCATCAGTTTTTTCTTCTGTTTCTTTTTCTTTCATTACTTTAATAAGTTCTTCATTAGTAAGCATTCTTTGATCAAGTGATATAGTAAATATACTACCTTTTCCGTATATACTTTGAACAACTATTTTTCCACCCATCATTTCAACAAGTTTCTTAGTAATTGCAAGTCCAAGTCCAGTTCCTTCAGTAGTAGTTTGTTTTTCAACACCAAGTCTTTCAAATTTAGTAAACAATTTATCAATACTTTCTTTTTTAATACCAATACCTGAATCTTCTACACTTATAATTAATCTTATGATGTTATTTTTTTGAATACTATTTATTCTAAAATCAATATAACCATCTTTCGTATATTTTGCCGAATTAGTAAGTAAATTAATTATTATTTGTTTAACTCTAACACCATCACCATATAAATATTCTGGTATTGATTCATCATAGTTATATCTAAAATCAATAGGCTTTTCACCTATTCTAGCCTTAGTAAGTAAGATAAGTTCTTCATACATTTTCTTAAAACTATAAACTGAATCAATAATTTCAAGTTTATTTGCTTCAATTTTAGAAATATCTAAAATACCATTAACAAGTTCAAGTAGTGTATCACTTGCCATAATAATATTTTTAACGTCACCCTTAGCGTCATCGCTTACTCCATCATTTTCAAGTAAACTATTACTAAAACCACATATAGCATTAAGAGGTGTTCTTATTTCATGAGACATACTACTTAAAAAATCAGTTTTTGCTTGATTAGCCTTTACTGCTTCATCACGAGCCTTATTAAGCTGTTCAATCATTTTGACATCTGGATTTTCAATAGTAAAGTACATTAAGAAAGATATCACAATACTTAATATAGAATTAAGATAATTTAAATTAGTAAATAATGATTGTAATATAACAAAAATAATAGAAAAAACAATTAAGCAAATAAGAGGTATATATTTTTTTGTAAAAATATTTTTATAATTTGATAATGCAAAAATTAATTGAATAAATAATGCCAAAGAATATAAAATATAGCAAATCCTACTAAGCACACCACCTAAATCTAAAATGTGATCGTTAAGTTTAACATCTATTGGAAGAACTAATAATATTATCGTAAAAAATATCATAAATACTAAAAAACAATCAAAATACTTTTCTAAATTATCTACTTTTTTTGAACTAATAATATATACGTAAAAAGTAAAAAAGAATACATTGATTATCAAAGAAATAGAATATAGTTTTGCAAACAAGATAACAATAAAATTAACATCATTTAGAGCTAAAGATAAAAATCCAAATACTATACCAAGTAAACTTAATACTAAAGAAGATAATAAAGTATAAGAAAATACTTTATGTTCAATTTTCTTAACTCTCTCTTTAGTAAAATAATTTATATTTAGCATAAATATCATAATAAATGCAAATATATTTATTGCTAACATTTGTTTTGCTATTTCTAATCCCATTTTAATCATTCCTACCTTATTAAGATAAGTATAACATATTAAAAGAATGATATAAATATTTATTTGATATTTTTATTAAAATAAAATCCGTACTTATTTTATACGGATTCTAAATTATTTTTTCATTAATCTTTTAATAGATGGTTTTAATATTTGAAGGTTATCTATGCCTAAATTACTTTCAGTGAAACTTATAGTAAATTCACTACCATCGATTCCCTCTTTTTTCAATATTTTATACCCAATTTTATTATTTGGAGTTAACGGCATTTCATCTCTAAATTTAATTTTTGATGGTATATGTCTAGTTGAAACTGCTGGGTTATTAAAGAAATATTTTGATAATAATTCTTCTATCATTTGTTGTTCTTCATCTATTGATAAATCTTTGTTTTTTAATGTTATATGAGCAATTGGCATATTACCCATTCTATCTTCATCATAGTATTCAACAATAACACAATTTTCAACTCTATCATCTTGTTTTATTAAATTTTCAATAATATATGATTTGTATTTAAAACCATCCCATCTTGTAAAGGTACTATCTAATCTAGCATTAAACTTCATATTACCATTTCTATCCATAGTAATTGAATCTCCTGTTGCAATACAATCAATACCATTAATATTATAATGATGAACTATTTCATTTCCATCAAGAACTCCAGAAGTTACACAAGGACCAGAAACCATTGCTTCACCAGTTATAGTATCTTCTCCATCTTTAAATTTAATAGGTTCTTTTGTATCAGGATCAACTATCATATAAGTTGTATAAGGAAGAGGTGCTCCCATACCACCTATTATTTTATGATTGCCATAATTAACTGCTCCACTACCAGCAAACTCACTCATACCATGCCCAGTATCAACAGCACAATTTATAGCGCCATGTTGTTTTAAGAATTGAATAAAGTCTTTTTCTCTATCAAAATTTCCACCACCAACAGTTACTCTTTTTAAAAAAGATAAATCTATGTCATCTAAATTTTTATCTTTTAAAAATGGAGTTAACATTTCAGGTGCTAAAGTTAAAACCTCGGCTTTTGCTTTAATAACGTCTCTTGGCAATTCACTTGGAGAGAAAATTGGAACCTGTATCATATTTGCTCCACAGCAAAATCCAAAATGAGCACAATCTGAAATACCAAATGAAGCAAAATATGGTAACAATTGAAATATTTTAGTTCCAGGTTCATATTGATAATCAGCAGCAAATAACTGATGAATATGACTATTCATGTTGTCATTAGTAAGTGGCAATGGCTTTGGAAAAGCACCACTAGTACCAGATGTATGAACAATTAATTCTAAATTATTTGGAATATATTCCTTTGTGTAAGCACTAGTATATCTACTATTATTTATTAAATCAGAATAAGGAACAATATTTAATTTGGATTTCTTAAAATATTCTTTTAATTCAGCACTTTCTTTTTTCATCTCATATAATTTCTTAATATTATCTTTTACTCCATATTTACTACAACCATCTACAAAATAATTGACATTTGATTTAAGATTCATCGCATCATCAATTGAAACAGCCACTAAATCAGTAATACCTCTTTCAATTAACTGATCCTCTATTTCACTTAATAAAGGTATATAAGAACGATCAAAAATTACAATATGTTTAATATGCTCTCTATCTATAAGTGATAAAATTTTCTCACCGTTTATCTTTGGACTAACAGAATCAGGTCTTGGGTCATAAAAGTCAGATACAGCACCAATTTTTGAATTTGCATAAAACATATTAGCAGTAGGTGCAAGTGTTGGTAATAATTCTAAAACCCTATCTCCATCTTTAACCCCAATAGCATATAACCCTTTGGCAGTATTATCAATATTTTCAATCATTTCACCATAAGTAATATTGTTTCCATAAAAAGAAGTTGCAACTAATTCATGATGATTTTTGTTCATCCATTTAAAATAATCATAAATTGTCATTTTTGGAAATGGTATATTTACTTTACTTTCATCATAATATTTCATCCATGGTTTATCTATATAAGGATAACCAGTATTTAATTTTTTCATAATATCCTACCCCTTTATTTGCCTAGATTATACCATTTTTTAATAAAATAATAAAGATAGTTATTGACAATATGTATCAATTGTGTTACAATACATAGCCATGAAGAAGATGTATGATTATATAAATTATATTGAAGTAGATAAAACACCTAATGAATTATATCAAGATTTTTTAAAAGACTTTGTATCATTCAGAAAGGAAAATAATCTAACTCAAGAATTATTAAGTTTATATTCAAATGTAGGAAGGGTTAAAATAGCTAGAATTGAAAGCAATATGCATTCACCTACTGTTAAAGCAATGATGGATATTTTAGGTCCTCTTGGATATACACTTAAAATTGAAAAAGTTGAAAAGAAGAATAAAAAGGAAAATAAAGACTGCCTAGAAAATAACTAGACAGTTTTTATTTTATAACATATTAATTCTTTTAATGATTTCTTCTTTTCCAAGTAATTTCATTATTTCATATAAATCAGGAGTATTAGATTTAGTAGTAACAGCTACTCTTATAATAGTGCTTATATCAGCAACACTACCTTTAAAGTCTCCTGGATTCTTTTTATATTCTTTAATATTTGATGCATAACCAAATAATTCACATAATTCTTTTACTTTATTAAACCATGTTTCTTTGTCATCATCATCACTATAATATTTATCAACATAAGTATTTAATATATTTTTTATTTCAACCATATTAGTGATATTTTTCCATTCATAATCTCTATGTCTTATTTCAAATACATCACTATACATATACCAAATTAAATCCTCAATCATCTTATAATATGCAATATCTTTACGAGGTTTTTCTTGTTCCCTTTCAATATTTAAAATGCTTTCATAGTATGATGGGTCTTTTTCAATTAATTTCCTTAGTGTCTCACTATGACCTTTTGACCATTCATATGTTTTTTCATATAGTTCATGAGCACTCATATGAGAAATTACATCTTTAGAAATATTATTAAGTTTTTCTAAATCATAAAGTCCTCCACTTGATGACATCTTTGCTGGATTATATTGAAATTCAGTCCATGCCTTAGAAGGATTTTCTCTATGCCACTCTTCATAATTAGAATTAATTATTGTCATTAATGATTCAATAACAGCAAGAGCTGGATAACCAAGATCAGTATAATATCCCATTGATGCTTCTGGATCTTTTCTCTTACTTATTTTACGAATACTATTTCCTTCTTTTTTAATAATAAGAGGCGTATGAACATATTTATATCTAGGTCTTTCAAAACCAAATGCATCATAAAGTTCAACATGCTTAGGCGCACTACTAAGCCACTCTTCTCCTCTTATTATATGAGTTGTACCCATTAAATAATCATCTACAACATGAGCAAAATGATATGTTGGAAGTAAGTTATCACTTTTCATAATAACGAAATCTTCATCATTTTCAGATAATTCAAGTTCACCTTTTACTTCATCTATAAATTTAAATTTACGTTCAAAATCACCCATTGATTTAAAACGAATAACATAGTCTTTGCCATCTTTAATATTTTGAATCATTTCATCAACTGATAGATTTCTACATTTAGCATACTTTCCGTAGTAACCTGTTCTTTGTTTTTTATGATCTTGCATCACTCTTAATTCATCAAGTGTTTCTTTAGTACAAAAGCATGGATAAGCTCTTCCTATTTCTATTAAATATTTAATAAATGCATGATAAATTTCTTTTCTCTCACTTTGTACATAAGGCCCATAATTACCAATTGTTTTTCCATCAAGTTCATATTCATCTGGTAATAATTCATAGTATTCTAATGCTTCTTTAATTAATTGAACTGCTTCTTTAACTTCTCTTTTTTGATCAGTATCTTCTATTCTAAGCATAAATACACCATTATTATTTCTAGCAATCAAATAATCAATTATTGCTTGATATATTCCACCAATATGAACATATCCAGTTGGACTTGGAGCAAATCTTGTTACAACCATTCCATTTCTACTAGGATACATATTTTCATAATCTTTTATAGTTTTATTAATATTTGGAAATATTAAATCTGCTAAATCTTTATTTGTCATATAACACCTCTTTTTTCTAATAGTAGTATACAATAATTATTAGTATTTCACAAGAACAAAATAAAAAGCTCTGCGATTTACAGAGCGAATTATCATATGGCGGAGACAGAGAGATTTGAACTCTCGCACCAGTTTCCCGATCTACACCCTTAGCAGGGGCGCCTCTTCAGCCTCTTGAGTATGTCTCCACGTAGGCACAAATAAATAATACCTTATTCAGAGAGATAAGTCAACATTTTTAAGAAAAAAACTTGTATTATTTACAAATATTTGCTATGATTGATATATATAAAATAGAGGCGATGAAATAAATGAATAATGAAGCACAATTTGAAACTACAGCAATTATTGATATAGATGCAGAGTTAAAGGAACAAGAAAAGCAAAAAGAATTATTAAACACTATTAAGATGGAACCTATACTAGAAAAGACAGTTATGGAGGAAGAAACTCCAGTAACTAAAAAGAAAAAGATGATGGAGATAACAGATTATATATTACTTTTCTTAATAGTTGCATTTATTATAATATTTGTACTTGTACTATTCAAGCTTAAATAATGATAAAAGAACTCAATCTTGAGTTCCTTTTATTTACAACTAAAATCATGTTCACGTAATGCACCTTTTACATCATCTTTATTAGTTTTATCTCCAATATAACTAGTAGATAAATCATAATATTCAGTAATGTCTTTTATATTTCTAACATTAATATCTTCAGTTAAATCAATAATACCATTTTTAATATTATATTCAACTTTAACATAAGCACCTTTATCATATGTTTTCTTTTTCTCTTTTAATGTTTCTTCCATTGTATCAATATTTTCAAGACCTTTATCAGTTAATTGATATTTAATATTGGAAACTACTCTTTTAAGTTCATCTTTATTATCAAATATTAGTCTCATATCAATATTGTAATTAAAGTTCTCTGAATTAATATTCTTATTACATTCTACTTCACTTTCAAGAAGATTACAACCTGATAAAAGAGATATAAATAATAATGATAAGATTAATTTCTTTATTTCCATAACATCGCCTTCTTCTTTATAATTCTTATTATATTTAAAATTAATAATGATATAATTGATACAACAATTGATGCACATGATATAACTATTTTAATTATGTTTGTTTTTGATATTTGTACTTTATCATGAGGAACTATAGGTTCGTCTTTTTTTACTTCTTCTATTTTTGATATATTGAATTTATATTCACGAGTACTTCCATCTACTGCTGTAACTATTAGCGTTATTACACTACCATTTTTTAAGTTTTCATTTCCATTTATGATTACTGATGAATCTTTACTTTCTGTTTCATAAGTAAATTCAAGTGATTTTTCATTTTCTATTGTTATATTATATAATACAATATCTTTATCAAATTTTATTTGATAATTTTTAATACTTAGTGATTTTAAATAATTGTTTGGTACTACTTCATTACTTTTTACTATTCTTGTAACTTTTAATACATAGTTTTTACTACTGCCATTTTCTGCAGTAACTTTTATATTGATAGTATTTACTCCTTCTTTTAATTTGTAATTGCCAAATCCAGTTACTTTAGATTTATTATCTTCAGTACTACCACTAACATTTATACTTTCTACTTCATTTTTAACTGTTAATGCATATTCAGTAGTTTTCTTATTAAATTTAAATTCACCACTACTTATACTTAATTCTTTTAAATAATTATTTCTACTTCTATTATCTTCTCTAGTAACAATAATTTTATAGTTTTTTTCTACTTTGCTTTCGCTTTTGACCTTTATTAAGATTGTATTCTTTCCATATTTTAGATCGACTGTTCTATTACCATAACCACCTACATAAGAAGATTTATTACTTGTAAGTGTTGAATTAATAGTTATTTTACTAGTAGTAGATGGTACGCTTAATTTATAAGATGTAGTATTTTTATTAAATTCAGGATTTAGTTTATAATCAGTAATAGTTAATGTATCAAGTGTATTTGTTTTATCACGATTATCTAGTCTATTAATATTTATTTTATATACTCTTCTTATTCCACTTTCACTTATTACTTCTATATTGATAACATTATTACCATATTTTAAGTCATATGATTTAAGACCATTTACTTTAGCAGAAGAATCTGTAAGTGTTCCTGTAAACGTTATACTATTTTTATCATAATTGAAGCTATATTCTGATTTATTACTATCAAAATTGCTTAAATAATTACCTTCTTTTACTTTTAATGAACTAAGTGTATTTACATTAGATTTAACTCTTATTGTAACATTTTTATCATTTATATCTACTGATTCTATATTGGTATTATCTCCATCGTTAGTAATTGTTATATCTTTAATATTAAACTTAGCATTACCTGTTGCGGGCATTTCTATTTTAAGAGTTCCTATTTCACTTTTACCACTAGATGGATTATTTTTTTCAAGGACTGCTCCATTACTTTTTATAGAATGTACTTTATAATTATTATTATTTATAAATGAATTATATTTACCACTTGTAAATTCATATTTAAATTGTATACCTCTTGCTTTAAAGTCTTTAGCATTTAATTTAATCTTACATTCAACTACTTCTAAGGAAGAAGCACTGCTTGGGCAATTTATATCCATAGTAGCAGTAAGTGCTTTAGTACTTGTTAAAATTATCATAAAGCAAAATATACTAAATAATATTTTTTTCATATTCCTCCTAAAATCCATCTTCTGGACTCAATATATAATTAGATATTTTAATAACATCTACTATATCTATTCTTTTATTATTATCAACATTAGCTGCTCTATGTTGTAAATCATTACTATTATAAGAAGTATCAAGTATATAATTAGCACACATCATAGTATCAACAATATTTACTTTACCATCACCATTAATATCGCCATAGATTACAAAATGATAATCTTTACTTGTAATATTATTACTTACTTTAAGATAACCATTTGTGCCAATATAATTACTACTACTTAATTTCTTATTCTTACTATCATAAAATTCATAAGATAGCTTAGAATCAATAGTGATATTATTAATTATATCACTAACTTTATTATTATCACTACTAATAAATATAATATTGTTATTAAAGTCATACTTATTAACTATAATATTTATATCAGGTATAATTATATCACTTTTAGGAAAACTTATTAAATATAATGAATTAGATGAACTAAATGTCCATATATTTTTATCATATAAATTAAAACTATTATAATTATATATATTACTTAAAATATTATTATTACTATTTGTATATGATAAATTACTATAATTAAATGTTGTACCTATTATATTCTTTATATTACTATAAGTATTATTATTAGATATATTAAGTGTTGCATTAGAACTTGATATAAATAATAATCCAATTAATGATCCTGTGTATATATCGTATGTTCCATTTATATTAGAATCGTTTATAAATGTATTTTTAATTGATATATTTTTATTACTATTAACTATTAAATTACCTAGTAATCCACCTGTATTATCATTACCATTAACATCCCCATTAATAAGGATATTGTTAATATTTATATCATTTTCTGCTTGTCCTGATAAGGTACCTACACTATTATATCCTTTTATATATGAACTATCTATTTCTATATTATTAAGTGTACTATTAGATATAAGAGAAGCTAAGACTCCACTATATAATGTTTCACTATCAATTATATCTATATTAAAATTATATAGTTTTAGATTAGTTACTTTAGCATCTTTTAATTTATTAAATAAACCTCCTACGTATGAATTTAAATTACTTATAGTATGATTATTACCATCAAGTTTACCATTAAAATCAAGTGGAACAAATCCTTTACCACTATTATAATAATAGCCATTATTACTAGTAGTAGAATATTTTAAATCAATATCATTCATTAATTTAAAATAATCATAAGAATTACTTAAATATTTTAGATCTTCTAACTTTTTAATAAGATAAGGATTATCTAATGTTCCACTACCCTCTAATGAAGATTCATCATATTCATAATCAACAAAGCCATTAGAATTTATTTCTATATGAAAATTAGTATTACTTAATACTTTATTTAATTTAAGAGTAAAATTAGAATAATTATTTATAAGATTAACATTCTTAATAATAGAGAAATTACTTGATATATCTTTATTATTTGAATCTATTACTTTTACTTCATAATTAGTACCTGATAAGATATTTTTACTTATTAAATGATATTTAGTTACATTACCTACTTTATTATTAAATGTATCTTTTGTTTTAGTATAGTATTTTTCTTCTTTATTGGTATTAGATGTAAGTATACTTAAGTTATATGTTATATTATCATTATTAGTAACATATACATATAAGTTTCCATTAGTATTTGTATTAAAGTCATCAATATCAAAATAATTAACTCCATAGTGTAAGTCCTCTGTTCTTGGTGATGTTTTAGTAGTAGTGCCATCACTTATTTTAATAGTAAGTTTAGATTTATTACTACCCTTATATAATACTTTTATTCCTTCTACTTTTTCACTTTCATTTCCTATAAAATATGTATATGTTTCTGTTCTATTATTAGTAGTTTTATTTAAATATTCAGTATAGTTATAATTATATGTTTTGAAATTAACATTTTTAACACCTATTAAGTAATTATAAACATCTACATCATAATATGATATATAGAAGTAATCAATGTAGTCTCCCCATGAATTCATAGCAAGCCATGAACCTTTTAATACATTTCCATTATATGTAATACTTCCATAGTTATCATCCCATCCTATTATACTAATAGCATGACTACTAGCAGCATAATCAGTATAATTTTTACTTCCATCATTATAAAGTAAATTAGTATCTTTATTATAGAAGTCTGAAAATATACCAGTAGCAATAGCTCCATAATTAACTAAATGATTTTTAATATCTTTAGTATATGTAGATAACATTGTTTTAACAGTACTTATATCATATTTTTTTAGAGAATTTTTAATATCAAAAGATGGAAACCATAAAGCATCACGTATATCTAAGACAGTATTAACACTATCTATATATTCACTCATTCTTTTTTCTTTATAACTAGTAAAATAGTCCCCGAAATAATTTTCAGTAACAGGACTATATCCATAATACCAATAATTAAGTACATTAACAACTGAATTGCCTTCACCAAAGTTCTTAGTATCCCCTAGATATCTTGATACATAGTCCATTTGATTTTCACTAAAATTATATTCAGAATAACCTTTCTTAATTAAATATGATTCTAAAGTATTATTTGTACTAAAAGCCCAACATAAACTAAGGTTCTTTTGATTATCAATAGTTGGAATATTTCTTTTACCTGAATCATTTCTTAAATCAAAAGATGGTAAACTACTACTAAAAGTTCTAGGACTAAGATTACCATTAAAATAATTTCTAGATATAATATCATATTCATTTAATGTTTCACTAGGTACTAAACTAACATTAGATTTATCAGTAAGATTAATATATTCTTTATAAAGAGGATTTTCTACTATAGATGCATCTATATAAAAAGATAAAAAGAAAGTAATAAATACAATAAATATTTTCTTAAAATACTCTTTCATAAGACCACCTATTCTATTAAGTATTTTACTATAAATGACTATCTAAAGTCAATGTAAACAAAATGTAATATATTCAAATTAAGATATGTTTTTATGATAAAATAGATAGGTATAAAAGGAGTATAAGAATATGAACGAAAATATAATTAATGATATTTCAAATGAATTAAATATCAAAACAGAACAAGCTAAAACAGTTCTAAAACTATTAGAAGAAGGAAACACTATTCCATTTATCGCAAGATATAGAAAAGAAGCAACTGGTGCTTTAGATGAAGAACAAATAAGAAAGATAAATGAAGTATATGAATATCAAGTAAACTTACTTAAAAGAAAAGAAGATGTTATAAGACTTATAGATGAAAAAGGCCTTTTAACAGATGAAATAAAGAATAACATAATGAATGCTAAAAAGTTAGTTGAAGTAGAAGATATTTATGCTCCATATAAAGAGAAGAAAAAGACTAAAGCAACTGAAGCAATTAAGAATGGTCTTGAACCTCTTGCTAAAATAATAATGAGTTTCCCTACTACATTTAATGATGAATCAGTAAAGAAATTCTTAAATGATAATGTTAAAACAATTGATGACGCTATTACTGGTGCTAAATATATAATTGCTGAATGGATAAGTGATAATGCATATTATAGAAAATGGATAAGAAGTTATTTCTTCAAGAATGGTGTTATTACTTCAAAACTTAAAAAGAAAGATGCTGATGCTAACAAAACATATGAAATGTATTATGACTTCACAGAACCAGTTAAACATATAAAACCACATAGAGTTCTTGCGATTAATAGAGGTGAAAATGAAAAGATATTATCAGTAAATATTGAAGTTAATAATGAAGAAGTATTATCATATTTAGAATCAAAGATAATTAAAAAAGATTCACCTGTTAAACCATATGTAATTGATGCAATAAAAGACAGTTATAAAAGACTTATATTTCCATCAATGGAAAGAGAAATTAGAAGTGAACTAACAAGTCAAAGTGAAGATGCTTCTATTGAAGTATTTAAAGGTAACCTTGAAAATCTATTATTAATCGCACCTATGAAAAATAAAAGAGTTCTTGGATTTGATCCAGCATTTAGAACAGGTTGTAAACTAGCAGTAGTAGATGAAACATCTAAAGTACTTAATATTTCAGTTATATATCCACATGAACCACATAATAAATGGAATGAAGCAAAAGAGACTATAAAAGATTTAATTAATAAATATAAAATAGATATTATTGCTATTGGTAATGGTACTGCTTCAAGAGAAAGTGAAAAGTTAGTAAGTGAAACTCTAAAAGAAATAAATAATTGTAAATATGCTATTGTATCAGAAGCAGGCGCTAGTGTTTATTCAGCAAGTAAACTAGCTATAGATGAATTTCCTGATTTAACAGTAGAAAAAAGAAGTGCTGTATCTATCGCAAGAAGACTTCAAGATCCACTAAATGAACTTGTTAAAATAGATCCTAAATCAATAGGTGTCGGTCAGTATCAGCATGATGTTTCTCAAAAGAAACTTGGTGAAAGCCTAGACTTCACAGTAGAAAAATGTGTTAACAATGTAGGTGTTGATATTAACACTGCTTCCCCTTCTATACTTAAATATATAAGTGGTCTTACTAAATCAGCAATTGATAAGATTATTAAATATAGAGAAACAAATGGTAAGATTAAATCAAGAGAAGAAATCAAAAAGAAAAAACTTCTAAGTGATAAAGCTTATGAACAGTCAATAGGTTTCATGAGAATTGCTGATGGTACTAATCCACTTGATAAAACAAATATACATACAGAAAGTTATGATAAAACATTAAAGTTATTAGACTACCTAGAATTATCAACAGATGATCTTGGTACTGAAAAATTAATTAATAAGTTAGATAATATTAATGAACATGAAGTATCAAAAATGTTAGATATAGATTTATATACTCTACATGATATAATTGATTCATTAAAAAGACCTAATAGGGATTATAGAGATGACTATCAAATGCCAATATTAAAAAGTGATATTCTTACCATCGATAATTTAACTCCTGGTATGAAATTAGAAGGTACAGTTAGAAATGTAGTTGACTTTGGAGCATTCATAGACATTGGACTTCACAACGATGGTCTTGTTCATATTTCTAAAATTACTAATAAATATATTAAACATCCAAATGAAGTATTAAGTGTTGGTGATATAGTTACTTGTTATGTTATTGATATAAATAAAGAAAAAGAAAAAGTATCATTATCACTTATTAATCCAATAGAAAAGTAGGAATTTAATCCTACTTTTTAAATGTATTAATCATGTTAGACTGCTCACCATAACTTTTATTTTTATACCCTATCGGCTTATTTCTATCAAAATTAGGTGGTGTTATTGGTTTACTCTTACGTACAACGCGAGCATTATCATTAAGATTATTAAGTCTATATACATCAGCTTGATTATAAGGAGATAACTTCTCTACCTTATCAAATGTATATTTCTTATCATTATCATTTAAACTTTTCTTAATAACCAAATATATACTAAATAATATCAATAATATAACAGCAATAATTATCAAAATAACATAACTATCCATAATAACACCTCTATATAAACTATATCATATTTATTAATTATTTGCTAGTGAAATATCCAGGATTAGTTGTTCCACCATCTATACGAGCATATGTTTTATCGGTATAACTTGAATTATAAGTTGTACCACTTCCACCTACTAAATTAGTACTATGAGTAAACATTTCAATACTTGAAGTAACAGCATCAGTATTAAATTTATTACTTGCATATATAGTTTTTAATTTAGTAGAATCATAAAACATCTTAGACATATCAGTTACTTTACTTGTATCAAAATTGCTTACATCTAATGTTGTTGCTTGACTACCAGAAAACATGGACCTCATATTTGTTACTTTACTTGTATCAAAATTGCTGACATCTAGTGTTGTTGCTTTACTACTAAAAAACATATAACTCATATTAGTTACACTACTTGTATCAAAACTGCTTAAATCTAATGTTGTTGCTTTACTATTAGAAAACATATAACTCATATTAGTTACTTTACTTGTATCAAAATTACTTACATCTAATGTTGTTGCTTTACTATTCCAGAACATATGATTCATATCAATTACTTTACTTGTATCAAAATTGCTTACATCTAATGTTGTTGCTTGACTTTGATAAAACATCCAACTCATATTAGTTACACTACTTGTATCAAAACTGCTTAAATCTAGTGTTGTTACTTGACTATTAACAAACATAGAATCCATACTAGTTACTTTACTTGTATCAAAACTACTTAAATCTAATGTTGTTGCTTTACTATTATAAAACATAGAACTCATATTTGTTACCTTACTTGTGTTAAAAATGCTTACATCTAAGGTTGTTGCTTTACTATTATAAAACATAGAACTCATATCTGTTACATTACTTGTGTTAAAAATGCTTACATCTAAGGTTGTTGCTTTACTATTATAAAACATAGAACTCATATTAGTTACTTTACTTGTATCAAAATTACTTACATCTAATGTTGTGGCTTGACTACCAGAAAACATGGACCTCATATTTGTTACATTGCTTGTATTAAAACTACTTAAATCTATATTTGTCGCTTGACTAACATTAAACATAGCACTCATATTTGTTACATTGCTTGTGTTAAAACTACTTAAATCTAATGTTGTGGCTCTACTAGATTGAAACATTAAACTCATATTTGTTACATTACTCGTATCAAAATTACTTAAATCTATTGTTGTTGCTTGACTACTAGAAAACATAGTACCCATATTTGTAACCTTACTTGTATCAAAATTACTTAAATCTAATGTTGTTGCTTGACAGTTAGAAAACATATAACTCATATTAGTTACTTTACTTGTATCAAAATTACTTACATCTAAGGTTGTGACTTGACTATAAGAAAACATAGAACTCATATTAGTTACACTACTTGTATCAAAACTACTTAAATCTATACTTGTCGCTTGACTATAATGAAACATATAAGACATACTTACAACTGGCTTATTATTTATATATGTGCATAATTTACTTGTTACTGCATCAGTACTAGTTTTATCAGTTAAAGTAACACCCCATCCATCATCATTAATATTATTCCAACTACTACCTGTATATTGTTGCTTATGCCTATAAGTATATTGTCCATTTACATATTCAGCTCCTTGTACCATATTTCCATCAAAAGTACAATAAATAGGATTTGGTGATGGATCTATATATTCTTCTAGATCTATTTTACCTGTAAATTTTTTATTTAGATTGTCATTTTGATTATAACTTCTATTCTTAAATGTAATAGTAACTGTATATTTTTGAGTTATATTTGTATCTATTTCAATATCTTTTTTTATACTTTTAGAAGTAGATGTTTCACTATAAGGTACTGCTTTATAAAATGAATCACAAGTACCACTTTCTTCTAAAGTATTAGAGTTATAACTTTTACATTTCATATCTATTTGTAAATCATAATTATTTATTGTATTTATTAAATTATTCCATAATATATTATAACTTACTTTTTTAGAACCTATATTTTCAACTTTAAATGTTCTTACAATAGAGTCTCCTGGTAAAGCATCATTTAATGACATTGATGAGTCATCTGTATATCTTAACTTTAAATCACCTGTTTCAAGTACTATATTTTTGCCTTCACCCTTTACTTCAGTACTAAAATAAGCATAAGAAAAACCAGTTACTCCAAGTACTAAAGTAATAGAAAATAAGATAATCAATATTTTTATCACTCTATTTTTCATATAATATTATTGTAACATTTTTTCATATAAAAAACATCTTATTTTTTATAAGATGTTTAATAAAATCTATTTTGTAACTATTTCCATAGCTTTTCTCATTAATAAGTCATACTTGAATAATTCTTTTGAACCGATTTCTTTTTCAAAATCTTCAACGCTCATACCATATTTTTTTGCAGCCTCTTTAAGTCCATCTTCAAGTTCTTTGTCAGTTATTTCTAATTTTTCTTTTTCAACAACTGCATCAACTATTAATCTATAACCTATTCTCTTATTTGCTTCATCTTTTAATGTAGCCTTAAAGTCATCCATAGTTGTATTACAATATTTTAAATAATCTTCTAATTTTAATCCTTGATATTGTAATTTTTCACCAAATTCTCTTACTAATCTATTAACTTCATCTTCAGTCATTTCTTCTGGAATTTCAAATTTAGAATCTTCAACTACTTTATCTAAGCATTTGAATAAATATTCATCTTCATATTGTTTTTCTTTAGAAGCTTTCATATTTTCGCTTACATATTTCTTTAAGTCTTCTAAGCTTTCTACTCCACCAACATTTAAGTCTTCAAAGAATTCTTTATTAAATTCAGGTAATACTCTTTCTTTAACTTCTTTAACAGTAACTTTGAATACTACTGGTTTTCCTTTTAATTCTTCACTATGATAATTTTCTGGGAATGTAACATTAACATCTTTTTTATCACCTTTTTTAAGACCAACTAATGCTTCTTCAAATCCAGGAATAAATGTATGAGAACCTATTTCTAATGAATAGTTTTCACCTTTACCACCTTTAAATGGAGTTCCATCTAAGAATCCTTCAAAGTCAATAACAGCAACATTTCCTTCTTTGATTTTAGCTTTATCATCTAAAGTTTTAACTTCAACGAATTGTTCTCTTAAATGACCAAGTTCATGTTCAATTTCTTCTTCAGTTACTTCAATTGGACTCTTCTTAATTCCTAAGTCTTTATATTTGCCAAGTTTTACTTCTGGAGCAGATATTAATGTAAATTCAATAGTAATACCATTTGAATCAATATTCTTAATATCAATACTTGGTGTAGCTGCTGGTGTAATAGTTTCTTTATCGCTTAATAATTTAGCATAAAGAATATCAACTGCTGCATCAATCGCATCCATATATAGACTTTCTACTCCTGCTTTTTTAGTATAAACATCATATGGAACTTGACCTTTTCTAAATCCATCGATTTTTATATCTTTCTTTTTCTTGTCATAAACATCATGTAAACAATTATTCCATTCTTTTTTCTCTAAACTTAATGTATAACTTTTTTTCATATTTCCCTCCTACATACATTATTATATTAAAACACAAAAAAGGATATTTTACTATCCTATTGCTACAATTTTAACACTATATACTCCATCTGGTGAAGCAACTTCTACAGTGTCTCCAACTTTTTTACCTATTATAGCTGCTGCAATTGGACTTTCATTTGAAATCTTATTATTAAATGGATCAGCTTCTTGACTACCAACTATTTTATAGCTTTCAGTATCATCATCATCTTCATACTTAAGTTCTACTTGACATCCAATACCAACTGTACCATCATCTTTTGCTTCATCTATAACAGTAGCATGTTCTAGAGTATATTCTATTTCAACAATTCTTTTCTCTAAATTAGATTGATCTTCTCTTGCTTGATCATATTCAGAGTTTTCTGATAAATCGCCAAGAGCTCTTGCTTCTTTTAGAGTTTGTGTTACTTCTTTTCTCTTTTCAGTTTTTAAATAATGTAATTCATTTTCAAGTTCTAAATAACCTTCACTTGTAAGAAAAACTTCTTTCTTTTTCATGCGAATGCACCTCTTTCTTGTTACCAACAAATGATACTATAAAATGTTCTATTTGTCAAGATATTACTACCCTTAAAATATCATTTTTTTGTACATTGAATGGTATTTTTATTTTAACTATTTCCCCTGGATGAGGAGCAGATTCAGTACTCTCTTTAGCACTATTTATAATATATTCTATATTTAATTTTTGTACACTTGTATTTGGTCCAAAAACTTCTACAGTGTCTCCTACACTAAATTTATTTCTTTGCTCTATAGTTGCTTCTTTAGTATTTTCATTATAATCAAGTACAAGGCCTAAAAAGTCTTTATTGCTTACTTCATTTCTACCTGTATAATATTGTCCTTCTACGCCTGGGATTTTATCATAAAATTGTGGTATATTTTCACGATTAGAAACTCTATTTAATATTTTTTTATAATACTCTATATCTTCGTCTTTTAACGTTCCATCAATCTTTTTATCCATTATAGTTCTATATGCATTAGATACAGTTGCTATATAATATAGACTTTTCATTCTACCTTCTATTTTATATGATTCAACTCCAACGTCCATAAGATCACTTATATAATCTATCATATTTAAATCTTTAGACGCTATCATAAAGTCTTCATTTGTACCATTATCAAATATAAATCTACATACTTGACTACATCCACCTCTATTAGAATCTCTACGTGTTACATAATTAGAAAGAACACATCTGCCACTATAACTTGTACACATAGCTCCATGTATAAATACTTCAAGTTCAGTATCAATATTTTCTTTTATATATTTTATATCATCACGACTACATTCACGCGCTAAAACAACTCTATAAGCACCTAATTCTTTATAAAACTTAACTGCTTCTAAATTAGTAATAGATTTCTGTGTTGATATAAAAAACTTAGTCTTTAAATCTAATTTCTTTATAGCATCAATAACAGCAAAATCACTCACTATGAAACTATCTATACCTATTCTATCTAATTCTAATAAATAATTATCTAAATTACTTAAATCTTCATTATGAAATATCATATTAACAGTAACATATACTTTTTTACCTAAACTATGAGCAAATTTTACTCCTTCTTCTATTTCTTCTAAACTAAAGTTATTAGCATTAGCTCTTAAACTATAATCATAACCACCAATATATACAGCATCAGCACCATATATAAAAGCAAATTTAAGTCTACTTAAGTCCCCAGCAGGTAATAATAATTCATAATTCATTTTAAATCACCTACCTTATATTTAATTTCATTTTCTAAGAAATAATAATCACATAATATAAGATTACATAATTCTTCTCTATCATAATTTTTAATAATCATTTTAGTAGTTATAGGATCTAAATTACTTAAATTAATAATAAGATTCATATTTAAATCTTTTAAATATTTAGAAGCACAAAATATCTTATCATAATATATAACACTGCCATCTTCTTCTTTAACATCTAAAAATGTATTTGAAACAATCTCTCTTAATTTATAATTATTAGTTTCTTCTTTATTATAATATTTATTAAAATTACTTACTAAATGTCTCCTTGAATACATAAGTATATTTTTACCAGTATAAAAGTAATATAAATTAGAATTAGTATTTCTAAATATATCTTTTATCTCATTTATAGTTAAATCATTATTGATAACAACATTATTATAACCAATTTCTTTTAAATAATTAATTGCTCTATAATTAGATATAATATGATTTTCATATAGTATTATTCTATTTTTATCTATTACATCTGTAAGACCTATATCTTCTACCATAAATTTAATTTTTTCATTAAATAATGGATATATTTTTCTAAATTCATCTATTTTTCTATGTAAAAATTTATTCATTATAACTGTAATATCATATATTTCACTCATTCTATTTATTTCTTTTATTGTAAAATATGTATCAAATCCTATACTATAACCTTCTAGTGGTAATATGAATTTACGTACTTTAAATGAACTTAATCTTTTACTATTAGGTATTATTATAAATTCTTTCTTTTGCATACTCCTAAAGTATCACCTACTTCTATAAATTCTACTTGAAATTCTTTATTTTCTTTTAGATATTCTATGAATTTCTCTATTTTTCTAACCATTTGTCTTAAGTTTCTACTTTTTATTTCATTACTTTTACCAACATACCCATGAAAACTTAAGTTATCAATTATTATTATTCCATTTTGATTTAAGTTATTCATGAATTTTTCAAATATTTTTCTATTTTGACTTTTAGCAGCGTCAATAATTATTAAATCATATTTATCTTCTGTATTAAAGTCAAATGCATCCATTAGGTTTAATGAAATATTTTTTAAGTTACTTTTTTCTACATTTGATACAGCTTTTATGTATCTATCTTCATCTCTTTCTATACTTTCTATTTTATCTATACCAGTACTAGCAAAGCATATTGTAGAGTAACCTATAGCTGTACCTATTTCTAATATTGTTTTTACATTATTTTCTTTTATAATGTTTTGTATTGTAGTAATAGTGTCCCTACTCATTATAGGAACACTATTATTTTCTCCATATTCACGTATTTCATCTATTAACTTGTATAATTTATCCATAATCCATCTCTCTTTAGTTGATTACATTTATTATTATGTTCTCTTTCTGTTTTGGTAAAGTATGTTTTACCATTTTTATCAGCAACGAAATAATAATAGTTATGTTTCGTTGGTTCAAAAGCAGCAACTATACTTTCTAGTCCAGGGTTACATATAGGACTTACTGGTAATTTTCCTGCCATACATGTACTTCTTGTATTATATTTATTACAACTATTTAATTCACTCATTTTAAGATCTCTTGAATAGTTATCTATCTTTTCAGCATAATAAGTTGTTACATCACTACCAAGACTCCAATTATCTTTAAGTCTATTATAGAATACTCCAGCAACGCCTTTTCTATCACTCGCAGTACCTGCTTCAAGTTCTATAATTGATGCTAGAGTCATCATTTCATGAATAGAATATTTACTTTTTTTCACTTCTTCTTTATACTTACTTATCTTATTATTCATATTATCAAGCATACCTTTAAATATATCTTCTATAGTAGCCGTTTCATAAAATTCATAAGTATCTGGATATAAATATCCCTCTAATGAATAATAAATATCTTTATTCTTTATATCATCAGTTAAGAACCAATATTTGCTTATTAAACTATCTAAATATTTGCTATCACTAAGCTTATCTAATATTTCTTTTTCTGTTATATTAAATGTACTTGTTATATTAGAAATAATATATCTCATATTCTTTCCTTCAACAAATGTTATCTTTTTAGTACTTGCTAAATTAACTGAACCTTTCTTTAAAGTATCAATTATTTCTTCCATATTATATGATTTCTTAAGTACATAATCTCCTGCTTCTAAATTTTCTGGCCTATTTAATTTAACATATATTTTATAAACAAGTTCTGACTTTATAAGTCCATTTTCTTTAAGTACAGGACCTATTGTACCATAACTATTACCTTCTTTTATATTAATAGTTATTGTTTCAGTATTACTACTTCTATGACCAACTAAATAGAAATAACTTCCTACTAAAGCACCACATACTATTAAACATAATATAAATATAAAAATTAAAAACTTTTTCACACTAAACACTTTCTTTTTCATTTATTCTTTTTCCTCCAACGAACTTAATATTTTCTCTATAAAATCAAATTCTTCTTTCATTATAACTGGTTTTAATTTAGTCATATTACCTTTAGAACTTCTAACATAAGTAGAAGCATAACAAATAGTTTCCCCTTTTTTATTTGTTTTATCATCTGTATATATAACGTAATTTATTTTATTAGTTGTATCTTCTATATCAAGAAGAATTCTATAATCTTTCTTTTCTCCATTATCATCTTTTAAAGTAAGTGTATTATTTTTCATAACTTCTCCTATCTAAAAATGCTTGTAGTATTATAGAAGCTGCTATTTTATCTATAACTTTCTTTCTATTTTTACGATTAGTATCATTACTTATAAGTAAGTTTTCCGCTTCTACTGTAGATAATCTTTCATCTTGCATAAATACTTCCTTATGAAATTTTTCTATAAGCATATCTCTAAATTCTAATGTTATCTCACTTCTTTTAGACAAGCTTCCATCTAAATTAAGAGGATTTCCAAGTACGAACGCATCAACCTTTCTCTCTATAACAATAAGTTCTAATTGATGAAGTAAGTCTTCATAATCATAATATCTTATTACTTCAAGAGAGGATGCTATTATACCAGTTCTATCACTAATCGCAACACCACAAGTTTTACTTCCAAGATCAAGTCCTAAATATGTCATTTCTTTATATATTTTACTAGCATTAATTCTAGTATATCTTCCCTTTTAAATTTTAAAATTCTATTTCTACATTCTTTATAACTAGATATATATCCAGGATCCCCACTTATTAAATAAGCAACTATTTGTTTAATTGGATTATATCCTCTTTCTTCTAAATCTTCACATATAGAAATTAAAGAACTTTTAATATTATTATCAACTATAGTATCAGTATCTACTACAGTTGTTTCAAATGAATCCATAATATCACTTCCTTCACATATATTCTATCAAAAAAACATAAACATAACAATATTATTATTTCTTACTATTACCACCTTTAGTAATATTTCTATTTTGATATTCTAGTAATGCTTTATCAAATTCATCATTATCAAAATCAGGAAAACATGTACTTGTAAAATATAATTCAGCATATGCAATATTATATAACATAAAATTACTTATTCTACACTCTCCACTTGTTCTTATCATTAAGTCTACTGATCCTAAATCATTATATAAGTATTTATACATTTCTTCTTCATTTAAACTATCTATATCAATTTTATCTTCTTTATATAGTTTACAAAGTTTCTTACATGTATCAACCATTTCAGCTTGTCCTCCATAGTTTAAACATATATTAAGAATACCTCCATCACATTCTTTAGTTGCTTCTTCTAGTTCCATCATTGCCTTATATACATTATCTTTAAGTGGTTCTTTTCTTCCTGAAAATACTACTTTAACATTATTATCAAAAAAGTAATGTCTATCTTTAGTAAATCCTTTTATAAATAGATTCATCAAATATCCCACTTCTTCTTCACTTCTTTTAAAGTTTTCTGTTGAAAAAGCAAATACACTAAGCACTTTAACACCTTTAGATAATATATGAAGTGCTACTTCTTTAAGTCTATTGTATCCGGCATAATGTCCTTCTGTTCTCTTCTTTCCTTGCCTAGTAGCCCATCTACCATTACCATCCATAATGATTGCTACATGTCTTGGTATTTTATTCATAAAAATTTTTTCTCCTCTTTTCATTAACCTATTATACTAGATATTAATAATAATAAGTATATTTTTACAAATAGTTTACACAAGATAAGATTTAACTATATATGCAATTTAAAAAATACATTATATTACTATTTTTTGCATATAATATATAAGAATAATATAATTTTTATATAAATGTATTGACTTTTTATATAATTTTTGCTATATTTTTATTAAGAAAAGGAGATGATAATATGGCTACAACAACTGCTATAAGCGTACAAATTGATAAAGAAGATAAAGATAAGGTTACTGAAATTTTGCAAAAGTTAGGTGTTAGTATGAGTGGACTAATAAATATGACTATAAAGCAAGTAATCATGCGAGGCAGTATTCCTTTTGATATTTCCCTACCAAAAGAGGAAGAAAGCGAACTGCATCAATATTTCACTGAAGAGGAATTACAAATGGCAGCAAGAGAACTTGCCTATATAAAAGAACACCCTGAAGAATATAAAAGTTATAATAATATAAAAGAGTTAAAAAAAGCTTTACTAAATGATGATGAATTATAAGATTAAATATACAAAATAGTTTAAAAAATCTATCAAAAAAATAACAAAGCAAGGAAAAAGCATTGATAAATTATTAAATGTTATTGATTTGTTATCAAATAAGCAACAATTAGATTCAAAATATAAAGATCATGCATTATATAACGACAAATAATTTAAAGATTGTAGAGATTGTCATATCGAACCGGATTGGATACTTATTTATAAATATTTAGAAGAAGAAATAGTGCTATTATTAGTAAATACTGGCAGTTATAGTGAAACATTAAAAAAATAAAATTTAGCAATTAAATCAACATGCATTGCTATTTTTTTATGCTTATTTACACAAAATAAAATCCATATATAAATATGGACTTCATTAATAACCTAATTCTTGTATGAATTTATTTACTTCTTCTTTGTATTCTTCTTTAACTTTTGTGTATAATAATGTATCATCTACTTTGCAAAGATAAATATAATAGCCATTATCAGTTAGTGAATAAGTAGTAAAGTTACCACTACTGATAGATACTTCTTTTGAATTTTTTGATTTTGATTTAGTAATTTCATCTTTATTATAATCAAACATATACTCAGCATCACTATCACTCTTTAAAGTATAAAATTCTATAACCCATTTACTAAGATTATTTGCTGTAGTGGCTGTTTTAACAATCTTAGATTTTTTAAATTGTGAAGTAACATCACTAACTATATAATTATTGCTTGTTGCTTTTTCTTTAAATGTATCTAATGTAATTACTTTTTTATTTTCACATCCAACTAGTAAAAGCATCATCATTAAACATAAAGTTATTTCTAAAAACTTGTTTCCTTTTTTCATAAAAACTCCTTTATTATGCTGCCATGCCATGTGATAAGTTTGCTTCTCTTACAAATTGTTCACTAAGATTGCAAGTTCCACGCTTAGCTTTAAGCTTGTCAAGTCTTCCTTTTTCTCTTTCAAGTCTTTTAAGTCTACTTTCCATTTTTCTTTTTTCAAAACTTTGTCCTAAGGCTTGAAGATTATTTTTAAGTCCACCTTCACTTCTTAATCTAATTATTTCATCATTTGTTAAACTAATGTCATTAGTATAATCTTCTATTTGTTTATTATTTTCTATTCTTCTACTAGCATATTCTTGTTCACGAGCGTATTCTTTAGCATATTTATTAAGTTCTTTTTCACGTGCAGCAATATATTTTTCTGTAGCTTTATTAACCATTCTTTGTTGAACACTATTAAGTGATCCTTTTTTAGCTTGTAAGCTTTCTATCTTTTTTCTAACTCTATTTATTTTAGCTTGATTAGACATTTGTTTAAATTTAGTCTTATATTTTTTACCTTCTTCTACTAATTTATTAAGTTCTGTATATTGTTCTTGTAATGCATAGTCATTATTTCTAATGCCTTCTTTTAATGCAGAGTTTGCAAATCTTTCAATACCATTTAACATAGTTTGGTCATAACCATAATTATCTTTTAAAACATTAATATTTTGTCTAACACTTTCATATTCATTACGTGCTTGTTTAAGATCATTTAAAACATCTAATATACCTTGTTTATCTTCATTACTTAAACTTGAATCTTTAATAGAATTATATAATGCAGTGTATCTATTAATCATCTTATCATATTCGCCAATGACAGTGTTATGAACTTTTTTAGCACCTGCGTTTACTGCGGCTGCATGGATATATCTATTTGAAGATAATCGTCTTAACTCATCATCAGTAAATTTTCTTGAAGAAAGATCAATATCTTGTACATTAATACCACATTTTATACATATAGCAAGAAAGGTATTAACATTAATATTAGGAAGTTTGCCTCTTCTTTTAGCTTCTTCAAATGTCATACTAAACTTCTCCTTTTATTTCCTCTTCAACTCTATCAATTTCAGCATTTATATAATCAATTTCTTCTTGATTTCTAATAGTGTCAAGAGAATAGCTTTCTTCCTTTTCATTTAAAATTGAAGCGAAAATATTACTTTTATCACCATTAACAGTATAAATAATAAATGTTTTATTAAATCTAGCTGAATCAATTATATCAAGTACATTAACATCAACAATACTTCCATCTTCAACACTTACTTTTAAAATATTATCTTCCATATCATATCCTCCTAGTATATTAAAATTATAGCATACATTTAAATGAAAAAAAAGTTATTTCTAACTTTTCTCTCCTTCACTAAGCATTGTTACTATTGATATACCATATCCAAGATAAGTATTGTCAATTAAAACATTAGTAACCGCACCTATTATTTTATTATCTTGTATTATTGGTGAACCACTCATTCCTTGAACTATACCACCTGTTTTAGAAAGTAACTCATTATCAACTATTTCAAAACTAAATGCTTTTTGAGTATCTTTACGTGCACTATATTTATCTACAATATTTATTTTATATTTTTTAACATCATTATTTTTAAGTACAGTGTATATGTACGCGTCCCCACTCTTAATTTCATTAAATGAAGCTATTTCCATAGTATCTTTATTTAATAATTCGCTATTCCACATTCCATATATACCTTTATTAGTATTTTTACGTATAGTACCTATTTCTTTATCATAAAGTATAGTTGCTTCTTTACTACCAACATGACCATTTCTACTTTTATTAATAGATTTAACTTTACTCATAAGAATATTACCATTCTTAACTTCTACAATACTTTTAGTTTCATTTAATATAATTTCATGTCCTAAAGCACCATATATTTTACTTATTGGATCTATATATGTTAAAGTACCAAGACCTACTACTGAATCTTTAACATAAAGACCTGTTTTATATATATTATTTTCTTCTCCTATCTTTAAATCTATATTATATGTTTTACCATTTCTTACTATTTCAATAGGTATACTCATATTACTAATATTTTCATTTTTAATTAAGTTATTTAATTCATTAAGAGAAGTAACACTTTTACCATTTATTTTAGTAATAGCATCTCCTATTTTAATATTATTTTTAGCAATATAAACACCATCTACTTTATAGAATCCAACTACTATTAAGCCATTAGGTTCTATCTTTATACCTATACTTTCTCCTCCTGGTATTATATTTTTAGAATAAGCATAGATACTTATTGGCATTAAAATCATAATAAATAATACTATAATTTTTTTCATACTTACACCTCTAGTACTAGTATTAACAATTATTTATTATATAAAGTGGTAATATATAGAAAAAAGATTACTCATCTATTTTAAAATCAGTAATCTTTCCATTTTCTTCCACAAGTTTATTTATAGTTTCAGTCGCACTATTTAATTTCTTTTCACAAAAGTCAATTAATTTCATGGCTTCAGTATATTTAACTATCGCATCATCTAGTCCTAGTTCACCACTTTCAAGTTCACTTACTATCTTTTCTAGTGCTCTTACTTGATCTTCAAATTTCATTTCTTTCTTTTCACTCATTATTACTTACTCCTTTAACATTCGCATTGATTTTACCAGTTTTTACCACTATATTAATATTATCACTTATATTTATATCTTTAATATCTTTAATTATTTTATTGTCTTTATATACTATAGAATAACCTTTATCAAGTATATTCTCTGGATTTAATAAATCTAACTTTATCTTTAAAGTATCAATATGTTTAGTATTATTTTTAATGATATTATTTATTTCATCATTAAGATTATCTTTTAATATTTCTATATTTTTAATTTCTTTTTCATATAATACTTTAGGATTATTTAAGATATAATTTTTCTTAAAACTATCTATTTTGTTTTTATAGTTATTTAGTATATTATATATAGCATTATTACATTTATCATATAGAATATCTAATTTTTGTTCTTTCATTTCATATAGTCTCATTGGATTATTAAGTAAATAATTAGATTTATATTTATTTATAAGTTCTCTATAGCTATACATTCTATTGTTAATTGAATTATTTATCTTATCAAAAGTATTACTAAAGTATCTTTTTATTTCACTTAAATCAGGTGTTGCGGCTACTGCTGCTCCTGTTGGTGTTGGTGCTCTAAAGTCTGCTACAAAATCACTTATTGTAAAATCTATTTCATGTCCTACACCACTTATTATAGGTATTCTACTATTATATATCGCTCTTGCTACTATTTCTTCATTAAATGGCCATAAGTCTTCTATAGCCCCTCCACCACGTCCTAAAATAATAGTATCAATATCATCAAAAGTATTTGCGTATTCTATCATACGAACAATATTTTTACTTGCAAATTCTCCTTGAACAAGAGTTGGAAACACATATATAGTCACAAGAGGATATCTCTTATTAATAGTTGATATTATATCTTTAATAGCTGCTCCTGTTGGTGCTGTTATAACGCCTATTTTACGAGGTATTCTTTTAATCTTCTTCTTATGACTTTGATCAAATAATCCTTCACTAGATAACTTCTTCTTAAGTTCTTCAAATAATATATATAAGTTACCAGTACCATCCATATCCATAGAATCAACATATATTTGATAACTACCTGTTGCCTCATATACAGACACTCTACCATGTACTAAAACAGAATCTCCGTCTTTAGGAATAAATTTAAGTACACTCTTATAATTAAACATGACAGCATTTATCTTACTGTTTTCATCTTTTAATGAGAAATATAAATGTCCTCTACTATGAAACTTAAGATTACTTATTTCACCTTTAATATATACATTCTTAAGTACAGAATTAGATTCAATAGTAAACTTTATAATACGATTAATATCACTAATAGTAATATATTCTTTATTCATCTACTTCCTCATTATCACGAATCTTATCAAGTACAGCATTTATTAGTTTAACAATCTTTTCATCACTATACTTTTTAGCAAGTTCAACTGCTTCATTTATAACAACTACTTTAGGAGTATTATAATATAACATTTCATATGTAGATAATCTAAGTATTGCTCTATCTGTTTTACCAAGTCTATCTAAATCCCAATTTTCTAAGTATTTGCTTATTATTTTATCAATACTATCTTTCTTCTCTAGTACTCCATCTACTATATCACGAACGAATTTATTATCTATTTCTAAATTCTCATGAAATACACTTTCTAAATCATATGGTATTTTATCTTTATCATATAGATCTATTTGATATAAGATAATCATTATCTTCTCTCTTGCTTCAGTTCTATTTAATTTCATAAACTCCTCCAAAAACTATTAAGATTATATAATATTTAGTAATCTTTTACAATAGAAAAAGTACTATTTCTAGTACCTTATAATTTTTTAATTATCCCAATCGGAAAGCTGGCGTCACGCCGAATGTATTATAAGCATTGTAGTTACCGTAGTAACCGCTGTTGTTCACAACGTAGAAATGATAGCTACTGGTAGAATTGACGGAACGAAGCCACCACCTAGCAGGACTAGTTCCGTTTTTCTTTATTGCTCCAGTTTTATTACTTGTAGTAACCCCCTGTGCTGTATAATAATCTAATGTTCTTGTTAAATCTTTTGCTGTATCACCACTATTAGACCAATTTGTATATATCTCTTTTGGTGCTAATAAATATAATTTATCTGTTGATGTAAAGTTTGCTGTGTCCTCGCTTCCATGACTTGATATTACTGTTGTGTCTATTATTGCATTTCTAAGTTCACTTGGTAATGCATTATATATATCATTATTTACAAATGTTCTCATTGAAGTTGCAGGCCACCCACCAGTATTATATCCTAAATCATAAGTCTTACCATTATATGTTCCAGCTGGATTCATATTATGTGTTGTTACTATATCTGCAAATTCAATTACAAATCCACATGCACTTTGTGAATAATTTGTATTTGAACATTCACTTGGTGTAGATTTATTAGCTATACGCAATGTATGTTTTCCATAACTGCCTAAATCTATTTCTTTTGTATCACCTACATTATATACTCCATCATTTTCTTCTCTTATTGCATCTATAATTGTCTCCCAGTCGTCTGTAGAAAAATTTTTAGGAGATGTTTCTTCACATTTTCCTTCTATTATTTTATCAGTTGTGAGATCACTTAAATTATTAAATCTACCACTTAAACAATATGTACCATTACTAACTTCAAATTTCTTAATGCTTCCATCATCATTTAATTTAATATTATACTTTAAAGCATTAGATTCTAGTTCTAATTTATTATTATCATTTGAAATATTACTAATCTTATTACCTTTCATTGTTTCACTAATATATTTTTTAGAAATCTCTTTATAAATATTTTTTGATTCTGTTAAAAAAGTATCTTTCTTTGCTTGATTAAACATTTTTAATACATTTGGTAATGCTATTATAACAAGTAATGCTAATATTGCTATTACTGCTAAAAGCTCAACTAATGTAAATCCTTTATGCTTCATACCACACTTCCTTATCCTACTTAAATTATACAACATAAAAAGTACTATTTCTAGTACCTTATTGTTTTGTTTAGCCTATTCGGAAAGCTGGACTAACACCACAATTATTATCACCACTCGCCGCATAATTCCATCCACCAATATTAAGCATTACATGAAAACTAAAATTTGTCGTGGAACTAGCAGTACGTAGCCACCAGCACTTTGCAGTAGTTTGATATTTTTTTATTGTACCAGCAGAATTACTTGTTGTAATTCCATTATTAGCATAATAGTCTAATTGTCTTGTTAATGTTTTTGCTGTATCATATTCGCTATTAAAATCACTATATATTTCTTTTCCCGATAAAAAATATAATTTATCAGTTGATATAAAATTTGTTTCCTTAGTTGTACTTCCGTGCCCTGACATTGTTGTCGTATCTATTATTACTTTTTTTATTTCATCTGGTATTGCATTATATATATCATTATTTACAAATGTTCTCATGCTTGTTGCTGGCCATCCTCCTACATTTATTGCAGTATCATTCATTTTATGTAGTGTTATTATATCAACAAACTCTAGTACAAATCCACATGCACTTTGTGAAAAATTTGTATTTGAACATTCACTTGGTGTAGATTTATTAGCTATACGCAATGTATGTTTTCCATAACTGCCTAAATCTATTTCTTTTGTATCACCTACATTATATACTCCATCATTTTCTTCTCTTATTGCATCTATAATTGTCTCCCAGTCGTCTGTAGAAAAATTTTTAGGAGATGTTTCTTCACATTTTCCTTCTATTATTTTATCAGTTGTGAGATCACTTAAATTATTAAATTTACCACTTATACAATAATTTCCATTACTAACTTCAAATTTCTTAATGCTTCCATCATTATTTAATTTAACTTTATACTTTAGATTATTTGATTCTAAATCTAACTTATTATTATTATTTGAAATAATACTAATCTTATTACCTCTCATTGTTTCACTAATATATTTCTTAGATATCTCTTTGTATATTGTTTTTGCTTCTGTTAAAAACGTATCTTTCTTTGCTTGATTAAACATTTTTAATACATTTGGTAATGCTATTATAACAAGTAATGCTAATATTGCTATTACTGCTAAAAGCTCAACTAATGTAAATCCTTTATGCTTCATACCACACTTCCTTATCCTACTTAAATTATACAACATAAAAAGTACTATTTCTAGTACCTTATTGTTTTGTTTAGCCTATTCGGAAAGCTGGAGCAACGCCGCCTGTATAATTAGCATCGTAGTTAGACCAATCGCCGTTGTTGCTCACATCGTAGAAATAACTGCCGGTAATAGCAGTGGCCGTACGGAGCCACCAATAAGAATCATAAGTTCCATTTTTCTTTCCAGCTCCACTTGAATTAATAGTTGTAACTCCTAAATTTTTATAATAATCTAATGTTCTTGTTAAATTTTTTGCTGTATCATATAATGGTTCCCCATTAATTGTAATTGTTTTCCAGTCACTATATACTTCTCCTGGTGCTAATAAATATAACTTATCTGTTGATGTGAAGTTTGCTGTATCGTCAGGACCAAATCCTGATACTACTGTTGTATCTATTATTGCATTCTTTATTTCGTCTGACAATGCATTATATATATCATTGTTTACAAATGTTCTCATGCTTGTTGATGGCCATCCTCCTGCGTTTGTATTTGTATCATTCATTTTATGGTTTGTTATTATATCAGCAAATTCAAGAACAAATCCACATGCTGTTTGTGAGAAACCAGTTGTACTACACTCGCTTGGAGTTGATGTATTTGCTACACGAAGCGTATGTGTTCCATATGTTGTTCCTAAATCTACTTCTTTTGTACTTCCAACTGCATATTCACTTCCATTACCTGCTTTTACATTTGCTATTATTGTTGACCAACTATCAGTTGCAAAATCAGGTGCTTTATACTCTTCTATTCCTAAAACTCCATTAAACTTTTTGCCTTGATTAGTGTTTTGATCAACATTTGTTTCTTTGAAAAGAATTGTAAAAGTATATTTATGTGTTATACCTGATTCTATTGATACCCTTTTTGCTATAGTCATATCACTTATTGGTGCTTGTGATATTGATTCACATGTTCCTTCTACTGTTCCTGATGCATTAAGTCTTTGACATGTTGCACTTAAAACTAGTTCATTATTACTAATAGTGTTTGTTAAAGATTGCCAAATAACATTGTAATATGCACCTAGTGTACCATTATTCTTTACTGATACTTCTTTTGTTGTACTCCAACCTGGCTTAATATTTTGTACTTTTATTTCCGGTCCATCAGTATAAACTAAACTTAATGTACCTGCTTCTACTACTACATTTTTAGCATTTTCATTTCCTTTTACAGAAGCACTAAAATATGCATAAGATAGTCCAGTAGTCATAATTAATAATAAAAACATACCAGTAACAAATAAAGTCATTTTATCTTTATCTATCATATTATAACCCTACCTTATCTAAATAAGATACATCTTCATTTATTTCTTTAATAATATTCTCTTTATCTTTACTTATTCTATCAATAATAACATCTAATTTAATATAAAATAGATTAGATTTATACATAAGTAATTCTTTTATATTAGTAAATCCTATAGATACAAGATAATCAAGAATACTTATTACTTTATCTTCATTAACATATAATAAATTTAAATCCATATCATCAAGTGATTCTTCTATTTCTTTTATATCATTAAGAGATAAGCCATATTTTTTTAAATATTTCATAAATTCATTTCTCCTTCTAAAGTATATCCTATATCACTTGCGATAGCTTTTACTTCATCCATATTTAGATAACTACCTCTTACTATTGAATACATTAAAGCATCATTATTAAGTTCTATCTTACTACTTACAAGTTTACCATAGTTTCTAATTACTTTGTTTCTTGATATTACATTGTTACCTATTCTATATATAAGAGGATTATCTTTATCCATAAATCTATTATCTAAATCTTTTATTATTTGTCTACTTGGTTCAATATCTGAATTAATTATACTATCATACATAGTAGTGTCTCCTAAATAACTAGATGGAGCTATAAAATTATCTTTTAAATATTTACTAAATACCTCATCATTTTCAATACCAAGTCCAAACATATCACTTGTAAATTCTTTCTTTAAGCAACCATATCTACTACTAGAGAATAATAAATTATAATAATCTCTTGTATCCATATCTCTTCTCATTTTATAAAGCACTGGATATAATCTACTATTAATATGATTTATACTTCCACCATGTATTTTAATATAATTTCCAAACTCTTCTCCTTGTTTCTCTGAATCGCCTAAAAGTCCTACTTCAATAAAACTATCTAATTTATCTGTAAGACCACTTACACTTGATAATATAGTCAATGGAAAATCTATTTTTTTACCATCGCATATTCCATATTTACATACTGCATCAAAATTTTCAAGTAATTGTTTATGTGGCATTCTAAGTATTTTACTACATCCATTTTGATCACTTAATGATACATTTAATCCTTTACTTCTTAAGAATCTTTCATTTTGAATTAAATCTTCATAAGATGCTGTATGTGCTGTACATTTAAGAGATTTAATATAGTTCTTGTTATTACTACTTGTTTTATCTTTACTTTTATTATAAGTACGTTTTTTACTACTACTTACATTATTTATCCATACAAATGCTGTATCAAAAAATATAGGATATAATTTATCATCATTTTCTAATATTTCATATCTATTTTTTACAGAATCTAATGTTCCATATAAAGTAATAGTTAATAAATCTGAAAATGCAAATCTACGTAATATATTTTTACTTTCCATATAATTAAGTATATTTCTTATATTGTCTATTTTAGCATTTCTTTCTATTTCATCTTTAAATTTATCTACTATTCTAAGTTGTTTTTCAGAAAATCCATGTTCTATAAAGCAATTTCTTATATCTTCTATACTTACTTTAGATATAATTTTCTTTTCTTTATTAGCTCTCATTATATTATATCTTCTAAATTCTATAAGACCTTGCATTTTTATATCATTAGATATTTCATCATCTTCTACTATTTTATAAAATGTATTAAAGTCATTTGCATCTAATACTTCTTCATTATTTTGATCATTAATTTTATCTAATAGAGCTTCTAATTCAATAATAAAGTCTCTTATTTCATCTATTTTACTTTGTAATTCATTCTTTTTATCATTTTTTTCATTGATAGTACTTCTTATGTTTTTAACTACTTGCATTACATTAGTAATATAACTTTCTAAGAAAGCCTCTTGTGTATCACTTATACTTATGTCAAGACCCCTATCTATACCTAAATATACTAATTTTATATATTTAAATTTATCACTTACTTCTTTTTTATCATAAGGATTATTTCCATATTTAATAAGTATATCAGTCATGTCATCTGTATTTAAAGTGGTAATATTACTTCTACTTTCAGCAAGTATTGATAAGAAATCTTCGCATTTAATAGATATTTCTTCTAAAGTATCTAAGTCTGAAACATCATTTTCTCTACTTAATTTATCTAATTCACTATATAGTTTATCTAATTTTATACGTATAATTTCAGTTAACATATATGCACCTACCATTCTACTAAAGTATTATATATTTTGAAATATATAATCATATCATCATCTCTTTTATCAAATAATGATATTAGTTTTTCAGTACTACATCCAATATTAAATGATAAATCATCTAAATTAACATTTTTAGAAGATATTAGTCTTAAACAATCATTTCTAATTGAATAAAATAATTCATCAGCTGTTCCTAATTTCATAATTTCACCTCTTCTGCTTTAGTAGCATTAATTCCATATGTATCTCTTAACATTGTTCTATATTCTTTTTGACTTTCAAATAAATTTTCTGTTCCATGTTGTTTTGATTCTTTTATTATGTCTTTTATTGTATCTTTTTTCTTATTTAAGATAGTTGTTGTTTCATCATATCCTTTTTTCTTATGTGCTATATCTAGTATTAATATTGTTCCATCACTAAGTGGTACATATGAACATATATATGAAGAGAATTTACTTATTAAGATATCGAAATCAACATTTTTTATTTTATGTAGTAATATTGTTCTTTCATTTTTACCTTTCTTTTCGCTTTTATCTATTAATGAATTTACTTTATCTATTTCTTCTTCTGTAAATGCACTAAAGTCAATAGTACTTGTTCCATCTTCATTTAATAAGAATAATGTTCTTGATGTTTCATAATCAACATCTAACTCTTTTTCTTCTTCTTTATTTAGTGCTCTATATTTGCCTAGTAATGTGAGTCTTTCTTCTAATGAATTTATATAATACTCTAATTCATCATATAGTTCTTTAGATGTTTTATCTCCTTTTATATTTGATATTGATATATCTATTACTTCTTGATATTCTTTACAACATAAAAGTAATACAAGCATTCTTTCATTTATAAAGCTTCTATTAAATATATTTTTCATGTCTATTTCACCATTATTAAATAGTGCAGCAAGATTAATTGCATATCCTAATTGCTTATCTGATTTATCTTTCCATAATGATTCTAATTCTACTTTATATAAATTAGTAAGTTCATTTAATTTATGATATTTATCTAGTAATGCTGATATTGAATATAAGTTATCTGCTTTTTTAAATTTACTATCTTTTTTAGATTCTTTTGTTTCTTCTTTTTTAGCTTCTTTTGCTTCTTCTTTATCATGTTTAATAGTACTTTCATATGCTATACCTGATAATATTAATAGTTTATCTTTATCACTTAATATACTTTCTGTAAGTAATTTATTAAAGTAATCTATATCATAGTCTTTTCCTTTAATTATACTTCTTACTTTAGATAATTCACTTTCATATGTTGATTTACTTTCATATATACTCTTTTTAGTTACATCAAAGTTTTTTATTTCATCTATACTTAATATTTTATTCGCCGCATTTTGTACTTGATCAGCATCAAGAGCGTCATTGTCTTTAAAGAACTCAATTATTTTAAAATAATCAAGTACAACAGGATTCAAAGAAGCAATAAATTCTCTATTATTTAATATAGTTCTAACATCATGTGTTTGTTTTATTTCTTCTAAAACATCACATAATGCAATGTTTTTATCACACTCTCCTATTTTAGTAAGTAATGAATTAGAATAACCATTTAAATAATCAATGAAATTCTTCATAGCTTTCTTATATGAATTAATATCAAACATAAATATCACTCCTATTGTCTATTAAATATTATAACACACATATTTTTCATTTAAAAGTAGAAATTAAAAGAACTTACTATATACTAGTAAGTTCAGTTTCTTTTTCTTTGAATTTTTCATCAACTATTTTGTTATATTTATCTATCATTTCTTGTACTATATCTAAGCACATATCTCTTTCATCTTCTGTAAGTTCATCACTTTTTTTGATTTTATTATTTTCGTCTTGTCTTATATTTCTAAGAGCAACTTTTGCTTCTTCTGCCATTGTTGATGCTTGACGTACATAATTTTTTCTTGTTTCTCCTGTTAATTCTGGAACTGTAAGCATTATAACTTCTCCATTATTAGTAGGTGCTATTCCAAGATTTGCTTCATATATAGCTTTTTCAATATTTTTTAAAGATGATTTATCAAATGGTTTAATAGATAATACTCTTGCTTCTGGTATTGATATTGTAGCTAAAGATTGAATTGGTGTTGGCGCTCCATAATATTCAACCATAATACCATTTAATATATTTGGATTAGCTCTTCCTGCTCTAATAGTAGTATATCTACTTTCTAAAGTTTCAATGACTTTATTCATCTTATTTTTAATTTCATTTTCGTCTATCATTTTTCCTCCGTAAACTAGTTATATTATATCTTAATTATTATAGAAATATCAATACTTTATTTTAGCAAATAGTAGAAGGCATATTATGTACTAGTACTTGTATATCAGTTACAAAATAATTACTATTTCCTTCAACTGTTAAATTATATGTTTGAATCGGTTTATCATATTTTATATATTCAATATTTGTTATCTCTATTTTTTCTCCATTTATTGAAAGCATCATATCTCCACTTTTAACATCATAAGCACGAGTCCACCCTTTATCTATAATATATATTTGATGTCTTGGTGACATTTCGATTGTTTTATTTCCTATAGTCATTTTAAATGTATCAATTGTTGTACTTCTAATTAAATGTGTTACTTCTTTAAGTTCTAACTCATTAGTATCTAAATTATATGAATATACTTTTTCTCCTATTTTAATATCTTCTATATTTTTATAGCCACTTTCTGTCTTAACTTTTGTTCCTGCAACAAAGCAATATTCATGCTTTGCAATAGCTTCACCTATTTTAACATTATAGTCAGTATATGCTTCTATTTTATAGTCCGCAGAAGAACAATAATTATTATAATCTTCATCTACTACATTAAAAGCAAAATTTTCTTCTTTGTTTGACTGAGTAAACTCTTTAATCTTTTTAAAATCAACATCTACAGTTCCTGTTCCATTTCTATCAAAAGTAATTTTTCTATATAAGACATATTTTACTTTATTAAAGTCAGTCGTATTACTTGATGAGTTAATTTTTCCACTAACATTAAATGTTCCCTCACGGACGTTTTGCTCTGCATTTAATACTAATGTATAATCCTTAGTTAATTTTGGAATAATATTTAATTTAGAAAGCACATTTTCACATGTAACATCTGTATTATTGCCTTCTGTTACTGTGTCACTATTTAAACTATTTAATTCTACATTATCTCCTATTGCTTTTGCTACATAACCACTTTCATTCCATATAACGATTTTAGTTGTTCTACCCATCGAATCTTTTTCAATATAATAATATGTATTATTTGAATCCATATCTAATGGATTTTTACTATCCGTTTTACTCTTACAATATGTATTTTCTTCTTTTGAACTATGCATATTATCACTTATATATTTACTAGCGCTTTCCTTAAAAATACTTTTTGCTTCTGTTAAGAAAGTATCTTTCTTTGCTTTATTAAACATACTTAGTACATTTGGTAGTGCAATAATAACTAATAATGCTAAGATCGCTATTACTGCGAGTAACTCTACTAATGTAAATCCTTTTTTATTCATAATATTTTTTCTTTCTATGATACCTTAGATGGCATAACATTATGTACCAACACCTGAATATCAGTTACAAAATAATTACTGTTATCTTCAACTGCTAAATTATAAGTATCAATTGGTTCATCATATTTAATATGTTCAATATTAGTAATCTTAACTTTATCTCCACTCGCAGATAACATCATATCACCAATTTTTATATTATAAGCACGAGTCCATCCTTTATCTACAATATATACTTGATGCTTTGATGTCATTTCAACTGTTTTTCCACCAATTGTCAATTTATATGTATCTTTTGCTGAACTATGTATTAATTCAAGTACTTCTTTAAGTTCTATTTCATTATTATCTAAATTAAATGAATAAACCTTTTCTCCTATTTTTATATCTTCAATGTTTTTAAAACCATTTTCTGTTTTAACCTTTGTTCCTGCAACAAAGCAAAAGAACAAATGTGTAAATTCTTTTTCACCTATCTTAAGATTATTTTCAGTATATGCTTCAACTTTATAATACATATCTTTACTATTACTAAATGATTCATCATAATAATTTAAAGTAAAATTATTAGATTTATTTGTTAAGACAGTTTCGTGTATCTTTACATATTCAGTATTATTCTTTTTATAAATGATGTATTTAACTTTATTAAATTCATCAGTTGTATTTGATGAAGCAATACTTATAGTTAACTTACCTTTATTAGAAGTTTCTGCTGAAGCATTAGCATTAATTGTATAAGTCTTAGTTAACTTTGATATAACCTCTAAATTAGTAAGCACATTGTTACATGTAATATCTTTAACACTACTTTCTGATACATTATTTCCTGTAACATCATTAAGCATAACATTATCACCAACTATTTTTGTTACATATCCACTACTATTCCATGCAACAAATTTAATTGTTTTTCCTGTACTATCTTTTTCAATGTAATAATAAGTATTTCCTATATCCATATCAAGTGGATTCTTACTGTCTGTTTCACTCTTACAATAAATATTTCCTTCATTTGAATTATGCATATTATCACTTATATATTTACTAGCGCTTTCCTTAAAAATACTTTTTGCTTCTGTTAAGAAAGTATCTTTCTTTGCTTTATTAAACATACTTAGTACATTTGGTAGTGCAATAATAACTAATAATGCTAAGATCGCTATTACTGCGAGTAACTCTACTAATGTAAATCCTTTTTTATTCATACATGGCCTCTTTCTATTTTTACTATTACATTATATAATTATTTGCATACTAAAATCAATCATTAAATAAATAATTATAATAATTATTTTCAAGTATTAATCTTGATATTCTATATTTCATATATACTTCATTTTTTAAAATATCAATGTCTTTATTACTTATATCACCATAAATACTATCTTTCATATTAGAATATCTATAATTTTTAGTAACAATATTTCTATTACCAAAAACAACTACTCCATCATTATTAGATAAAATATCTCGTCCTATAAATAATCTTGAATCAAAATCAAAACCACATAAATTTAACATAGTAGGAAGTATATCTATATTAGAACAATAATTATCATTAGATTTATATTTATTAATATCTTTATTATATATAACTAAATTAGACTTATATTTATAGAATTCATCATTTCTATCTTCATTTGATAATTCATTCATTTCATCAATAGATAGTCCATATGGAACATGATCTGGTACTAATACTATAACAGTATCATCAAGTTTATTATTCTCTTTTAATCTATCAAATAATAATCCTATCATATTATCAAGTTCTATTTGTGTTGATAAATAATATTTAACATTAGTACTATAATCATATTTATCTAACTTATCAAGATTCTTTATAGACATTTTATTATCTTTATTATATGGAGCGTGTCCTGATATTGTTAAATAATATGTAAAGAATTTATCTTCATTAATATACTCATCTATACTTGACTTAACTAAATCGTAATCACTTCTTGTATCATCCATATTAAGTCCATTACCTATACCTTTATATATATTAAATCCCATATTAGGATAATATTTATCTCTTTCATAATAATCATATTTATAGTTATGATAACTAAATGTTTTATAACTATCTTTATCAAACATATGAGCAAGTGAATATGGTATATAATTTTTATTTGAATTAACTAAGCTATGACTAGCATCAGATGGAAATAATGAAATATCTGTTAAATATTGTCCATCAGCAGTACTAACAGGAAATAATGGATTATAAAAGTTATCAAATGTATATCCTTCATTAAATAATTTATATAAATTAGGAGTTATATCTTTTTTAACAGCCATATAATTAAAAGATTCAGCAAGTATAAATATAAGATTCTTATCTTTAAGTAAGCCTGTATATATATTCTTTTTAGTTGGAATACTATTTTTAATATACTTATTTATCTCATTTATTTCTTCATTATCACTATCTTTAAAATCAATATCTAAAACATTATATTTATTATTACTATATGTATCATTATTAATATTTATATTAATACCTTTTTCTTTAAAGTTAAATATTGTTCTTTGTATATTTAATCTTATACTAGTTAATAATCCAAAACTATTTAAGTTCTTAACTGGAAAATCTATATCAAAATATAATTTACTATATGAATATATATTATTATTATTTATATTAAATGATAATAAAGTAAATATATGTAAAATAATACAAATGATTAATATTACATAATTAAATTTTTTATCTTTAAGATTAAATTTTTTAGTAAAAATAATAACTAATATAAACGGAATAAATAATAATATTATATTAAATATATTTTTATATACTATACTCCATATATTATTATAGAAATATAAAACTTTAAATGATTTAATAAATACATCAAAAGTAATAAACATTGAATAATTTATATAGTAAATATAATTATTTAGAAATAGTATAAGAATAAGTGTATATATAAAATATAATATTTTCTTATTATTAAAAAGATTATATAAAAAGTATATTAGTAATGAATAAATTAAACTAAATAATATAATATATATTGTTATATTTTTATAAGTCAAAAATGAAAATATTAATTCCATAAATAATATATATATAAATATAGTTAAAAACATTTTATAATTAATATACTTTTTCATATAAATAATTTTATCAAATTTGAAAAGAAAAGTTAATCTTTTATGATCAACTTTTCATTTTCATTAAGTTTAATTTTATAAATTCCAGTTTTAGGACAAATGTATTCAAAAATGGTATTATCAACTTCGAGTGTTACTTTATTTTCAGTTTCATCCATATCAGAATTTACCTCACTTTCCTCTTTTTTAGGTTTATATTTCTTAAGTGTCTTAGTTCCAACTACGTGTTTATCTGTGTAATATGTATAGTTAAATGGATTAACACGTTTTTTATCAATATATACTTCATAGTGACAGTGTACTCCAAAGGAATAACCAGTGTTTCCCATGATACCAATAGTTTGTCCTTGTTTTACTTTATCTCCTACTTTTACAGTAGCACTATTATATTTAAGATGAGCCATTAATGTATATACACCATTACCATGATTTATTTTTATATAGTTTCCATATGTTACATTTTTAGTTTTACCTACTACATTATTTTTAACATATGTAACTATTCCATCTGCAGGTGCGATTATTTTATGATTTGGTCCTCCATGTTTTTTATCCCATCCAAGGTCTATTGCTTTATGAGTTGATTTAAATCCTTGAGTAACACCAACATAATAACAAGGGAATATTAATTTCATTATTCCCTTTGTATTTCAGTTACACTGTTGATTGAAGAATAAGATTTAAATAGTTTATCTTCAAATACTTTGTATAATGAATCAGCACCAAGAAAACTAAATAATCCTACCCAAACTGCATTAATAATATCATAATTTGTAAATGATAAAGTAAAGACTATACCAAATAACATAGATATTAAAAATGAAATATATATTAAACAAGAACTACACTTAATAAATGATACAGATTTGAATTTCTGTACAAATGCTGTAGATAAAACACTAGAAACAGAACCTATAATAAGTAAAGATTTAATTAATTCAATATTCATATTCACACTTCTTCACCCACTATATTATAAGCAATTATTAAAATATTGAATATTTAATTAACACAAATTTAATCAATTACAAATTCTGCTGTTACATAATATTTCTTACATTCTTCATCACATGGATCATCTCTTCTAATTACATCTTTTACAATTCTATATTTACCTTTATCAAGAAGTCCATATCCATATGTATAATCAATATCAAAAGTTAATTTACCATTTTTATCTGGATGATATGCCATAGAATTAAACACAAGTTCACTTTTTGGTGATAAATAATACCATTTACCATTTCTTTCATAATCTATTCTATAACTACTTCCGTATATAAACTCATTCTTACTATGATCAGTTATGACTACTGTAAGACTACCATTCTTAACATTTATTGCTTTCATATCTACATCAGTAAGAATTTCAATATCACTTTTACCTATATCTTTATTAACATATATTTCATTATTAATTTGTTCATTCTTACTTCTATTTGTTTCACGTACTTCAAGCAAAACAGCATACTTAAATATATTTTCTATTGTATCATCAAAATCTTCATATGCCATAAATGTAAATTCATATGTTTTACCTGGTATTAAAGTATATGTACTATTTATACTTACATTACCTACACTACCATTATTTTGTTCAAGTTTAGCATAATAAAATTTAGAATCATTTTTATCAATTGTAGAGGACAATACTTTATATGTTCTAGTAAAATTCACATTATTACTTTTATCATGTCCACAATATTCACCATCTAACTTATTAACCATTTCATCGTTACCAATATAAATATCTTTGTTACCATTTATTGTATTACAAAATATTACTGTATAACTACCTTTTTTATATATAGATGTTCCTCCATCATAAAGCATAAGTTTAGTTAAATTCTCTCGTGATAATTCTGTATCTAAATAACTCTTAAATTTATCAAAAGTAGTTTGCTTCTTTTTAATAGATTCTTTTACTGAATAACAATTATCTTTTTTATCACAAAACATTGCATTATCTATTCCATAATAATATATATTTCTATTATTATATCTAAATACTTTATTTAATTCTTTTACATCACTATTATTTATAGTAAAGTATTCTATATCAATTTTATGATAAATACTTTTAAATAATATGAATAATATTATAAGAAGTAATATGCATAATGAATATATTATAATTTTCATTTTCTTTTTATTATTTTTATTATTATTAAGTGTATCAATTACATTTTCTTCTGTTCTCTTTAGAATATCTTTGTCTATCATTTCACCATTCATAAGTTCACTTAGTGATATATCAAATATTTCACATATAGATTTAAAAAGAGAAACATCAGGTAATCTTCTTCCATTTTCCCAATGTGAAACTGCTCTATCTGTAACATTAAGTTTAGATGCAAGTTCTGCTTGAGTCATATTTTTTTCTTTTCTCTTTTTAGCAATGAATTTACCTATTTTCTCTTGATTCATGTGTCACCTCTACTAAAATAATAATATAAATATTGTATTTTGTATACACACACTTAGTAGAGTTTAAAATTTTATTAAACGTTTTCTCATTACTTCTTCATTTCCTTTATTTAAAGTAATGATATTTACTGAAGGACCAAGTATATTATTTATAACTGGAAAAGTTAAGATTGGATTAACAGCACCATTTATTACAAATAATGTACCATAACATTCCATATCTCCATGGGTATATTTAGGAAAGAATTTTGATTGTGGAGATATTAATCCATATGTTTTAGCAAATGGTATTACTCCATTATGCATATGTCCTGATAATACTAAATCAGTATTTTCAAGTGTATGAAGTTTTCCATCTTCTAAAGATTCTAATAATGGTGAAGATGAATGTGTAAGTAATATATTATAAGTTTTGTCATCAAATGATGGATTAAATGTACTGATAAAATCATTCATAAAGTATCCTGTATCTTCATGAAATCTTTCATAATAATCAAAATCTGGTGAGTATGCTGTTAGGTTGAATCCTTCATGTGAAACGAGTTCATTATTTTCTACTGAATATATATTTCTAAAACTAGCAATAAAATCACGATATTTTTGAAGGTCTGCTTTAGTCCACTTTCTCATAGTATCTTTAGTCATTTGATCGTGATTACCATATGAAACAAATGTAGGTATTCCATTTGTAAAGTTTCTTAAACTTGAAGATATATTTTTTCTATAGTTTTTATCTTCTAAATCTCTTACATCATTTATAACATCACCTGTTATTAATATAGTATCAATTTTTGGCATATCTCCATTTTCAAATATTACTTTATGCACATTCTTTAAATTGCTAAGTCCAAGTATTTTTCCATTATTATTCATATAATGAATATCACTCATTGAAAGAATTGTTTTAGGTTCAAGAATCTTAGAAGAAGAAATATCAATCATTTTAACAAAACACATAGCACTCACCTCTAATTAATCGTATATTTTACGCTGATTAATTGAAATAATCAACATAAAGAGAATGAAAATCTTTCTAATTTACTTTGATTTTCCATTGTACTAATAGCAACTACTATTGTTTTCTTTTCCATTTTAATCTTCCTTTATTACTTAATACTACACAAAGTATAGCATGATCAAATTATAAAATCTAATTTATATTAATATCTCTAATATTCTATTTAGATATTCCATATCATCAAATTCATTAATTGCAAAACATTTTTTACCTAAATCTTTAAATGACGAACCACATGAATATAATTTATTTTTATCTAATATAATAAATCTATCATGAAAAGAATTATTATATATGAATTTTATATTATTGTATTGACTTTCATATTTACTTTTTAATACTTCGTCTATATTTTTAGAAACAATTATAATTGTTTTGTTAATGTTCTTTAATAAATCTAATAATTCTTTTCCAGCATAATTATCTATTATTATAATTTCTTTATCTGCTTTATTTAAAATATCTAATAATAACGAATATGCATCGTAAAGTTCACCTCCGAAAAATATTTTACTTATTTCCTCATTGTATTTAAATTTATCAAATGTTTTTTCTAAGTTTAATATTCTATTTTCATGATTAATTAACATTTCATTTGTAATTATTGTATTTGCAAAATATTTTCTCATTTTGACAAATGCATCTATTATTTGTATATTCACTTTAACTGCAATATCACTTTTAAGAAGTCCAGATAACATTATTATTCCTTGTTCTGTTAAAACATAAGGCAAATATTTAAGATGCTGTCCCCTCATGTTCATGTTTTTGTTTAAGGTCGCAATTTGCGACCTTAAAGATAATGAAGTAATTTCTTCATTAGTTAATTGAAAGCAAAAAGATTTGGGAAATCTATTTATATTTCTTTTAATTACTTCATTAATTCGTTTTGTTTCTACTTGATAAAGTTTTGCAACATCAGATGATAACATGACTTGTACTCCCCTTACTTCATAAATCATATCTTCAATTTTTTGATTTTCTTTTATTATTTCATTCATATTTGCTCCTTTCAAAATAAAAAGAGAAACCTATTTTATATAAGTTTCTCCGCATCATGTATATTTTATTTTGCCTCTAAAACATACTTTATCGTCCTAATTGTCTTTAAATATCAGGCAAACTATTTATTATTGATAGCAGCTTGAGCAGCAGCTAATCTTGCAATAGGTACTCTATATGGACTACAAGATACATAATCAAGTCCTACTCTATGACAGAAGTCAATAGTAGCTGGATCTCCACCATGTTCACCACAAATTCCAAGGTGAATATCTTTTCTTGTTTTACGTCCCATTTCAGCAGCCATTTTAACTAACTTACCTACACCTTTTTCATCTATTCTAGCGAATGGATCGCTTTCTAAGATTTGTTTGTTGTAATAATCATTTAAGAATTTACCAGCATCATCACGACTAAATCCAAATGTCATTTGAGTTAAATCATTAGTACCAAATGAGAAGAATTCAGCTTCTTCAGCAATTTCATCAGCTGTAAGTGCAGCTCTTGGTATTTCAATCATAGTACCAATCTTATAATCTAATTTATAATTTTGTTCTTTAAATACTTCATTAATTGTATCAACTACAATACCTTTAACGTAAGCAAGTTCTTTCTTTTCACCTACAAGTGGTATCATAATTTCAGGAACAACTTTAATACCTGATTTATCTACATTAATAGCAGCTTCCATAACAGCTCTTGTTTGCATTTTAGCAATTTCTGGATATGTTACAGCAAGTCTACAACCTCTGTGTCCCATCATTGGATTGAATTCATGTAATGTAGCAATTTTATCTTTTAATGCTTCAAATGTCATTCCAAGTTCTTTAGCAAGTGGTCTAATTTCATCATCTGTATGTGGAACAAATTCATGAAGAGGTGGATCTAAGAAACGAATTGTAACTGGGTATCCTTTCATTTCTTTATATAGTTCTTCAAAGTCTCCTCTTTGCATTGGTAATAACTTAGCAAGAGCTTTTTCTCTTTGTTCAACTGTATCAGAAACAATCATTTGACGAATAGCAAATATTCTTTCTTCTTCAAAGAACATATGTTCAGTTCTACAAAGTCCGATTCCTTCAGCACCAAATTTTAATGCTTGTTTAGCATCTCTTGGAGTATCAGCATTAGTTCTAACTTGTAATTTTCTTACTTCATCAGCCCACTTCATAAATGTTTCAAAATCACCACTGATTTCTGGTTCAACAGTTTTAACTTCTCCACCATATACTTTACCAGTACTTCCATCTACTGAAATATAATCTCCTTCTTTAAATACTTCTCCATCTTTAGTAGTTAAAGTTTTATTTTCCTCACTTATTGTTAGTTCACCACAACCAGAAACACAACATCTACCCATACCACGAGCAACAACTGCAGCATGACTAGTCATACCACCACGAATTGTAAGAACACCTTTAGCAAGATTCATACCTTCAATATCTTCTGGTGAAGTTTCAAGTCTAACTAATATTGTATCTTCTCCTCTTTTAGCAGCTTCAGTTACTTCTTCAGCAGTAAAGTAAATTTTACCACAACCAGCACCTGGACTAGCAGCTAAACCAGTAGCGATAACTTTTGCTTCTTTTAATGCTTCAGTATCAAAATTAGGGTGTAATAATTGATCTAATTGTTTAGGTTCAACTTTTAATAATGCCTCTTCTTTAGTAAGCATACCTTCATTATATAAATCTACAGCTATCTTTAATGCAGCAGCAGCAGTTCTCTTACCATTACGAGTTTGAAGCATGAATAATTTACCATTTTCAATAGTAAATTCCATATCTTGCATATCTTTATAATGTTTTTCTAATATTTCACAAGTCTTAACAAATTCATTATATGCTTCTGGCATAGTTTCTGCTAAAGTATCAATTGTTTTTGGAGTACGAACACCAGCAACAACATCTTCTCCTTGTGCATTCATTAAGTATTCACCATAAAGTTTCTTTTCACCTGTGGCTGGATTTCTTGTAAATGCAACACCAGTTCCACAGTCATCACCTTTATTACCATAAACCATTTCTTGGACATTAACAGCAGTTCCCCAACTAGATGGAATATCATTCATACGTCTATAATAAATAGCTCTTTCATTATTCCAACTTCTAAATACAGCAGTAACTGCTTCTATTAATTGTTCTTTTGGATCTTGTGGGAATTCTACACCAGATAATTCTTTATATACATCTTTAAATTTCATAGCGATATCATACATATCATTTTCATCTAATTCAGTATCATATGAAACACCTTTGTCTTCCTTATATTTATCTAATATTCTTTCGAAAGAATTTTTAGAATATCCTTTAACAACATCAGCAAACATCATAATAAATCTTCTATATGAATCATATACAAATCTCTTATTATTTGTTGCTTTTGCGAATGATACACAAACTTCATCATTAAGTCCTAGATTAAGAACAGTATCCATCATACCAGGCATACTAGCTCTTGCTCCACTACGAACACTAACTAATAATGGATTTTCCATATCACCCATCTTTTTACCAGTGATTTTTTCAAGCTCACTTAACTTTTCATAGATTTCATCTATGATATCTTTACTAATAACTTTTCCAGCATCATAATATGCAGTACAAGCCTCAGTAGTAACTGTAAATCCTCTTGGAACAGGTAATCCTATACTTGTCATTTCTGCTAAGTTAGCACCTTTTCCACCAAGAAGATTTCTCATGTCTTTATTTCCTTCACTAAACATGTAAACATATTTCATATTTAATAAATCTCCTCCCTGTCTAAACAATATCTTGCTATGACTTAAATATTATACCATATAGTCTCTTTTATAAGAAGAAAAATATTAAATTTTTTTACAAAAAAATCACTTAAAAAGAAGAATTACTTCTTCAGTATATATTTATTCATCCAAAGACGTTATACCAAGTACTTTTTCTAAATAACATTTACCACATAATGATTCATATTCTACATGATTTTCACCATCTATTGCTACTTGATCTCCGCTTGATGTAAACTTGCCATCAACTATTCTTCCATTAAATTTGGCTCTTTTACCACATCTACATATTGTAATTAATTCTTCTAAGCTATCACATACTTCAAATAATCTTAAACTACCAGGGAAAGCCATTGTTTTAAAATCACTTCTAAGTCCATAACATATAACAGGCTTATTCTTAAGCTTAGTAAACATAAATAATTCATCAACTTGATCTCTTGTTAAAAATTGTGCCTCATCTATTAATATACAAACAACATCTTCAGGAAGACTATTTAAATAGTCAATAATCTTTTCATCACTTTTAACAACGTGATCGACTTCTCTAGTAAGACCTATTCTAGTAACTATTTTATTATCTCCTTTAGTATCAATGCCTGGCTTTAATATTACTACTTTCATGCCTCTTTCTTCATAATTATGTGCTACTTGTAATAATAATGTAGTTTTTCCACTATTCATAGCTCCATATCTAAAATATAATTTACTCATCCTTATCCCTCCTTGGAAAGCATTTATAATAAACTTCTTTTAAATGTTCATTAGTTACATGTGTATATATTTCAGTAGCTTTAAGTGAAGAATGACCAAGTAACTCTTGAACAACTTTTATATCACAACCATTATTAAGCATATCTGTTGCGAATGTATGTCTTAATACGTGTGGTGTTACATGAACTTTAATAGATAATTTTTTCATTATATTATCTATTATATACCTAATACCACCATCAGTAATTTGTTCTCCTTTACTATTTAAAAATAAATAATTATTATCTTTTCTTATATGAGTTTTTAAATATTTAAGAAGTACTTCTTCAGCATAATCACCATAATAAACTATTCTTTCTTTATTACCTTTTCCACATACTATAATCCTTTTATTATTAAAATCTATATCACTTAATTTAATATTAATAAGTTCACTAACTCTAACACCTGTCGCATATAACATTTCAATAATAAGTCTATCTCTTATTCCATCTTTATCTTTAGATGACTCATTTATTATTTCAAGTAAATCATTATAATATAGAAATTTAGGTAATTTCTTTTCTTTTTTAGGATAAGTAACTTTTACAAGAGGATAATCTTTTTTAGCCATATAATCATTTTTATATAAGAACTTATAAAATGATTTAAGAGAACTTATCTTTCTTGATACACTAGTACTTTTCTCTTTCTTAAGATTTAAATATTCTAAATAATCACGAACATCATCATATTTAACTTTATCAAAGTCCATCTTAACAAATTCATGAAAATAATATAAATCATTTATATAAGATATAATTGTATTTTCTGAATAATTCTTATTTCTTATATAATTTAAAAACTCTGAAATTAAATATATTTTACAAAATTCTTTCTTATCCATAACTTAATTATAATATAATTTTAAATAAATAAAAAGTTATAGTGTATACAAAATGCAAAGAGAACTTTTTTAAGTTCTCTAATCTATATAAACACCAGTTGGTGACACTATATTTTATGGATTATATGTAATAAGTTGCATATTTTTAAGAGGAATCATTATATTATTAAGTAATCTAAGGAATTTCTTGAATAGTTATAATATTATATAACTATCTATTATATATTATGATTAATATTGTTAAGTTTATAGTAAATTTGTAATGTTTTTATATTTATTTGATTTCAAATATGTCTTTATATTTAATATTGAATTTTTCACTACATTCTTCAAAAGTTCCATTTAATTCTATTTCATAAGTGTTATTATTAATTCTATTTAATGTACAGTTACATTCATTCTCTAAATACATCCACCCTTTATCATCTTCATAAGGTAGTCCCATGATATATTTTGATATATCTTTTTTATCATTAATTTTAAGTTCCTTAATCCAATTAATATCATACATTGTTTCTATGCTTAATCTAAAATCATTTGTTACACATGTAATATATAGAACATTACACTTTCTCTTTTTACCATCAATTGTACCTTCAAATAAATCAAAATTAACATATCTTTCTAGCACATCTATATTTTTATTATTAATTATTAGCATATATATCACATCCTATAAATATTATATCATACTAATTCATATTCTCTAGCAATAATTCTATCATCAGAACAATAATCTATTACATACTGATTATTTTGTTTACAAATAATAATGCCAACAGTTTTATTATCATCAATACCTTTTACATTTTTATCAATATAATTCATATAATTTTGAATTTGACCTGTATGATTTGAATTTAACTTAATTACCTTCAGTTCTATTACAACAAAACATTTAAACTTAATATTATACAAAAGTAAATCGATATAATTATAACTATCTCCTACTTTAATTTTAAATTCATTATCTATAAAACTAAATCCAGTTCCTAACTCTTTCATGAAAGATACAATATCTTCCAAAATCAATTTTTGTAATACTTTTTCTGAAAATATATCATACTTATTGCTATTTTTAATAAAAATTGGATTCTTGATAAAATCAACTATATCGAATTCTTTTTGTTCTACTGATTTATTTTTAGTAGTTTCCGGAAGTCTTTCATATTCATTAGATTTTATTTTTTCTCTTAACTGCCTAACTGATAAATTATTATTTTTAACTAATTCTATGTAATAATTAATTTTATTAGTATTCTCAAAAGATAGTAATTCACAATAATGTGACCAAGATAATTGTGCAGACAGTGTCTGCACTTTTTCATTCAACTCATAAAACTTTAACATTAACCATAGATTTCTCTTACTATAACCCTTACCTAATTCATATGTTAATCTCTTCGAATATTCTTTTATTATTCCTTCTCCATAATGATTACCTGCTTCACATAACATTCTTCCAACATTGTAATATGCATCCAAATCACTCTTATTAATTGAATAATTTTTAACTTTCCGATTTACCTCATTATTTAAAAGTTCACTTTTTATTTCATTATAGTAATTCATATCTACTCCTTTCTACGGACTATATGTCTCAATTCTTAATTTATCTTTTTTAATTTTAAACATAATACTACCATCTATATCTGTTCTATATATTTTACTATTACTTAAATTATCTAACACTTCTTTATTAGGATGACCAAATTTATTATTCTTACCCACTGAAATAATTGAATACTTTGGATTTACACTATTTATAAATTCTTCACTACTACTTGTTTTAGAACCATGATGTCCTACTTTTAATATAAAAACATCACCTATATCATAATTATTCATAATATCCTTTTCAGTATTTATAGATGCATCTCCCATAAATAATAATTTATAATTATCAATAATAACTAGTAATACTAAACTATCACTATTTTCATTATTATAAAGTTTACTATTTAGTGAATATATTTCTACATTATCTATCTTAATATAACTATTATTAAAACTTTTAATATTAAGTTTCTTTTCAAGTGAATTATATTTGCCTTTATTAGTAAATCTATTTTTAACATTAAAATTATTTACTAAATCAATACCATATCCAGCATGATCATAGTCTCCATGTGTTATAAATAAATAATCTAATTTCCTTATACCAATACTTTTAAAAAATGGAATAACATTACTTTTCATTAAACTATAATTACTTCCTACTTTACCACCTGTATCAATTAAAATACTTTTATTATTTTTAGTAACAATAAGTGCTGAATCTCCTTGACCAACATCAATAAAATATACATAATTATTTTTATCAAAATTGCATCTAAAATATAGAAAAGATAAATATATAATAAATATCTTTTTAAGATTAATCTTTTTCACTATAAGTATTAATAATACATAATAAATTATTATTAAAAATAAACTCATCTTAGGAAATATCAATTTTACATTCAATATATTAGAACTAACTTTAGATATATATTCCATTATTATAATAAGAAAATTAAGTATAAAAGATAGTTTACTTATAAATACAACAATTATTGATAATGGAAAAACTATATATGTTACATATGGAATAAAGAATAAATTATTAATAAATCCTAATATATTTATTTCATAAGACATATTAATTATTATTGGTAAACTAGATAATGTACTTAAAATACTTATTACTAATATAGATAATAAATTATTATTGATTTTATTTTTCTCATTAAAAAGTAATATAAAAAAACTTATACAAAAAGATAATATAAATCCAGTATCATATATGTAGAATGGATTTATAAATATAAGTATTGAAAAAACAATATATAATAAATATTTAGGTTTTATATAAAGATAATAAACGTTATTTATACTTGATAATATAAAGAATAATACACTTCTTACGATAGATGGTGTAAAAGAAGCAATAAATGCAAAGAATATTAAAAATAAACTTGTAATAAAATATGATAGTTTTTCACTTAATTTAATCTTCTTTAATATAAATAATATAATACTACTAAACATAGATACATGAAGACCAGATAATGCGAATAAATGAGTTATACCATTTATTTTATAATTATTAAGTACTTCACTATCTATATAATATGATTTACCAAGTATAAAAGCATATAAATAATCATTATATTTTATTGTTTCTATTCTCTTATATATAGAATTCTTTATATTTAAAAATATATTATCATTTTTACTTATCATTTTGATTTTATCTATTTTAATAATGTAATAAATGTATTTATGATACAAGTAATCCTTATAATTAAAGTTATTAGGAATAGTATTGTTATTTGGTACGCTTATTTCTCCTTCAATATAAATTTTATCACCAAAAGAATAATTATCTTTAAATTCTTTTACTTTTTCATCATTATCAACATAGTATTTACCTATTATATTATCAAAATATATAGTTATCATTTTATCATTTATTTTATAATCATTAATAATAAGTTCATATGAATTATTAGTGAATATTGGAACATCTATTTTCTTATTAATGTTAATTAAAAGAAATATACATGTAATAAAAAGTAATATATAGTATAAATAATCACACAGTAATATTATTCTTAATTTTAGAGAAAAGTGTTTCACTTATACCATCTACTTTTAGAATATCATTTATTGTTTTAAATTTACCATTCTTATTTCTATAGTTCACTATTGATTTAGCTTTAACCTCTCCTATACCACTTAAATTAGTAAGTTCACTTACACTAGCAGTATTAATATTAATTATTTTAGAACTATTTTTAGTTGTTGTTGTCTTTTTAGTAGTTGTAGTAGTGTTATCATTATAGCAAGCATCATTTTTGACTTCTTCACATATACAAGGCGCTGTTACTTCTAATTTATTATCACGTTTAGCATCACTAATCTCTTTATTAGAATAAATAACTATAGTGTTTTCGTCTTCTAATATTTTTGATAAACTAATAAATCTAGTATTAGCATTTTTAGTTAGTCCTCCTGCTTCATTAATTAAGTCATTAACTCTACTTCCAACTTTCATTTTATATACATTTGGATTCTTTACTTCACCTTTAATATCTACATACATAAACTCTTGTTTTTCTTCCTGTGATTCATTTTTTTCTATATTTTCTTTTTTATTTTGAATATTCATATTTAAAATATTAGAATTGTTTTTTTCACTTTTAATAGTAGCAATACTTTTATAAAAATAAATAAATTCAAAAGTGCTTATTAAGAGTAATACAATTGGAATTAATATTTTAAATTTATTTTCCTTCACATAACTAATAATATTTTCATTTAAATAATTGATAATTTTGTCTTTCATCTTAACCTCCCTCTATTATATATATAAGAGAAAAGTTTCAAAAACACTTCTTTTTTTATAAAAATTCGTAAAAAAAATCACTTGATTTCTCAAGTGACTTTTGCGCACATTTTTATTAGAATGTAACAGGTTTATTTTTATAGTTAAGAACTAGATAACCTATTCCGAATGCTACCATTGTTACTACAAATAATAATGCAACATTAGTAACTCCTGTAGATGGATTATATTGTAATTTAATGGTTCCAACTACACTAGTTGTATTAACTTTACCACCAACAACTACATTTTGGAAGAATGGATATCTTGAATAATAAATCTTTCCTCTATTTTCAGCTGGTTCAAACACTAATGCATTGTCTGCTGTAGCCTTTAAATTGATTTCACTAATTTTTTCGCTTTTTGGAACAGATATATAAAATTCAAGACCATTTTCAAATTTAGTTATTTCATTTCCAAGTTTATCAACTATTTTAACTTTATCTTTATAAGAGTCAGTTACTTCTAATTTTATTTCAGCTGTAGAAACTACTTTAGCATCTATAGCATAAGGTCCATATTTAATAATTCCGTTATTAGTACTATAAACTTCTTTACCAGCAGCTGGTTTTACAAATTCTATAGTATTAGCATAAGTTAATGATCCATAGTTAGTATAGATATCTCTATCTTGAATTAAGAATTGATATAATTTATTAAGTTCTTTTAGTTCTACTCCATTTACACCAGTAAGTGAATTACCAATTTTAACTCCATCTACTGTTGCTCCTGTTGCTTTCCATATTGAGAATTGAACTACTACAAATACATAGTCTTCAATCTTTTTATCTACATCAATTGTTTCTCCTGAATGTAATGCTTCTATTTCAGTCTTTAATGTAGTAATATCTGCGCCAGCTAATTCTAATGCTTCTTTAACACTTAATGTTGGATAACTATGTTCAAGTATCCATAATGCATGATTATAATTATAAGTATTTTCAAATGGTGTAACAGAATAATTAATATACATTATATCACTTTTCTTAAATGTATAAGTATAATATTCATCACTACCCTTGCCAAGTGCATTATTCATTTCAGCACCAGTAACACTGTATCCTTGATCATAAGTAACGTTCTTAATAGCAACAGTTACTTCATTACCAGCAGTAAATGTGCTTATAAAATTATCAAGATTGTTAACAAATTCAGTACTAAATTCAAGTGTTGGGCCTATTTCCATGTGAGTACCTATTTTATTTTTAAATAAATTTCTAAGTGCTTCTTGATTAGCAAGTTCTCTCATAAGACCAAATCTTGCAATTGCTTTAGCATGTGCTTCTTTAGTACCAGTACCATCTTTAGCAAATTCATGGTATCCTTCAGGATATTTCATATTCTTATCTAAACAATATGAATACTTAGTGTTAGTTAAATTATTATTAGCATCATATGTTGTAGAAAATTCTAAAACACCTAATAAATCACCAGCTGGATCATGAGTAATGTCATTACCATTAGCATCTTTGAATGTTATTTTACTATAATCAATTTCTCTTGTTTTTTCAACAAAGAAATTATCTTCAGCATTAACATTCACTGTTATCATTAATAAAAATAATACAGTTAATAATTTAAAATATTTTTTCATAAACATCTCCTTTATTTTCTTATAGTTAAATAATATCATTTTTTAATAAAAATGACAATATAAAAGAGAAAATTATTAAAACTTTCTCTTCAATGTAAAATCTTTTCTATTGTATTTTCTCTTTAATTCAGGTGCCATTCTTATTAATGATTGTAATGCTATATAACCACATTTTTCTTTATCTGTTGTATCTTCACTAATTATTTGATTAAGTATTTTATTAGACATTAGTAATGGCATAATTATAAGTAAACTTTTTAGGTAACATGTATTTAATGATAAACTTCTAAAATTTCTTGGTGAGCTCATAGTACTTTCATTTAATTTAACTATTTTTCTACATAATTTATCAAATACTCTTTTTTCTTCATCGTCTAATGCTTCCATTACTTCACTAGGTCTAGCATCTTTATCTATCTTATATATAAATGAAAAATCATATAATGCTTTATTAATTTCTTTTTTATGACTACCACATTCTGAATCTTCTTTTACTTCTTTTATTAGATTTAAAAATATATTATTTTTTCTTGCTGTAGTTCCTCTATATGCATCACTTGCTTCTTTATGTATAGTATTACTAATCATATTAAAAGCCATACAATTTCTTACATGAAGATACATTCTATATCCACATAATAAATCATCATCTACTTCTCTAAATAATAAATACCATTCACCATTTCTAATTTTATTAAAATCTTCTTCACTATATGACTGTACAAGTAAATCAACAAAACCGCAAAAATTTTTATCTAAATCATTAAAGAAACAACTATAATAATAATCTTCTACTTTAGTAAGTTCATCAAGCATTCTTAAACATTTTTCATATTCTAAACTGCTTGACATACCTTTTTCATCTAGCATAGCCATTCTTTTATAACAGATAAGTATATTTTTAGTAATATTACTTATACTTAAGAATAAATTTTTACTATCCATATATACCTTCCCCTTTAACGAGGCATATTATATTATAAATTATAAATTTTATCAAGAAAAAAGTAGAATTTCTTCTACAATGAATATTATTCTTCTACTTTTTCTTTATCTTTTTTAGATTTATTATCTTTTTTTTCTATTTTAGGTAATAATTCTTTTCTTGATAAGTTAAGTTTTCCTTTTTTATCATATCCAGTTGCTTTAACAACTATTTCATCTCCTACTTTTAATAAGTCACTTGGATGATTTACTCTCTTGTTATCAAGTTGGCTTACATGAACTAGTCCTTCACAACCTGGCCATAATTCTACAAAAGCACCAAAATCTTCAATTTTAACTACTTTTGCTGTATAAACAGCTCCGATTTCAACTTCTTTAACTATATCTTCAATCATACCAATAGCTTTATCAAGAACATTCTTATCCATATGATAACATACTACATTTCCTTCTTCATCAATATCAATTTTAACAGCATCTTTACTATTAACTGATGTAACATTACTTGATTCTAAGATAATCTTAGTTATCATATCTCCACCTTTACCAATAACATCTTTAATCTTATCAGGTGAAATCTTCATTGTTCTAATTTTAGGAGCATAAGGTGATAATTCATGTCTTACTTCTGGTATAGTTGCTTCCATAACGTCAAGTATTTGCATTCTTGCTTTATGAGCTTTATCAAGTGCTTCTTTAAGTACTTCTCTTGTAACACCTTTAATTTTGATATCCATTTGTAAAGCAGTAATACCTTTTCTAGTACCAGCAACTTTAAAATCCATATCTCCCATGTGGTCTTCTAACCCTTGAATATCAGTTAAAATTGTATATTTAGAATTGCAAGTTCCATCTTCAGTAATAAGTCCCATAGCAATACCAGCTACAGGTGCTTTAATTGGTACACCTGCTGACATAAGTGACATACATCCAGCACAAATACTTGCTTGGCTAGATGAACCATTACTTTCAAGTACTTCAGATACTACACGTACTGTATATGGAAATTCTTCTTGACTAGGCATAACTTGTAATAATGCTCTTTCAGCTAAAGCACCGTGTCCAATTTCACGTCTACCAGGGCTTCCATATCTACCAGTTTCACCAACACTAAATGCAGGGAAATTATAATGGAATATGAATTTCTTACTTTCTTCAAGTCCTAAACCATCTAATATTTGTTCTTCGTTTTGAGCACCTAAAGTAGTGATTGCAAGTGCTTGAGTTTGACCTCTTGTAAATAACGCACTACCATGTGTTCTTGGAAGTAAATCAACGTCTGCTGATAATTCACGTATTTCATCCATTCCTCTTCCATCTGGTCTAATATGTTCATTAGTAATTAATCTACGTACTTCAGCACCTTCAATTTCATCAGCAACTTTCTTAACAAGCTTAAGATCATCTTCAAGAGTTTCTTCTCCTTCATGTCTTTCACTATATTTAGTAATTGCTTCTTCTTTAACTTCATCAATACGAGCATATTTTTCTAACTTATCTTTTATTTGAATAGCTTCGATCATATCTTCTTTGATGTCATCATTAACTTCATTTCTAAGTTCATCAGGAATATTAGCAAGAGTAACCTCTATCTTTTCTTCACCTATCTCACTAATAATATCATTTTGTATAGCACATAATTCTTTAACAGCTTCATGTCCAAACATTAAAGCTTCTAACATTTCTTCTTCACTTACTTGTTTAGAACCACTTTCAACCATATTAATAGCGTCCATTGTTCCAGCAACAGTTAAGTTAATAGTACTTCTTTCCATTTCTTCACAAGTTGGATTAATCTTAAGTTCTCCATCAATCTTACCAACTATAACACCAGCAACTGGTCCTTCAAATGGTATATTAGAAATACCTAAACATAATGATGTACCAAATAATGCTGTCATTTCTGGTGTTTTATCTGGATCAACACTTAGTACGGTGTTTACAACTTGTACTTCATTTCTAAAATTTTCATTAAACATAGGTCTAATAGGTCTATCAATAACTCTAGCAGTTAAAGTAGCCGCATCTGTTGGACGACCTTCTCTTTTAATAAATCCACCAGGGATTTTACCAACAGAATATAATTTTTCTTGATATAAAATTGTTAAAGGGAAAAAGTCAGCAGTAGAAACATTATTACTCATAACACAAGTAGATAATATAACTGTATCATCATATCTAACAAGTACAGCTCCTCTTGCTTGTTTAGCAAGTTCACCATGTTCAACTACGATTTTTCTTCCTTGAAAATCATATTCAAAAACTCTTTTCATACTTCCTCCTTCTTAAAATAAAAGACACTTAAAATAAGTGCCTACTTTCTTAAATTTAATTTTTTGATTAGTTCACGATATCTTTGAACATCTTCGTTCTTTAAATATTCTAGTAAACTTTTTCTTTTACCAACCATTTGTAATAAACCACGGTTAGTATGATAATCGTGAGTATGTTCTTTCATATGTTCAGTAAGTTTATTGATTCTTTCTGTTAAAAGTGCAACTTGTACTTCAACACTTCCAGTATCATTTTTACTTCTAGCAAATTCACTAACAATACTCTCTTTTCTAGCTTTAGTTAATGCCATTACAAAATTCCTCCTTTTCACTTATATCCGTTAATTCCGAGTAAAGAAGTAAGAGGTACATCTAAACTAAGAATAAACTTCACATACATAATACTATAATTTAGAGTAAATTGCAACCGATTTTACACAATTTTCTATTATTGTTTAACTATTTCAAACATTTATTAATCATTTTTTATTTATTTTATCAATTATAAGTTACCCGATGCGGAATGCTGGTGAAACACCACCTGAAGTATTAGCGTAGGCACTAAGGTAACTATAATCATCGGTAGGAACAATAAAGAAACTATGATCGTAGTTAGAATGAGCCTCACGAAGCCACCACCAACTATCAGTAGTTTTGTACTTCTTTATAGTTTCGCTATCATCACTTGATGTTACATTTTTATTAATATAGTAATCCAATGTTCTAGTCAAATCTTTTGCTGAATCGTATGAAGAATATGAATTTGTAGACCAATCACTATACACCTCTTTTAGAGACAATAAGTACAATTTATCTATTGATGTGAAGTTTTCTCCATTTGTACTTCCATGACTTGATACTACTGTTGTATCTATTATTGTACTTTTTAAATCACTTGGTAAAGAATTATATATATCGTAGTTTACAAAATCATACATACTTGAAGCTGGCCAGCCACCTACATTTGTATCTGTATCATTCATTTCATATGTTGTTATAATATCAGCAAATTCAAGTACAAAACCACATGCTGTTTGTGAAAAACCTGATGTGCTGCATTCACTTGGCGTTGTTGTATTTGCTATTCTTAATGTATGTGTTCCGTATGTTGTTCCAAGATTTACTTCTTTTGTATCGCCTACATTATAATCTCCTGTATTACCATTTCTTACATTTGTTGCTATAGTAGTCCAACTATCTAATTCAAATTTAGTTAATTTTGGATAAACCAATGCATCATCAGTTATAGTTGAAGTACTTGTATACTCTGTTCCGTTACCACCTGTTTTAGTGAAATATTGTCTTGTACTTGGTAAATTTCCTAATGCTGAACCTGAACTAACCTTTCTTGTTTCAAGAACGGTCTTATTATCAGTATTCATAAAAGTAACAACATAACTTATCTTCTTTGAACTATCAAATGTACAACTAGTTGATTCTTTAGTATCAGTTCCATTTACTGATACATATGCGTTTACTGATGTACCAAGTAAACTTGCTAAATTTATTGTAGGATCTTCTACATATCTTAACCATATATAAAGTGTATAAGATATACTTTTACCTGTTTCTATAAAGTCACTATCATATATTAATAATTTATTATCAGCTATGTCTTTAAATGATCCTTCACTTATGTTACCTGTACTTGAAACTACTTTATAAACTAAGTATTCACTCTTTAATTGTGATGAAATACTATTAAAGTTAAGATATAGTTTCATACATCCATTAAGAGTACTTTCTGCATTACTTATTGTAAATTCTTTTTTGAATGCTTCTGTTTCATAATTGCTACTTCTAATTGGAGCCATATTATTTATATTAACGCTTGTATCAGTTATCTTTAATTTTAAATTACCTGTTACTACATTATTTTTATTAATTGTTCCATTTGTGATAATGTCTGGTCCGATAAATGCTAATGTAGCTGTTAACACACTACCTATTAAAATGCATACTGCTATTACTATATATTTTTTATCTATTTTCATATACTTCACTCCTTTATTTTACCTAAATTAACAAATAATATTATTTGTAACATTGTGAATACCGCAGCACCTAAAAATATACTTCTAAATGATATTTGTATTAGGTATCCTGCTAAATACGTACCTATTCCTTCTCCTAAACTAAGTACAAAATATCTAATATTTCCAAATAGAAATTGACTATTTGTATCAATCTTTCTTACATAAACGCCATTTATTTTATCATCAAGTATTCTACCTGTTATATGAGCTACTATTATTGCAATTACAAAGAAAACTATATTATTAGTTAAAAACGCTATTAGATATATAAGTGCCCTAGTGCCATACTTAATAAATATACTAGCATAATTGCTTAAATCTTTGCCATGCTTAATAAATAAAGAACAAGCTATACTTCCTAATAAGTTGCAAACTATAATAAATATAGATGCGACTGATACGGAAAAATTAATATAATTAGTTAGTATAAGCATCATTATTCCAAATACAATACCATATGATATATTCATAATAAGTTGTGTAAATAAGAAATAATTATTTATTTTTGATTTATATAGATTTTTTAATGCTTTTTTGATTGGCAAAACATTTCTTTTTTTGTAATATTTATCTTGATTAAAGAGTATTAATATAAATGCTCCCATTAATGATGAAATTAATGCTATAAAAAGACATGAATTATAATCAAATATTCTATTACCTATTGTAATACCAATTAATAAACCACAAGATATAATGCCTGTATCTTTAGCTAAATAACTTATAAGATTTTGTTTTCTATAAGCACTTTCTCCTTTATTTACAATTGATAATAACGGATAATATGATATAGAGAACATAACATCACACATTATACTTAGAAGCATACATATCTTTATTATATAAGTATTCCTATTTACTAATAGTATTGAAAGAGCTATAGCTCTAAATATGATACACATTAATGTTACGCTTTTAATCTTTACTTTAGTTGAAAATATACTTATAACAAATGATATTATAGCACTGCATATTAATGCTACTGATAAGATTCTACTTATACTAACAACATCAAAGCCTATACTTTTAAGCCAAAGTTGTCTATAATTAGACCAAATTCCTATTGAAAATGATATAAAAGCCAAAACTATCATTAATACATTTTCATCATTAATATTACAAAATTTTTTAATTTTTTCTTCCATATCTATCCTTTTTACCTTAATAATATAATTATAATTGAATTTATTATAAAATTCAATTCAAAACTATTGACAAATATGTAATTTATTTGCTAATATTTTTGTCATGCTTGTTAATTTATAAATGATGTGTGCTTGAATTTATAGGAGGTTATAATGAATTTAAGTGAAGAAGAATTAAAAAAAGAAGAAAAGCATCTAGAATTAACTACAACACTTTTAAGAGAGAACATTAGTGCTCTTGCTCAAGATTTATATGATAATGAGGAAAAACAACAAGAATTTAAGAAGTATATTTGGGATACTAAAGCAGAACTAGATCCTACTGAAATGAAAACTATACTTTCAAACAATGACAAAGAAATTGAAGACTTAGAAATGAAAGCTAAGTATTACAAGAAATTATATAAAATACAAAATAGTCCATATTTTGGTAAAATAACTTTTGAAGATGATGAAGGTAACAAAGATATTTATATTGGGCTTACCTACCTTACTAAAGATAATGATAATGTTATTTATGACTGGAGAAGTCCCATATCAAGTGTGTTCTATGATTATGAACATGGTAAATATAGTTATAGTGCTCCTGGTGGAATAATCGAAGGATATCTTCATAATAAAAGACAATTTACGATTGAAAATTCAAAAATTAAAAGAGTTTTTGATTCAAAACTTACTATTCAAGATGAAATGTTACAAGAAGTATTAACAAGAAAAAATAATGATTATATGAAAAATATAGTTAATACTATTCAAGCTGAACAAAATGCAATAATAAGAAATGTAGAAGATAAAAACTTAATTGTTCAAGGTATTGCTGGTTCAGGTAAAACATCAGTAGCACTTCATAGAATAGCATTCCTACTCTATAAGATTAAAAATTTAACTAGTGATAAAGTACTTATATTCGCACCTAATCATATATTTAGTGAATATATATCAAATGTACTCCCTGAACTTGGTGAAGAAAATACTAAAGAAACAACATTTAGTGATTTCTTAGAAGCATACATAAAAGAATATAAAAATATTGAATCATTTACTTCATTTATAGAAAGATATTATAAAAAAGAAGAACTCTATACAGATTTAATTAAACTAAAGCAATCTAATGAAATAATACCTGTTATTGAAAAATATATACAAAATTATACTAAAAAAGCAAGATTCACAAGTGAAATATTCAATAGAGAATTATATGTTCCACTTGAAAAACTAAATTATTATTTAAATGAAAGGTATAGTAGTATTCCATTACTTGAAAGAATAGATGAAATATCATTAAAGATAGCTGAACAAGAATTTAGAAATAATAAATCAAAAGCAAGACAAATAAGAAAATGGTTAAGAGAAAGATTAAATATAAGTATTGATATGAAAGAAATATATAAGAATTTCTTTAGAAGTAATGAATTTATAGATATTTATGGTCATGAACTTCCAGAATCTTATATAAATAGACTTGATGAAAAAGATATTTCATATGAAGATGCGTGTTTATTTGTATATATGAAGAGTTTACTTATGTTTTTAGGAAATGATTACTTAATTGAACAAACAATAGTTGATGAAGCACAAGATTATAGTATTTTAGAATATATGTTACTTAAGAAAATACTTAAAAGAAGTAAATTTACAATACTAGGAGATATTAATCAAACAATAAATCCATATTATGAATATAAATCACTTAATGAACTTAAAAGTGTATTTACTGATTCAGTTAACTATATAGAACTTAATAAAACATATAGATCTAGTCCTGAAATAATAGAACATGCAAATAAGATATTAGGGCTTAACTTAGTATCAGCAATTAGAAGAAATACAAGTATTCCAGTTGAATTTAGATACGAAGATAATTTAAAAGAGCAACTTATCAAAGATATAGAGAATTTAAAGAAAGATAATAAAAGTATTGCTATTATAACAAAAACAGATACTGAAGCTGCAACTATATATAAACTACTTAAGAAAGATATGAATGAACTTACTCTTATTGCCAACAATTCAAAAGCATTTAGTCGTGAACTAGTAGTAATACCTTCATATATGGCAAAAGGTCTTGAATATGATGCAACTATTGTCTATACAGAAAAAGATAATCAATTTACATATAAAGAAAGATATTTATATTATGTTGCATGTACAAGAAGTCAACATCACTTAATTATTTATAACCAAAAAGAAGCATAAATCTCATGCTTCTATTTTTTTAATTCCTTTTTAATTTCATCATTTATCATTTTACGTTTCTTAATTGATAATATTAATTTCTTACCTACAATCTTAAGAAATAATACACTATATCCTAAAGCAGTAAAGAATGTTAAAGAATTTTGTACTCCATGAATAATAGTTTCATAAGGAACATTTTTATACTTATTTAAATCTACTTCTAAATATTCAGTGTATTCTTCTTTATCTTCTACTTCACTATTATCACTAAACATACTTTCATCATATAAGAAACTTACATCACAGTGGCCCATAGAATTTGTGGCACCAGTATCAGTACATACATTAGTAACTTGTTGCATAGAAACTGTATAATCATTATTACTTGTTTCAGTTACTTCTTCAAGTTCACTTAACTTAAATCCTTTATTAATCCATTTACTTTCATCTTTATAATTAGGTCCACCTGCTGCCCAAATATAAAAATCATTATCTTTTAGTGAATTACCATTTCTTTTAAAACTCTTACTTATACTATCCAAAGTACTATAATTGCCATATATACCCACATTCATAAATCCATGATTATTACATAATTCTTTAAATCCTTGTGCTATATCATAATAATTAATATCACTACTATCAAGTTCAAAATCAATAAATATAGGTGTTTTGCTTTTATCAATATTAATATTTTTGCTTTTTAACTCACTATCTAATCTATCTAGGTAATTACTTATTCTCTCTAGCACGATAGATGTTTCTTCTTTTCCTCCAAGGCACATATAAAGTCCTAAATCAATATTATTAGTAATAACATTTTGTATATGTTCACTTGCTGTATCTAAATAAGTATCACTCTTGATTCTAGCAACTTCAACTATTACATAATCAGATGTTTCACTTACTCTATCCCATGAAATAGTATCTTGATAATCAGAAATATCAATACCTTTTCTTACTCCAAAGTTATATGATACAAGGTCTTTATTGGAATCAATTACTTCATATAAATTAGGAATATATAATGAATCACCAACACTTACTTCTTTTACATTGTTATATTTCATTAAATCTTCTTCACTAAGTCCACATTTTAATGCAATGCTATGAAGAGTTTCATTTTCACCTACTATATACATTGCACTACAAGGTAAAATAACATTTGAATCAGTAACCATAGATAAATTCTTAGATGCTGTAATGTTACCACTTAAACTTTTAGTTATATCAATATTTCCTATGTATTTGACTTCTTCACTATCTCTTACTAAGAAAACACTTCTATTAGTTATATCTACTAAATGATTATTTAAATCATTAAGATTAGTATCACTACCATAGATACCTATTCTATAAGAAGAATTATCTATCTTATTTAAGAATGATTCAATTATCTCTTTTTTCATTGTATTATTTAGTTTTTTATTTGACATAATTTTATCTATATCAAAATATATTGGCATATCAATATCAAATCTTTTAAGAATACTTTCTAAATAATCAGTATCCATATACATTTCACCAAGTGTGTCAGCATCACATTCAAATACTAATGAAACAGATATTCCCTCATTCTTACATTTATTAAGTTTATTAGTAAGAGCGGTTATATCGTTATATTCTTTTCTTTTAATATGTAATACTACAAAATTATTAACATGAACTTTAGTATTGAATCTTGTATTTATATTTTCATAACCAACACTATTTTCATGACTGGCATCACTCTTACCACGAATACTAGAATCTTTAATACCAAGAACTACATCTTTTACTAAATTAGCAGTAAGTACTCCACCTGCTGTATAAAGTATTACTTTATTTTTAATTTTCTTTTTACTTTCGTTTTCCATATTATCTCCTAAAGTCCTGTTATTATAGCATAATTTAATGCAAAATAAAAGACCCTATTTCTAGAGCCTATTATTTCAATTATTCCATGATTTCTGATACAACACCAGCACCAACTGTTCTACCACCTTCACGAATTGAGAACTTAGTTCCGTTTTCGATAGCGATAGGAGCAATTAATTCAACAGTCATATCAACATTGTCACCTGGCATAACCATTTCAGTTCCTTCTGGTAATGTAATTACACCTGTAACATCAGTAGTTCTGAAATAGAATTGAGGTCTATAGTTACTGAAGAATGGAGTATGTCTTCCACCTTCTTCTTTAGATAGAACATATACACTAGCTTTGAATTTCTTATGTGGTGTAATGCTACCTGGTTTACATAAGATTTGTCCTCTTTCTACATCTTCTCTATTGATACCACGAAGTAAAACTCCAGCGTTATCTCCAGCTTCAGCATAATCTAATGATTTTCTGAACATTTCGATACCAGTAACAACAGTCTTTCTTGTTGGTTTTAATCCAACGATTTCAACTTCATCATTAAGATTTAATTTACCTCTTTCAACACGTCCTGTAACAACAGTTCCACGTCCTGTAATAGTAAATACATCTTCAATACTCATTAAGAATGGTTTGTCATTATCTCTCTTAGGTGTATCAATCCATGAGTCAACAGCAGCCATAAGGTCTTTAATTGGTTGTATCCATTTTTCATCACCTTCAAGAGCTTTTAATGCAGATCCACGAATAACTGGAGTATTGTCTCCATCGAATCCGTATTCATTTAATAATTCACGAACTTCCATTTCAACTAAGTCTAAAAGTTCTGGATCATCTACCATATCGCACTTATTGATGAATACTACCATTTTTGGTACACCAACTTGACGAGAAAGTAAGATGTGTTCTCTTGTTTGAGGCATTGGTCCATCAGTTGCACTAACAACTAGAATAGCACCATCCATTTGAGCAGCACCTGTAATCATGTTCTTAACATAATCAGCATGTCCTGGACAGTCAACGTGAGCATAGTGACGTTTGTCAGTTGAATACTCAACGTGAGCAGTATTAATAGTAATACCTCTTTCTCTTTCCTCTGGAGCTTTATCGATTTGATCATAATCCATAAATTCTCCAAAATATTTAGTAATTGCAGCAGTTAATGTTGTTTTACCATGGTCAACGTGTCCAATAGTACCAATATTAACGTGCTCTTTTGAACGGTCGAATTTTTGTTTTGCCATTTTATTTTTCCTCCTTTGTTTACATATTATATTTTATCTAATACTTGATAATATTTCAAGTATAAATAACAAAACTTTTCAAAAGTATACTTATTGTTGTACACCATTTTTCTTTATAATGTCTTCAGCAATACTTCTTGGAACTTCTTCATAGTGATCAAATATCATTTGATATGTACCACGTCCTTGAGTATTACTTCTAAGAACTGTCATGTAACCGAACATTTCTGAAAGTGGAACCATAGCTCTAATAGAAATATCTCTACCTCTTGATTCATTACCAAGTGGTTTTCCACGTCTACTAGTTAAGTCTCCCATAACTGTTCCCATGAATTCTTCTGGAACAACTACTTCAACATTCATAATTGGTTCTAAAATGCAAGGATTACATTTATTTTTAGCTTCTTTTAATGCCATAGAAGCTGCGATTTTAAATGCCATCTCATTTGAGTCTACATCATGGTAAGATCCATCAAATAATGTACATTTAACATCTATCATTGGATATCCAGCAAGTACACCACCTGCTAAAGCTTCTTGAAGTCCTTTGTCAACTACAGGAATATATTCACGAGGAACAACTCCACCTACTACTTCATCAACAAATTCATATCCCTTATCAGGATTTGGTTCAAATTTAACCCAAACATGTCCGTATTGTCCACGTCCACCTGATTGTTTAATATATTTACCTTCACATTCAGCAGTACTCTTAAGAGTTTCTCTATAAGCAACTTGTGGTTTACCAACATTAGCTTCAACGCCGAATTCTCTTCTCATTCTATCAACTAGAATGTCTAAATGAAGTTCACCCATACCAGCTATAATAGTTTGACCAGTTTCATGATCAGTTTTAGCTCTGAATGATGGATCTTCTTTAGCTAATTTTTGAAGAGCAATTCCCATCTTTTCTTGATCTGCTTTTGATTTTGGTTCAATAGCAAGTTCAATAACTGGTTCTGGGAATACCATTTTTTCAAGAATAACTTGATTCTTTTCATCACATAGAGTATCTCCTGTAGTAGTATCTTTAAGACCTACAGCAGCAGCAATTTCTCCAGCATATACTTCGCTAATTTCTTTTCTTTGATTAGCATGCATTTGAAGAATACGTCCGATTCTTTCTTTTTCTCCTTTAGTAGAGTTCATAACATAACTTCCTGATTTAAGTACACCAGAATATACACGGAAGAATGTTAAGTTTCCTACAAATGGATCGTTCATAACTTTGAATGCTAAAGCACTGAATGGTTCACTGTCACTAGCTTTTCTTTCAACCTCTTTATCATTCATATCAACGCCTTTAACAGCTGCAATATCAAGTGGAGATGGTAGATAATCAATAACTGCATCCATTAATGCACGAGTACCTTTATCACCTAAAGCATCAGCACATAATACTGGGAAAAATTTAACAGCTAATGTAGCTTTTCTTATAGTTGATTTTAATAAATCTACACTAATTTCATTTCCTTCTAAATATTGTTCCATTAATTCGTCAGAGAAATCAGCAACAGCATCTATTAATTTACCTCTATATTCTTCAGCTCTATCCATCAAGTCTGCTGGTATTTCAATTTCAGTAACATTTTGAGCAGCAGTTCCATCATAGCTATAAGCTTTCATAGTAACTAAATCAACATATCCTGTAAAGTGATCTTCAGCTCCAATTGGTAACATGATTGGTTCTGCATTTTCAGATAGTCTATGATGAATTGAATCTATTGAATAATAGAAATCAGCTCCCATTTTTTCCATCTTATTAGCACAAATCATTCTTGGAACCATATAATCATTTGCTTGTCTCCAAACTTGTTCAGTTTGTGTTTCAACTCCAGCTTGAGCATCAATAAGTGCAACAGCACCATCTAAAACTCTTAAACTACGAGCAACTTCAATAGTGAAGTCTACGTGTCCCGGAGTATCTATTATATTGAATCTATAACCATTCCAGTGTACAGTAGTTGCAGCACTAGTAATTGTTATACCTCTTTCTTTTTCTTGATCCATCCAGTCCATTTGAGAAGCTCCATCATGAGTTTCACCAATTTTATGAATGTTTCCACCTAAATATAGAATTCTCTCAGTAGTTGTTGTTTTACCAGCATCTATATGAGCCATAATTCCTATATTACGTGTTTTTTCTAACGATACATCACGCGCCATTAGTGTTCTCCCTTCTTACCATCTATAATGAGCATAAGCCTTGTTAGCTTCAGCCATCTTATGAGTATCTTCACGTTTTTTAACTGCTCCGCCAATTCCATTTGAAGCATCTATAATTTCAGCAGCTAATTTTTCTGCCATTCCTTTTCCACTTCTATTTTTAGCATATTGAATTAACCATCTAAGCATTAAAGCATTAGCTCTTTCTTCACGTACTTCAGTTGGAACTGAATAGTTACTTCCACCAATTCTTCTACTTCTAATTTCTAGTGATGGTCTAATATTATCAAATGCTTCATTTAGAACTTCCATAGGATCTCTATTTGTTTTTTCTTTTACTGTTTCAAGTGCATCATATAATATTTTTTGAGCAGTTCCTTTTTTACCATCTAACATAATTCCATTGATTAATTTAGTAATCATTTTAGAATTATATATTGGATCTGCTAAAACATCTCTTTTTATTGCTTGTCTTTTACGCATGTTTTATTTCTCCTTTCTCAAACTTAATTATTTATTTTTAGGTTTTTTAGTTCCGTATTTACTTCTACCTTGTCTTCTTTTATCAATACCAGCTGTATCTAAAGTTCCACGAACAATATGATAACGAACACCGATAAGATCTTTAACACGACCACCACGAATTAGAACAACACTATGTTCTTGTAAGTTATGTCCTTCACCACCGATATAGCAGTTTACTTCATAACCGTTACTTAATTTAACTTTAGCAATTTTTCTTAAAGCTGAGTTTGGTTTCTTTGGTGTTTTAGTAGAAACACGAGTACAAACTCCACGTTTTTGTGGTGCACAGTTGTTAGTTCTTACTTTGTCTTTAGAGTTATATCCAACATTTAATACTGGGCTTTTACTCTTTTTAACCTTTTGTCCTCTACTCTTTCTTACTAATTGATTAATTGTAGGCATATTAGTCTCCTTTCTTATACACATTTCCAGGTGTATCATTTACTATATTTTTTTAAGTTTTCTGCGTGAGAAAACCTGAAATCTAGATAATCATAGCATACAGGGACCCCTTTTGTCAACGATTATTACTAATTATTTCAAGAAAAAAGTAAGATTTTTTTGCTTTTCTTACTCTTTTCTATTTAATAAAGTGTTTTTTAAAATTCTAAATCAATATTTTTCTTTGATACAATAAACATAAATAATTTAGATATAGAAAATATTAACGATATAAATAATATAGACATGCATATTTCAAAAGGAAATGTACCATAGTTATTACTTATAAAATATTCTCCATAATATAATGGTAACATAAACACTGATGTTACGTCTTTTACTTTTAATATTGGAAATAACATACATATACTAAGAGGTATTATTCCCACTATTAAAATACCTATTTCTTCTCTTACTAGTTTATACACACTAATTGAGAATACAACAACTATATTAAGTATAAAATAACTTCTTATTATATGAAATATTAAATATAAAGAATTATTAATATTATAAAAATAATAATTATCTATTTTCATATTCATACCAGTATTTAAAATAGAACACAACATAACAATAACTAAAACTATAAAATATATTATTAAATTAGATATAAATATAAACTTAATCATTTTATTAAAGAATTCTTTATAATCTTTTATTCTTATCATAAATGAATAGTTATGAGTAAGTTCTGTATATATATTATATGTGTTAAACATAAATAGAAATAGTAATACCATTATGAAATAGTCCCATGTCATAACATTATAAATACCTTCTATGAATGTCATTCTTTCTGTTATGGTACCAAATGCCATGAATCCAAGTAATACAATCACAATGATAGTTACTTTAAATCTGGTATTTTCTAGTAATGATACAATTAATTTAAAATCATTTTTCATTTTATACGTTCCACATTTCCATTATTAAATTTATATACTTCATCTGATAATATATCTATATCTTCTTTAATATGACTTGTTACTATTATAATTTTATTTTGATTTTTTAGTTCTAATAATATATTTCTTATTTTATCTACTGTATCGTCTTCTATACCATTAAATAATTCATCAAATATCATAACACTAGGATTTTCCATAAGTACCTGTGCTATTCCTAATTTTTGTTTCATACCAAGTGAATATTCTTTATACTTTTTATTTTTTTCATTAATTAAATTTACTTTTTCTAATGTATCATTTATTTCATTATCACTTATTTTATTTTGAATATTCGCAAGTAATTTTAAATTTTCAAAGCCAGTTAAATCTGGAAAGAAAGTTGGCTTTTCTATTAATGCTCTTGTATCAGGTGGAAAACTATTATTAGAACTATAATTTATATTATCAAATAATACTTCTCCAGTATTAGGCTTATAAAACGAACATAATATTTTTAAGAATACACTTTTACCACTACCATTTCTTCCAACAAGACCATATATTTTTCCACTTTCAAATGTCATATTAACATTATTAAGAATAGTAACTTTTTTAAACTTTTTAGATATATTTTTAACTATTATCTGCATTTTATGAATTCCTTTCTAATTTCATAATTATTTTTTCTTTATTTTTATATTTTAAATATACAAGTAATCCACTTATTAATGCAACACTTAAGCATAGTATATTAAATGATAATAAATTTCTATTATTATAAGTATATACATCTAAAAAATCTAAATATTTTTCTACATCTTTATTGAGAATCTTACTAATAAGTAATATTACAAAGAATGTATTAGTTAAAGCAATTCCAAAATATATCATAATACTTTCAAGGACAGATACAATATAATTTCTAGTATCTGGTACAATAAGGAGTGCTATATTAGTCCAAAAGAAACTCATAAATATTGTGTTTAATAAATTTGATAACATAAACGCAACAGGATTACTTAATATTTCATATGAAAATGATGAATTAGTATCAATAATTTCAAATGAGCCATTACTTATTATATAAGAAAACATAAAAAGCAATATAGTAATCATTGGCCATATAAATACACTTTTATATGAATCTAAAAATATTTCTTTAATATATTTATTGTAACTCTCTCTAGTTAAATGATTTTTTATATCTTGATTCTTAAATTTCTTACTTATATTATAAAGTGATGATGTAATCACAAGAAAAGGTATTAAAAAATAAAAGACTGTGCATAAAGAAATTGAATTATAACTAACATTATCATTTATAATATCATAATAAGTTTTAAGTGTACTTCTTTTTTTAGGCTTAGCATCTACATTTTCAAGGCATATTTCATTATATTTATCATGTTTTAATATTTCTTTACATACCTCTATACCTTCTATTCTACTCTCTTCGTTTATTCTAGCAGATTTAATATTTCTTATACAAAGTATAGTTGAAAAGATAAATAATATTAAAAAGGCTATTAATACTGCTATATTATTTTTTATAAACTTTTTCATATACACTCTCCTATAATACTGTTTGATGAACACTACTGAACGCTACTCGCATTTAATACTAAAATGTATTAAATGCTATTTAAATAAAAATTACATTCTGAACGCATCACTAACTACTTTTGATACATTTACTTCTTTCTTATCATCTTTCTTAAAATAAGCAAGATATTCTATATTACCATTACCACCTTTTATAGGTGAATAAGTAAGACCATTTATCATAAATCCTATATCCATAAATGAATTAATAATATTTAAAATAATATTCTCATGTACTTCTTTATTAAGTGGAACACCTTTGTATTTATCAGCAATATCTTTACCACACTCAAATTGTGGCTTAATTAAACAAACTATTTCTTTTAAATTATTAAGACTTTCAAGTTTACTCATAAGTTTAGTAACTGATATAAATGATACATCTATAGATGCTATATCACATCTACTAATGATAGTATTATCAATATTTCTAAAATCAGTATTCTCATATAAATGTATTTTATAATTCTCTCTTAATCTTTTATCAAATTGATTACTACCTACATCTATTGCATAAACTTCACTTATTCCATTTTGAATCGCACAGTCACTAAAACCACCAGTTGAAGAACCAATATCTAAAAGAATTTTACCATTTAAATCAATATTAAATTCATGAATCGCTTTCTCTAACTTTAATCCACCACGTGATACATATTTTAACTTTTCGCCTTTTATTTCAATAATATCACTACTATTCACATCAAAAGATGGCTTACTAACACACTTACCATTACAATAAACAATACCATTTTTTATTTCATTTTGAGCTTTACTTCTACTTTCAAATATACCTTTATTTACAAGTTCAATATCTATTCTAACCATTCTCTCGTCTTAACTCCTTTTCATATAAAGACTTATAAATTTCATTATTTTTATATAATTCATTATGAGTACCAATTCCTGATACTTTTCCATCATCAATAACAATAATCTTATTACAATTCTTAATAGTTGAAAGTCTATGAGCAATTATTATCATAGTATATTCACTACTTATATTATTTATAGCCTTTTGTATATTTTCTTGTGTTTCATTATCAAGTGCACTGGTTGCTTCATCAAATAATATAATATTTGTTTTCATAAGTAATGCTCTTGCAATAGCAACTCTTTGACATTCACCACCACTTAAAGTAACACCACCTTCTCCAACTAAAGTATTATACTTTTTAGGAAGATTCATTATATAATCATGAAGTTCACATATCTTACAAACATTTTCAATTTGCTTTTGTGAAGCATTAGGACTCACAAGTAAAAGATTCTCTTTAATAGTCATATTAAATAAATATGGTTTTTGACTAATAACACTAATATTATTTCTAATAGAATATTTATCTAAATCATTAATATTATTTCCATCTAATAAGATACTTCCTTTATCTACTTCATATATCTTACTTATCAAATTAACAATAGTTGTTTTACCACTACCACTTTTACCTACTATAGCAACTGTATCCTTTGGTTCTATATTAAAACTAACCCCTTTAAGTACACTATCTTTTTCATATTTAAAATATACATTCTTAAACTCTATTTTACCACTTAATTCATTTACTCTCTTATTACCATAATGTTCTAATTTAAATTTACTATGATCAATAACCTCAAATATTCTTTCAGCTGATAAAGCAAATTCTTTAAGTTGTCTTTCAGTCCAAGCAAGATATAATATTGATGTAAATAATCTATCTTTATACATAAATATTGCGATTAATGATGATACTTTTATTACATCAAATTTAACAAAATATATAGATAATACAATAAGTACAGCAGTAAAAGCATAAACAACAATAGTTCTTAAGAAAACATATCCACTATCTACTTTAATACTACCAACTGTATCATTACATAGTTCATCTAAATTACCACTTACTTTATTTTTAAAATGTTCTACTATATTTAATAATTTAATATCATGAGTACCTTTTAATCCTTCATTAATAATAGTTGTATTTCTATCTCTTAATTTATTTCTTCTTTTTCTATAAGCATTCCATTTATCCATTGCTGACTTTTCTACTAAATATACACTAATCGTACCAATAACAGTAATTGTTCCAAGTACAAAGTTAATATGAAATATATATATAAATACAAATATATTTGAAAGTATTTTAGTAAAGTTACCACGTACTGCATCAAATGCATCAATAATATTATCAGGATCACTTGTTATTCTAGTTAAGAATATTCCACTTGATGTCTTTAATAATTCTTTATTATCTATTTCAAAATAAGAACTTATTACATCTTTCTTTATATTATTAGTAATACTTTCTTGAATCTTAGTATAATTTCTAATGAAAACTATTTTATCAAAGAAATCAATTACTAATGCAAGACCTACTACAAATAAAAGATATTTAAGTGCTTCGTCTAATCTACTACTAGTCGCATAATCTAATACTTTAGCCATTAAAGCAGGTCCAAATGAATTAAATATACTTATTATAAGTGATATAATTATAAGTATAATTAATGCTTTCTTTTCTCTTTTAAAATATGGATAACATTTCTTGACATATTTCCATATACTTACCTTTTTCTTTTTATCTTTAACTTCTTTTTTCATAATCTAATTCTATCATATTTTGTATTTAAAAAACACATATTTATTTAATATGTGTTTATAATTCTTTTTCACCTTTATTTTTAAATTGTATTACTATAGGTGTACCACTAAAATCTATATTCTCTCTTATTTTATTTTCAAGATATCTATAATAACTAAAATGAACAAGTCCTTTAGAATTAACTTCTATATCAAATCTAGGTGGTTTAGTTCCTGATTGATGAGCAAAGTATACTTTAAGTTTTTTGCCTTTAAATGATGCTGGTGGTGTTTCAATAAATGCATTTCTTATAACATCATTTATTATACTTGTTTTAACTTGTTTAATAGAGTTTTCATAAGATGCAAGTACTTCTGGCATAAGAGTATGTATTCTTTTTTTAGTTTGTGCACTTAAGAATACTACTTTAGCATAGTCCATGAATTGGAAATTATATTTGATATCTTTTTTCCATTCTTTCATAGATTCATCTTTTTCATCTATTGTATCCCATTTATTAACAACTATAACAACTGGTTTTCCTGCTTCTAAAGCATAACCTGCGATATGTTTATCATGTTCAACTATTCCAGTAGTCGCATCAAGTACTAGTAAACATACATCACTTCTATCTATTGCTTTCATACTTCTAAGTAAACTATATTTTTCAACTGCTTCAAATATTTTACCTTTTTTACGAAGTCCTGCTGTATCTATTAATGTATATTCTTCTTTATTATAAGTAAATTTAGTATCTATAGCATCACGAGTAGTACCAGCAACATTACTAACGATAACTCTTTCTTCATTAAGTAATGCATTTACAAGACTACTTTTTCCTACATTAGGTCTTCCTATAACAGATATTTTAATATTATTATCTTCTTCTTCATAACCTGCTTCATATCCATCAGTAACTGCTTTTAATAATTCGTTTACTCCATTACCATGTTCAGCACTAATTGGAATATAATCATCAAATCCAAGACTATAAAATTCATATACATTGTCATTTGATAATTTGTTATCCATTTTATTTACAGCAACAACTACTCTTTTATCTTGTTTCTTTAACATATCACGAATTAATAAGTCACTAGTAGTAAGTCCATCTTTACCATCAACTACAAATATAATAGTATCAGCTTCATTGATACCTACTTCTACTTGCATTCTTATTTCCTCGTTAAATTCTCCATCACTTAAATCAATACCACCTGTATCAATTAAATAAAATGGTATATTTTTATAACTAGCCTGACTATATATTCTATCTCTTGTTACACCAGGAATATCTTCTATAATAGCTACTTTTTTACCAACTATTCTATTAAATAAAGTACTCTTTCCTGTATTAGGTCTACCTACTAAACATATTGTTTGTTTTGCCATTCCCCTTCACCTCGCATACATTATACATTAAAATGAAATATTTTTCTAGTCTAATTAAAAAAGACTAGAGATTAGAAATTATATTCCAAATAACAATAAGCATCATCAGTGATAGATTTAATAGTAATATGATTAATTTTATTGCTATCAACAGATAAACTATACTTAGCATTACTACAAGTACTATATTTTAAAGGGTTCCCAGAATATATATCTAAATTAATCTCATTACCTTTTTTCACTCTATATAATCCATAATAATTACCTGTTAAATAAACAGTGACAAAATAATAATCTTTATTATATTCTAATATAAATGGATCACTAGATGTTCCTGAACCACCACTAATATAAATTGTTTTATCTAAAAAGAATACAGGAGAATAATAAGTAGATGTATTATTAACTTTTAATGGAGAATTATTATAAGTCGTTTCAATAGTCCAAGCAAAATAACCCATATTAGACATGGCACCATATCTAGACATAGTCCACTGTGTTTTACTTGAATTATTAAGCCAAGATCTAGAACACTTTGTAGTATAACAATTAGTAGTTCCACCAGCAACATTACTATAAAAATAATCACTCAAATACATTAAACCAAGTTTACTTTGTTTACTTGTAACAGTACTACGTTCTGAACTTGATATAGAAGAAACAGAACCTGTTTTAGTATCACCAATATACCAGTTTACTAAACTTATTTTAGAATTCCAAGATGATGGAATATATGAAGTATTAGAAAGAATATCTTGTTGCAAATGCCAATATAAAGTATTACCTATATTACCCCAAGGATAATCAGTCATACCATCATTAACCCATTCTTTTTTTTCAATTGAAGATGTCTTTATTAACTTTAATTGATTAGCTTCAATTCCTAAATTAGAATTTATTTCAGAATCATCAGTAATACCAATAATTCTATATGAAACACCACCCATTGAAACGTAATTATTAGAAGAACCTACGAAACGATAAAGTCCATCACGAGAAACAGTTTCTAAACCTTTTGGTGATGAATTTCTAATATAAATTCCTGCTTTAGTTGGAAAATCTTTTTCAGCAATGTCAGTAAAATATCCAGGATTACTTGTTCCACCATCTATATGAGCATAAGTTTTGTCAATTTTAGAACTATTATATTTTGTTCCAGACCCACCAACTAGTTTAGTACATCCATTAAACATTTTATTACTTAACGTAACTTTATTGGTATTAAATTTATCACTTACATATATCGTTTTTAGATTTTTACTACCATCAAACATGCCTACCATATCAGTAACTTTACTTGTATTGAAATTACTCAAATCTATAACTGTCAATTCAGTATTTGCAAACATATTTCTCATAGTAGTTACATTACTTGTATCAAAACTACTTAAGTCCAAGTTTGTAATTTTACTATTTTCAAACATATTTCCCATATCTGTTACTTTTGATGTATCAAAGCTACTTAAATTTATTGATGACATAACACCATATTCAAACATTCTATTCATATTTATTACTTTACTAGTATCAAAACTACTTAAATCTAAATTAATTATCACCGTATCACGAAACATGTTAGACATATTAGTTACTTTACTTGTATTAAAACTATTCAAATCTAATGTTGTAAGATTTTTCATATCTGCAAACATTTCACCCATATCAGTTACATTGCTTGTATCAAAATTACTGATGTTCAGCGAATTAACAGGACTTTTATAAAACATAGCATTCATATCAGTTACTTTTGAAGTGTCAAAACTGCTTACATTTATTATTGTAGCTTTACTAAAGATAAACATTCTTTTCATATTAGTTACATTACTTGTATCAAAATTGCTTAAATCCAAGTTTGTTGCTTCACTACTATAAAACATATCATTCATGCTCGTAACTTTACTCGTATTGAAACTACTTACATCTATAGAAGGTGCTTGGCTTGTATAGAACATATAAGACATTGCAATTATTGGCTTATTATTAATAAAAGAACATAATTTGCTATTTACTTCACTAGTACTCGATTTATCAGTAAGTTGTACTCCCCAACCATTTCTAGATATATTACTCCATGCCAATCCTGAACTAGGAAAAGAACCTTCTTGTTTATATCTATAAGTATATTGACCATTTATATATTCACGTCCTTGTGTTAAAGTGTCATTTGTCTTACAAAAATATGTATTAGCACTAGGTGTTTCTGCTAATGTGATTTCACTATATGTAGAAGGAGTTGTTATGTCACTTAATGTATTTGTTATATATCCACCTTTCATAGTGAGTGCTATATTTTGAGAAGAAGTACTACTATTTGTAATTAATAATTTTATTGTATTTGAATTACTACTTGTTATTGAACCACATGGCTTATTATATGTAGTTACTACATCTTTTGTATCTTTAGTTGATTCATAATATTTAACTGTAATATTTGTATTTTTTAAATATAATAATTTATAATATGTATCTACTGGATTGTGATTGTTTACTTTAACATCAACAATTGTTTCACCTGATGGCACGGATATATTATTTACTCTGTTTCCATCTATTTCCATTGAATACTTTAATTCTCCAATATACATTTCTGCTGCTTTATGATTGTTTGATGTAACTATATAACTAGAAAAAGTAACACTTAAAAGAATACTTGTAAATACAAGTATTGCTACTACTAAATAATATTTATGACTTTTTAAAAACTCTATTATATCTTTCATATCTATTCTCAAAAACTATTTTATCATTTTAAGATTTAAAAGTAAATGAATATATAGTTTGAGTTTCGGTTTTTTACAACAAAATTGATTCTGTTTTTAAATAATTATTAATTATTTTATAAATTAATATTAAAAAATATTTGTTTTTCTAATTTTTTATACAATAAAACTGAACATTGCTAAATGTCATTTTAGAAAATACATATTTTATATATTTTTTACAATTTTAATTCTAATTGTTTATACTTATCTCTTATTTCTATTTGTTAAAAGTATTAAAGGTCTTTCTTCAGATAATCCATAACAAAATATTAATTCATAATCTTTTTTATTATTTGGTAATGTTACTTTAGTATGTGATACATAAACTTCATATTCATCATTAGCATCAAACCATAAAGCCATTCTTATTTTTCCTTTTCTTTTAACAGCTTCATCATAAGCATTTTTCTTTTTACCTTTAAATAAAAAATTTCTTCTATCATTCATTCTTATTATAAAATAATTGTTTGTTTCATCTATATAATTTATTATTTTATTATCATCATACCCACGATCAAATACTCCGGTGAACTTTCTTCCTAATATATTTATTACTGAGTTTATACTTTCAATTGTATAATTATTTTTACATGAGTATATTTTACTGTATATACTTATTGGCTGTTTTTCTTTTTCTGTTAATATAACAGATTCACATACGTGATAACTCTTTGTTATTTTTTTATATGTACTTGATGCATCTATTACATCGTCTAAATCTTCAAACTTTTTCCATATGATTTAGATATATCAGAATCATCAAATAAAGCTACCGGTTCTTTTTCATATATATCTTCAATAGTATTTATATAATTATTATATACATTTTCTATACTATCAAAAGAATTTGAATTACCACATAATCTTTCAATAGTATTCTTTATTTTTATATTTTCATTTAAACTTCTTGCTATATTTGAAATTAAACAACTTCCTGACGATGAAATTCTATATTCTATATCTTGTATAAATTTTTCTTTTGATTTTTTTAATCCTTTTTATTTATCAACAAATTTTACCGGAACTCAAAATTTAGTTTCTTTAAGTTTTGATATATCTTCTATAGATAATCCTGTTATTTCACTTATGTCTTTAATATCCATATTTTTTTCAAGCATCTTTTTAGCAATAGAGATAGTGCCTTCTTCTATGCCTTCTTCTTTTCCATTCTCTAGTCCAGTTTGATAGTCCATAAAAGCATTATCTT
>ERZ857965.154-NODE-154-length-106970-cov-12.566712_pt1 | contig 106970 bp, 106 predicted proteins | sample MGYA00519758_ERZ857965 | MGnify/ENA primary metagenome ERZ857965 (study PRJEB31778, sample SAMEA3449381) | human gut metagenome | biome: human gut; feature: human-associated habitat; material: faeces | place: United Kingdom | collected 2010/2012 ...
ACTTGTGGCAAACTTATTGGGACGACCTCTGGTTGTCCATAAGTGCGCCCTTCATAAAAAAGCAATGAAGGGAATGGAAAATCCACTCCCTCCGGCATTACACTTCCTCCGTATTTGCAACTGGCTCTTTCTGCATTGCCTTTGAGAAGAATTTCCCATTTGCTTCCTGCCTTTTTAAGAAGCCGATCAGCTTCGGGATATCTTCTTCCTCAATCGCAGAACCCAGCACCGATTCCACTGCACCGCCAATCTGACAGAGCCTGTGTGTCCGCTTTTTGGTTTCCACATCTTTCTGACGTTTCTTCAGTTCCCGTTTCTGTGCTGCATACTGTTTTGCTTTCTCAAGGCTTTCCTGTTCTTTCTTTTCCAACTGGAGCATACGCTCCTCATAACTTTTTGTTGATCTTGCCATAAATATCATCGTCCTTTCTTTTTTCTTCCAAACATAAGTTTCCTGTTGTCTATCAGACGAAGTACATGGTATAATCTGTTTGCGTGTAGGTATATCATGACTCCAGTCTGATAGAACCTTTGGCGGTTTCTTCGGGAACCGCTTTTTTAAGTTGAACCGTTTCTTGTGACTGCTTTCACATTTCCCTTATCCCTCAAGTCCCTGCCCTCGTTGGCTTCCATAAAAAGTTCCAGCATATCCGTTTTGATCAGGACTTTCCTACCGACCTTTAATACCGGAAGCTTCTTCCACTCCACCAGCTTTCTCAGGGTGTTCCTGCCGATTCCCGTATAATCAGCAGCTTCTTCAATAGATAGGGCAATCTTTCTTTGTGTCATATAACCACCTCCTTTTAAATTGCATTATGCAATTTCGTTTGTGCTGTCAGTATAGCGTGTTTATATTGCTTTGTCAAGCATTATGAAATTTTACTATTTTTCTTGAAATTGCATATTGCAATATATTTTGCTGCGTGGTATAGTAATGACATACCGAAAAAGGAGGCACATCAGCATGAAAGATAAAGAACTACGCAAGCTGATCGGCAGCAGGGCAAAACAGCGCCGTCTCGAATTAAATCTGACACAGCCTTATGTCGCAGAGAAGATGGGAGTTACCGCTTCCACAATCCTGCGTTATGAGAATGGTTCGATTGACAATACCAAAAAGATGGTGCTGGAAGGTCTTTCGGAAGCACTTCATGTATCTATTGAATGGCTCAAAGGGGAAACGGACGAATATGAAACTGATATTACGGATAAGAAAGAATTATTGATTCGTGATGCGATGGGCGATATTCTCAAGCAGTTACCTCTTGACCTTAATAAAACAGAAGACGCTTTTTCTAAAGACTTACTGCTGTTAATGTTAAAGCAATATGAACTGTTTCTGGATTCATTTCAGTTCGCCTGTAAAAATTACAAAGGCAGTACCAAAGATGCGGATATTGCTAAAGTAATGGGATTTGAATCGAAAGATGAATATAATGAGATTATGTTTCTCAGGGAGATCACGCATACTGTCAACGCATTTAACGATATGGCAGATGTGATAAGACTCTATTCCAAAAAGCCAGAAACAGCAGAACAAAGGCTTGCAAATCTTTTATCCGAAGTTATGTATGACGATTCTGAATCGGTATAGCAAGGCAACCGGAGTTGTGATACAATGAGCACAAGCGAGTCAGGCTGTTTACAGATTTGACGAGCGGCGAATTGGCTTATGGACTTGTCCATAAGATGCCTACACGCAAGAAGCATTTCAACAGTTCCGATTGTCTGATATCGAAAGGAGATATACGATTATGGCAAAAGGATCTGTTAGAAAAAAAGGAAAGAAATGGTACTATCGCTTCTATGTAGAGGACGCAAGCGGTAAAATGGTTCAGAAAGAATATGCTGGAACCGAAAGCAAAAGCGAGACGGAAAAGCTTCTCCGTAAAGCACTGGAAGATTATGAAAATAAGAAGTTTGTCGCAAAAGCAGACAGCCTTACGGTAGGAGAACTTCTGGATATGTGGGCGGAAGAAGAACTGAAAACCGGAACACTCAGCAATGGCACAGTGGAAAATTATCTTGGTGCAATCCGATGTATCAAAAAACACCCGATTGCAGGCCGAAAGTTAAAAACAGTTACCGCTGAACATTTACAGAGTTTTCTCGACCTGCTTACATTCGGTGGCGAGTTTCCAGATGGAAAAGTGCGAAAAGGATACAGCAAAGATTATATCCATTCTTTTTCCGCAGTGTTACAGCAGTCTTTCCGTTTTGCAGTATTTCCAAAACAACTAATCAGTTTCAATCCGATGCAATATATCAAGCTGAAACGACAGGCAGAGGAAGTTGACCTCTTTTCCGATGATGAAGTGGAAGAAGGCACACAGCCGATTTCACACGAGGATTACGAGCGACTTATCAAGTATCTGGAAAAGAAAAACCCACCTGCCATTCTGCCGATTCAGATTGCGTATTATGCCGGACTCCGTATCGGAGAAACCTGTGGTCTTACCTGGCAGGACATTAACCTTGAGGAACAATGTCTCACTATAAAACGCAGTATCCGCTACGACGGCATGAAACACAAAAATATTATCGGACCAACGAAGCGGAAAAAAGTAAGGATTGTTGATTTTGGCGATACTCTGACTGAAATACTGAAAGCTGCCAGAAAGGAACAGCTCAAAAACCGGATGCAGTATGGCGAATTATATCACCGCAATTACTACAAAGAAGTGCATGTGAAAAACAGGGTATATTATGAATACTATCATCTTGACGGAACACAGGAAGTCCCAGCCGACTACAAAGAAATTTCTTTTGTCTGCCTGCGACCGGATGGTTCTTTGGAACTGCCGAGTACACTCGGCATTGTGTGCAGATCAGTGGCAAAGAAGCTGGAAGGATTTGAGGAGTTTCATTTTCACCAGTTACGTCACACTTACACCAGCAACCTGCTTTCCAATGGGGCTGCCCCGAAAGATGTACAGGAGTTGTTAGGACACTCTGATGTCAGTACCACAATGAATATTTACGCTCACTCAACAAGAAAAGCAAAGCGGGATTCCGCAAGACTTCTTGATAAAGTAGTGAGCAATGCTTAACTAAAAATTTCCCTTATTTCCCTTGCGGATTCCGCATAAGGGCAAAAATAAGGGAAAATACATATCATTTTAATATCTAAGGGGCTGGAAAGCCTGTAAAATAAGGAAAGTTCAGGAAATCTCTCCACAAATCCCGAGTTGTATAACAATAATCTAACACACATTTCTTAAAACACTACATCCAAACTACTGACTGCAATCATTTTACTTTCACCCTTTGATAACTGATTTTCGCCCCTTACAGAAATAAACTTTATATTTTTTCATAGACTCCGTAGAAAGATGGCACAGATGAAATATGGAATGTCCTGCACAAGGGAACACGGAATATTTCATCGGTACCATCAGCTATATCTTATATCCTATAAAACTATTTTCCTCACCCTTCCTCCGACGCCTTATAAATCTCCGCGATCAAAAGCCCTGCCACCGGCCCCAGGAAAAAACCAAAGACCCCAAACACGCACAGACCTACATAGGTACTGATCAATACCAGCATCGGATGAATGGATAATTTACTGCCGATCAGCTTTGGCTCTAAGAATTCTCTGGTAAAGTTGCAGATCAGATAGATGATCCCATACGCACCCGCGAGCAGATACTGTCCACAGAATACCTTGAATAGAAGCCATGGGATAAACACGGTTCCCGTTCCGAAAAAAGGAAGGGCATCGCACAACCCTATTCCGCATCCAACCAGTACCGCATACGAATTTCCGGTCAGAAAAAGTCCGACACAACAAATACTGCTGATGATCAAAAGGATGATAAGCTGTGCCTTTAAATAAGTACCTCCTGCCTTTTTCATATTTCGTCCGATCCGATAGATCAGATTCCCGATCGGATGCTCCACCGCTTTTTTTCGGATATTCGGATAATCTGCAAGGATCAGGATGGTAGAAACCATAATGACAATAAAGATCGTAAAGCCTACCAGAAAACCTTTCACATAACCGATCGAATAATTCATCAGCTTTGGTACCACATCTGTCCGGCATTTTTGCCATAGCATTGGCACATAAGAGGAAACACAGCGTTCTACATAACCGTTCTGTATTCCGCAGAGTTCCTCGACACGCTGACAGCACAGATTCCATACCTGCGTTCCCTGTGCGGCAACGGAATCGTAATTCTGAACCAGTTTTTTGGCTTGGCTGATCAGTGCATATCCTGCCATACCGAGCAGTCCACCAGCCACCGCAAATACCAGTAACACCAGTAATGCACTTAAGATTCCCCGTTTGATCCTCCAGTGTCTGTTTATTTTTTCTAACAGCGGATTGAGCAGCACTGCAATTCCATATGCGATCAGAAATGGGAAAACAAGCCCTAACAGATAGCGGAATGCCAGATAGACCAGTGCCGTGATCACCGCAATTTTTAATAACTGTAACATGGAATTTTTCACTTCGTTTTTCATAAAAAAAGTATGTCAGAAAAAGTCCCTTTTTATTCTTTCTTTTCCAAAAGGTCTGTGTTATAATACCACCCATGTTAGAGATTATTTTTGAAGATGAATTTATCATTGTATGTAAAAAAATGTCGGGCATTCCGACACAGACTCCAAAATCCGGTGTGACCGATATGGTCAGCCTGTTAAAAAATTATCGGGTATCCAAAGGCGAACCACCATATATCGGACTGGTGCACCGCTTAGACCAGCCGGTAGAAGGTGTGATGGTGTTTGCCAAAGATAAAAAAAGTGCGGCAGCACTATCTGCCCAGATGCAGGCTCACACCTTTGAAAAATATTATTATGCCATGGTGGTGGGTACTTTTTCTCCTGCCTGCGGCACACTGGAAAATTATCTGCTTCGGGATGGAAAAAGCAATGTGTCCAGCGTAGTCCCAAAAGATACCACTGGCGCGAAACGTGCGGAATTATCCTATAAAACCGTAAAAACAATGGAGGATCGCAGTTTGGTCCGGATACAGTTAAAGACCGGCCGCCATCACCAGATCCGCGTACAGCTTGCCCACGCCGGACATCCGATCATCGGTGATAAAAAATATGGCAGGAACACGCCGGGTTATCTTCCACTCGGACTCTGCTCCTACCATATTGGTTTTATCCATCCTGTTACAAAGAAAAAGGTGGTCTATGAGATCACTCCTTCGGGTGCTGCATTTCAGCAGGTATCATATGAATGATTATACCTTAAACCGGTAACCGACACCCCAGATGGTTTCAATGTACTGTGGCTTTGCCGTATTAAATTCAATCTTTTCACGGATTTTTTTAATATGCACGGTCACAGTTGCAATATCGCCAATCGATTCCATATCCCAGATTTCTTTAAACAATTCTTCCTTCGTATAAACACGATTCGGATTTTCTGCCAAAAAACAAAGCAGGTCAAATTCCTTTGACGTAAATGCTTTTTCTTCTTCATTTACCCACACGCGGCGGGCATCCTTATCAATCTTGATCCCACGGATCTCTATGATGTTGCGTGTCTCCACACTGCTGCCGATCAGTCTTTCGTAACGAGCCAGATGTGCTTTGACCCTTGCCACTAACTCGCTTGGGGAAAACGGCTTGGTAATATAATCATCGGCTCCAAGTCCTAAGCCACGGATTTTGTCAATGTCCTCTTTTTTTGCAGACACCATCAGGATCGGTGTATTTTTCTCATCGCGGATCCGTTTGCAGATTTCAAATCCGTCCACACCCGGAAGCATCAGGTCTAAGATAAAGAGGTCAAATTCCTCCTTTAATGCTCTCGCTAATCCTACATCTCCTGTATTCTCAATCTCTACCGTGAAGCCGCTGAGTTCTAAATAGTCACGCTCTAAATCTGCAATTGCGACCTCATCCTCAATGATCAATATTCTGCTCATTTGGTACCTCCTGATATTTACGGATTACAAAATACATCGTTGTTCCGCTTGATTCTTTGCTGGTTGCCCAGATTTTTCCACCGTGATCCTCAATGATCTTTTTCACAATGGAAAGACCGATCCCGCTTCCGCCTGTTGCAGAATTTCGGGATTTCTCTGCACGATAAAAACGTTCAAAAATATACGGCAGATCCTTTGCTGCAATGCCGCGTCCGTTATCCTCAAATTCAAACTGGACAAAATCCCCGACATCCCGCACACGGATATTGATAAATCCGTTCTGTTTATCTAAATATTTTACGGAGTTGCTGATAATGTTATGTATGACACGCCGGATCTGCTCCGGGTCCATAATGACTACAATATCATCCTCTGCATAATTGATATAAGAAAGACCGATCCCTTTTGAATCCAGATCCATGCCAATCTCTTCTACACAGTCCTCAAAATATTCTGCCACATTGATCTTACTGAAATTGTAAGGGATACGGTTGGTATCGATCTTAGAGTAGATCGTTAACTCATTGATCAAAAGATCCATTTCATTGGTCTTATTGTAGATCGTACGGACATACTTCTCCATCTTTTCCGGTGTGTCCGCCACTCCGTCCATAATTCCTTCGACATAGCCTTTGATCGCAGTGATCGGTGTCTTTAAGTCATGGGAAATATTACTGATCAGTTCTCGGTTCTCTTTCTCATTCAACACCCGTTCCTCTGACGACTGCTTCAACTGCTCCCGCATCTGCTCAAAGCTCTGGCACAATTCGCTGATCTCATCATTTCCCTTTACTTCAATCTCAAAGTCCAGATTTCCATCCCGTATCTCCTGTGCCGCCTTTTCCAGTTTACGGATCGGATCAATAATTGCCCGGTAGATCCAAACAGTCATCAGCGCTGCCGTAAATATTAAGATCAACAGTACTGAAAATCCAATATCAACTAACACATCCTTTGCCTGTTCAAACGCATAAGACTGTGTCCGGTAGACTCCGAATGCTGCCATTCCTGTCAAAAGAAGCGGAATAAATATTAAAATACAAAAAGCAATACATAGTCTTGTTCTAAGCTTCATAATATATTTCCTCTCACAATTTTTATTATAACACGAATCTTACGGAATCCTATGGCTATTTTCAAAAAGAATTCTAAACTTTTTATAAAAAACAGCCCTTCTTTCTGTTTTTAGAAAAAAGGACTGTTCCCGCTATCTTATATCAACTTTTTTAAAAAATTTACAGATATTTTTTCAGCTCATCTGCTTTGTCTAATGCTTCCCATGGAAGATTCAAATCATTACGTCCAAAGTGTCCGTATGCTGCTGTCTGTTTGTAGATCGGTCTTCTTAAGTCTAACATTTTGATGATTCCTGCCGGACGAAGATCGAAGTTCTCTCTGATGATCTCTACTAACTTCTCATCGGAAAGTTTTCCGGTTCCGAAAGTATCTACCATAACAGATGTCGGCTGTGCAACACCGATCGCATAGGAAAGCTGGATCTCACATTTTTCTGCAAGTCCTGCTGCTACAATATTCTTTGCTACATAACGTGCTGCGTAAGCTGCGGAACGGTCTACCTTTGTGCAGTCCTTACCTGAGAAAGCACCGCCGCCGTGACGTGCATATCCGCCATATGTATCTACGATGATCTTACGTCCTGTTAAACCTGCATCTCCGTGTGGTCCACCGATTACGAATCTTCCGGTCGGGTTGATGAAGAATTTTGTATCTGCATCGATCATCTCTTTTGGAAGGATCTCATCAAATACATATTTTTTAATATCATTATGTATCTGCTCCTGTGTCACATCCGGGTCATGCTGTGTAGAAAGTACAACTGCCTCAAGACGTACCGGTTTTCCTGCTTCATCATACTCTACGGATACCTGTGTCTTTCCATCCGGTCTTAAGTATTTTAAAGTACCGTCTTTGCGGACTTTTGTTAACTGTAAAGCTAATTTGTGTGCTAAAGAGATCGGATATGGCATATACTCTTCTGTCTCATTTGTTGCATAACCAAACATCATACCCTGATCGCCTGCACCGATCGCTTCAAGCTCTTCGTCAGACATTTTGTTCTCTTTTGCTTCTAACGCCTTATCAACGCCCATTGCAATATCGCTTGACTGCTCATCTACTGCAACCATAACTGCACAGGTATTGCCATCAAAACCGGTTGCTGCATCGTTGTATCCGATCTCGTTCACAGTCTGGCGTACGATCTTTGGAATGTCGATATCTGCTTTACTTGTAATCTCACCTGTTACCAGTACAAATCCTGTACATGCTGCTGTTTCACATGCCACACGGCTCATTGGATCCTGTGCCATCAATGCATCTAAAATTGCGTCAGAGACTGCATCGCAGACTTTGTCCGGATGTCCCTCTGTTACTGACTCTGATGTAAAAAGTCTCTTGTCCATCTTTTTCCTCCTTGTCATCGTATCTCTCCTGCGGATTTTCTTACATTACAACACATATCATTTTTTATGTATCTTCAATTGTCAAAACTATATTTCAAAGTGATAACCCATCCTACACAAAGAAGATATGGAAGGTTTCTTTTTGTGCAATGAAGATGAAACTCAAGGAATCATGGAACCCACTGGTGAACATGATTTCTGCTTTCTGAGGTTCATCGGAATGTTCTGCACAGGGAAACATGGAATATCTTCTTTGTGCAGGATGATAAATTATACTATAAAACACAGTTTTGACAATTGAATTGCCGTATAAAAAAATCCGCTGTGATAAGCGGACACGAATCTTACAATTCCTTCCTCTTATTGTTCGATTTCTCGCTCAGGCAGGCACCTTCCATCAAAAGGGGTTGCCGTGGCTTCACAGGTCCTCTGTACCTCCACCACTCTGAATAAGAGAGATATATATTATTTATGATTTATCTACAGGCGTTACTTTACTCCCCTTTGCAAAAAAAGTCAAGCTAATTTGATGTATTTCTGCCTTTTCCTGTCTTTTCCATCATTTCATATTGACAATTTTCTGAAAATATTTATACTTTTTTATATATGAAAGTTTTTAGGAGCATTTAGAAGAAGGTATTAGCAAATACGAAGGATACTTCGTTTTCGGAATGATAGGAGTTAACCATGGGAGTTATTACAGTACAGGATTTAAAGCCGGGTATGATCACTGCTGCCCCTGTAAAGACAAAAGCAGGTCAGCTGATCATCGGTAAAAACACGGTATTAACAGAATCATTGATCACGCGTATGTCTTTTTACAATATTCAAAGCGTGTCTGTTATTGATAGCAAAGATACCGTAGAAGAAGAACCAAAGAAGATCGTTGCACCAGAACATGAATTATCATATTCCCAAAAAGTCCGCAAAAGTTCTTCTTTCCAGAAGTTTCAGATTGATTACACTAATCATATTACTAATTTTAATAATTATCTGAAGGAACTGGTCAACACCGGAACCATGAACCACGCAACCGAGTTAGTTGAGATTCCAAAACTACTCATATCAGAGACCAGAACTTCCATTCAGTTCTTTGATATGATCCACAATCTACGTCAGATCGACGATCCGATCTTCGCTCATTCCCTGAATGTTGCAATGATCGCAAGAATGTTAGGAAAATGGCTGAATTTCAGCGAAGAAGATTTAGACACCCTGACATTGGCAGCCGCATTGCACGATGTTGGCAAATTCCTGATCCCAAGTGATATTTTAAATAAAAAAGAAAAGCTGACCGACAACGAATTTGCTTTGATCAAACAGCATCCTGTCCTCGGCTATGATCTGTTAAAAGAACTGAATATTGATTATCATGTAAAACAGGCAGCACTGTCCCACCATGAGCGTTGTGACGGAAGCGGATATCCGCTTGGCTTAAAAACAAATGAGATTGATGACCACGCTATGATCATTTCGATCGCAGATGTGTATGATGCGATGACTTCTGCCAGAAAGTACCGTACTCCGCTTTGCCCGTTTGAGGTCATTGCAGAATTTGAAAAAGACGGTCTTTCTAAATATAAGCCACAGTATATCCTGACATTTTTAGAGCACATCGCCAACGCATATCAGAATAACCGTATTCTTTTAAACGATGGCAGAAGTGCAAACATTATCCTTTTGAATTCCAATCATCTGTCTTCACCAATGATCCAGTTAGATGACGGAACCTGTCTGGATCTGTACCGTGAACCAAATTTGTATATTAAATCCGTTGTGTAACAAAAAAGCAACTACTGATCTATGACACACGTCATAAAACAGTAGTTGCTTTTTTACTCTATAACATATATAACATCTTCTATTTCATTCTGTTTTTCTGTTTTATTTTATTGGATTCTTATTCTGATGCTGTCCACGACACCACTAATCTAAGATACCTTCAATGTAAATTTCTGGATCTCTTTTTCCGTTGATACCTTTTCAATCTTCGCACCAACCTGACTGAGTTTTTCCGGAAATTCTTCGTAACCGCGTTCAATAAAATGGATATCATCGATCACGGTAATTCCTTCGGCTGCAAGCCCTGCGATCACTAAAGCGGCACCGGCGCGTAAATCCGGAGCACTGACCCTTGCACCCATATAATGGTCTACGCCATTGATAATGGCTACATTGCTCTCAACCTTGATGTCTGCACCCATACGGGTCAGTTCATCCACATATTTAAAACGGTTCTCAAAAATGCTTTCCGTTACGGTACTCGTTCCCTGTGCAATTCCAAGTACGACCGCCATCTGTGGCTGCATATCGGTCGGGAATCCCGGATAAGGAAGTGTGGTCACCTGCGTATTGCGCAGTGGTCCTGCTGCTGATACGCGTACTGCATCGTCAAATTCCTCGATACGGCATCCTGCTTCTAACAGTTTTGCGGAAGTTGCCTCTAAATGTTTTGGAATTACATTTTTTACTACAATATCTCCATGTGTTGCTGCTGCTGCAAACATGAATGTTCCGGCTTCAATCTGATCCGGAATGACCGAATAATCGGTCTTATGAAGACTCTCTACTCCGACAATACGGATAACATCGGTTCCGGCTCCGCGGATATTTGCGCCCATACTGTTTAAAAAGTTTGCAACGTCTACCACATGCGGTTCTTTCGCAGCATTCTCGATCGTCGTCTTTCCATCTGCCATGACTGCTGCCATCATAACATTGATCGTTGCTCCAACAGAGACTTTATCTAAGTAAATGTGAGTACCCACAAGTTCTTTTGCTTCCACGGCAACTGCTCCGTTCCGCAGTTCCACGCTTGCACCGAGTGCCTTAAATCCTTTGATATGCAGATCCATCGGACGGCTTCCGATATTGCATCCGCCCGGCAGTGCTACCTCTGCCTCTTTGTATTTGCCAAGCAATGCTCCTAACAGATAGTAGGAAGCACGGATTTTTTTCATAGAATCATAATCCACGCAAAGGCAATCGATATAAGATCCGTTGATCTTTACGGTATGACTGTCGATACGTTCTACTTTTGCTCCGATTCCCGCAATCGCATCCAACAGTACGTTAATATCACGAACATCAGGTAAATTATCTATTGTTACGGTTTCATCCGTCATAATGGCTGCCGCTAAAATGGCAAGTGCTGCATTCTTTGCACCACCAATTTCAACTTCACCGGAAAGCGGAACTCCACCTTTGATTACATATTGTTCCATCCTGCACCTCTATATTTTCATACAATCAGTAATTATAGTATCCTGTATTCTTATTTGTCAAGAATGTTTCTATCGTAAAATCTTTCCAATTATATTTCTGCTCATACAGTACTATTATAGCATAATTTTCCCATTTGTAAATTTACATAGTTTTACTTTTTTATTACATTTCTATGGCAGGGATCATTTCTTACTACTTTACTATATGTGTCTTTCTTTTTTTAGTGCATTCTAATCCTGTTTTGTGTCTGTGGTCTCTTTTGCTTTGAAATGATTATCAAATTTGACCTGTTTCCAGACTTTTTTATCGATATCAAATTTAAAATCTTCGGTATATTCATCGCATACCTTCTGATAAAGTTCCTGCTGACGCTGTCCGATGATCTCGTCTTTCTTTTCATCCGTTGCTTTCTGGTCGAACTCGCTGTCTAAACGGATCACATAATATCCCTTGTCTGTCTCAACCACACCGGACATTTCATTTGCTTTCAGCTTGTCTGCTGCTTTTAAGACTTTCTTATCCAGACTGCTGTTCTCATCTTTTGCGGAACCGTAGGAGTCCTGTGCAACGGTCAGTCCTGCTTCTTCTGCCTTGGACTCTAATTCTTCCGGTTTTACTGCTGCTAATGCCTGTGCTTTCTGGCGCAATACTTTTTTCTCTGCATCACTGTATGCTTTCTGTTTTCCGTCCTCTGTAGTGGTTCCCTCGGTAGAAACGAAAACATAACTAAAGGTACGCTGCGCTGCTTCCTCGTCACTGACATTGGCATTGACATCTTCTTCTATTTTTGCCTGCATTCTCTGCTGGATCGTCACAAGACGCAGATACTCTTCTACATCTTCTTCTGTGGCACTCATTTCCGTAACGGCATCTTTCGAGTTGTCGGAGATAAATTTCTTTGCCGCTTTTTCTATTTTCTTTTTATCCTCTTTGGTGATCTTCACACCATAGTCATCGGTATGCGCCGCTAATGCGTAATAGGTCTTTAAGGAATCCATAACCTGACTCTTTACTTCCTCTTCCATGGTCTTTCCTTTTCCCGACATATCCTGTGACCAGTAATCATCCTTGAAATAGGAACCGTAAATACTGTCATAGGTATACTGGGTATACCGTGCCATAAAATTCGCAACACCCAGTCTGACTTCTCCGTCTTTCATTTTTACAACAACTGCATCCTCATCTATCGACTTAGAAGCACATCCGGCTAACATAGATGCTCCCATCACTGCCGCAAGTGCCAATGCCGCAACTTTCTTTATTTTCATCTGTCTGTTCCTCCTAATTTTTCTGTCTGCTCGTTTCATTATAGTGTAATACCAGCATTTTTTCAATATCCGTAAGAATCTTCTCGATCGCCTCTGTCACGGATAACTTCTCCTGTCTGGAATTTTTCTTAAAATGATAGGTAAAATACGGACCCTTCTGATCCGGTGTGAAATCCAGTGCATAATCATACAGGGCAATAAAATCCGGAATCTTGACCGGGTCTATTGCTGCATGTTCTAAGAACACAAAGCGGATATTTTCACCTTTTTGCGTTACCTCTTTTAAAAAGCATGAATGTGCCTTGGCTTTGACTTTTGCGATCCAGAGCAGATTTTCGACGGATTTTGGCGGATCTCCAAACCGGTCGATCAGCTCTTCTAACATCTCTTCGCTCTCTTCTTCGTTTTCAATTCCCGCTATCCTCTTATAGATATCCAGCTTTTGGAATTCATTCGGGAGATAAGCAGGCGGAATATACGCATCAATATCTACATCCAGTGCCGTGTCAAAGTTTTCCTCTTTCTGCTCTCCCTTTAAATGCCGGACTGCTTCATTTAACATCTTGCAGTAAAGGTCATATCCGACTGCTTCCATATGACCGTGCTGCTCTGCACCTAACAGATTTCCGGCACCACGAATCTCCAAATCACGCATAGCAATTTTGAAGCCACTGCCTAAGTCCGTAAATTCCTTGATGGCTGCCAGACGTTTTTCTGCTATCTCCTTTAGCATCTTATCCCGCTTATAAAGCAGGAATGCGTATGCCGTACGGTTTGATCTTCCGACTCTTCCGCGAAGCTGATAGAGCTGGGAAAGTCCCAGATTATCCGCATCATGGATAATCATTGTATTGACATTGGAGATATCCAGTCCGGTCTCAATAATGGTAGTCGATACCAGTACGTCGATTTCACCATTAATAAAACTGTACATGATGTTCTCTAATTCCCGCTCTTTCATCTGCCCATGAGCAAAGGCAACGGATGCCTCCGGAACCAGTGAGGCAATTTTTGCCGCAACATCTTCAATCTGATTTACCCGGTTAAAGACATAATACACCTGACCGTCTCTTGACATTTCCCGGACGATCGCCTCTCTGACTAATTCTTCGTTATACTCCATAACATAAGTCTGGATTGGCATTCTGTCCATCGGAGGTTCTTCTAAAACGCTCATATCACGGATTCCGATCAGACTCATGTGCAGGGTTCTTGGGATCGGTGTCGCAGTTAATGTCAGTACGTCCACGTTTTCTTTCATTTTTTTGATCTTTTCTTTATGGGTAACGCCAAAACGCTGTTCCTCATCGATGATCAGAAGTCCTAAATCTTTAAACGCAACATCTTTTGAAAGAACACGGTGCGTTCCTATGACAATATCGACCATTCCTTTTTTCAGATCCTCGATGGTCTTTTTCTGCTGCGCACTCGTCCGGAATCTGCAGAGCAGATCCACCCGTACCGGAAAATCTTTCATTCTTGACGCAAATGTATTGTAGTGCTGTTGTGCCAATATCGTGGTCGGAACTAAATACACCACCTGTTTTCCTTCCTGCACGGCTTTGAATGCCGCACGGATGGCAACTTCCGTCTTTCCATAGCCGACATCTCCGCAGATCAGACGGTCCATGATCTTCTTGCTCTCCATGTCCTGCTTGGTAGCTTCAATGGCAAGCTCCTGATCTTCCGTCTCCTCAAACGGGAACATTTCCTCAAATTCCCGTTGCCATACGGTATCTTCGCCATATACATAACCTTCCCGGTTCTGACGTTTTGCGTAAAGTTCAACTAAATCCTGTGCAATATCTGCGACTGCCTTATGCACCTTTGACTTTGTCTTAGACCACTCCTGTGTTCCTAATTTATTCAGCTTTGGTTTTTTGGCATCTGCACCGGCATATTTCTGGATCAGCTCTAACTGGGTTGCAAGGATATAGAGATTTCCGCCTTTGGCATATTCGATCTTAATGTAGTCTTTTACGACTTTATCTACTTCTACTTTTTCAATTCCGCGGTAGATACCAAGTCCGTGATTCTCATGAACCACATAATCGCCTACATGCAGATCGGAAAAGCTCTGTATCTGCTCGCCTTCATAGACTCTGCGTTTTTTCTTCTTTTTCTTTTCCCTGCCAAAAATGTCACTTTCCGAAATGACTACACACTGTAAATCCGGATACTCATAACCCTTTTTGATCTTTCCATAGGCAACCATGACCTCGCCCGATTTTACCTCATGTTCTTCGTCCTGCGTATAAAATGCACTGATCCCTTCTTCTGTGATATCCTGTGCTAAACGATTCGCTCTGGTTCTTGAACCGGATAAAAGAATGACACGATAGTGGTTCTTTTTATATCGTTTCAAATCCTTAATTAACAGTTCAAAACTGTTGTTATACGGATTGACAGTCTTCATCTGGATGGAAAAATATTCTTTGACCGGCAGTGCCTTTTCCTTCATCTCAAGTGCTGCTAAGCCAATGACTTTATGTGCCGCAAGTCTCGCTGCGATCTCCTCATAGGAATAGAGGGAGTCCATCTGTCCCGGTAAAATATAGCCTTTTTCCAGACGCTGCTTCATGCTCTCCTGAAACTCTTTTTCTATGACTCTTCCCTTTTCTATTGCCCGGACTGGTTCATCTAAAAATACCAGTGCATCCTCCTTAGAAAAATAATCCAGAAGCGAAACCGTTTCTTCTTCAAAATAGGTCAGATACGCATCCATACCCTCGACACTTCCAAACTGCTCGATGCTCTCTTTTGCCGTTGACGCTAACATGCGTACACGATGAGCCTCCTCGGTCTTCATCTCTTTCTGATAAAGTTCACTGAGTTTTTTGGCATCCGCCTCAATCTTCTTTAACCCTTTTTCTAAAACAGCCTCTTCAAAGATAATCTCTGCTGCCGGATAAATTTTAACTGTTTCAAGATTCTCTAGGGAGCGCTGGCTCTCCGCTGAAAAGCTGCGGATCGAATCGATCTCATCGCCCCACAATTCAATACGATATGGATTTTCCTCTGTCAATGGATAAATATCTATGATCCCGCCCCGGACTGCAAACTGTCCGCCTGCCTCTGCCTGATAGTTTTTCTCATAGCCCATGGCTACTAACTGCTTTGTAAAATCCGTTAAGATCAGTTCCTCTCCCAGCGAGAGCTGTAAGATGAATCGTTCCAGTTTTTCAGGACGTATCAGGCGGTTCATCAGACCATCAAATGTCGTAACTAAAGTCATCTGTTCTTCTTCTAACAGTACCTTCATGGCATTCATCCGCTCTTTGGTCAGCTGATTTCCCCGTAAGTCTGACTGGTAAAATAAAATATCTTTTGCCGGATAGTACACGGTATTGCCATCAAAAAAACGACAGTCCTCATACAATTCTCTGGCTTTTTGTTCGCTAAAAGTAGCAATGATCTTCTTTCCAAAACCATTGCCAACTCCGTATACCATATGTGCTTTTCCTGCGTCAACGCAACCGGAAATCTGAATGATTCCCTTTTCTTTCTTTAGGAATTCCCGGATTTTTTCATAATCCGCCCAGCCATGTAAGACTTCTTCGATTGCCTTCATTTTAATCTGTTACCTTCTTATTATATTCATTCATTGCCTTTGCCACTTCGCCGTTTACCATATAGCAGACAGCTTCAGCCGCTCTTTCCATGGCACCTTCTAAATGTTCCCGCTCCTCTTTTGTAAATCGTCCTAATACAAAGTCTGCTAAATCCCAGTCCTTTGGCTTTTCACCAACTCCCACTTTGATTCGCATAAATCTCTGCGTATTTAAACACTTAATAATGCTCTTCACACCATTATGGCCGCCTGCACTTCCGCTCTCACGAATACGCAGATTTCCCGGTGAAAAACTGATATCATCATAGATGACGATTAATTCACTTTCCGGGTCTAATTTATAATAGTTCACCAGTTCCACAAGGCTCTCACCACTTAAATTCATATAGGTCTGCGGTTTTGCGAGTATGACCTTCTGACCGTTTATAACTCCTTTTCCAAGCAGAGCTTTGTGTTTTTTTTCATTGATACTGATATGATACTTCTCTGCTAAAGCATCAATGACATCAAATCCTACATTATGTCTGGTATGTTCATATTGTCTGGTAGGATTTCCTAAACCTGCAATTAAGTACATTTCGTGTATTTCTCCTGTTAAGAATGTGTCTGCTTTCTCTTTTCAATGATCTCTGCTGCTTCTGCAAGCTGCTGCTGATCATTGACTCCTGTAATATCTTCAGCATTTTCTAATGCAAATGCATCTGCCTTTAATCCTTTATCCTTTATGATCGTCAGTGTATCCGGCAGATAATATTCGCCCTGTGCATTATCCGTGGTCAATAGATCCAATGCCTGTCGCAGCTCTTTTGTATCAAAGATGTACATGCCGGAATTGATCTCATGTGATGCCAGTTCTGCCTCATTTGCATCTTTATGCTCTACACTCTTAATAAAGTTCCCATTTTCATCGCGGATAATTCGTCCATATCCGGTCGGATCGTCTACCATTGCAGACAATACCGTTACGGTATTTCCTTTTTCTCTGTGATATTCCTTTAATCTCTTTAATGTGCCTGCCGTAATCAGCGGAGTATCGCCAAACAAGATTAAGGTTTCTCCCTCTCCGGTCAGAAAATCACCCGCACATTTTACAGCGTGACCGGTTCCAAGCTGCTCTGTCTGCAATACATACTGAACATCCTGATGAGAAATCTCTGCCTCCACCACTTCATGTTTATAACCGACTACCAGACAGATATCCTTAGCACCTGCACCTTTTGCCGCATCAATCACATAGTCTACCAGACATTGTCCGTCTATACGGTGTACCACCTTTGGAAGTTCTGATTTCATCCGGGTTCCTTTTCCTGCTGCCAGTATAATGGCTCTTAACTGTTCCATAATATCCTCCGCGTTTTAATTTGCTTTTCCCATTATATTACAATACTTTATATTTTACAAAAACTTTTTGTATATTTTGTGGCAAAAATGTAACCTTTCCCATTTTTATTTCACTACTTTTTTAAATCACAGACAGGACAGTCCCGACTTGCGAAACTGCCCTGCTGATAGGTTCATTTTATGAATACTTATCTATGTACAGAATTATTTAGAACACATATCTCTCGTTATGCTCTACAACCACCTTCACACCATTGTCACCGCAATAGTATGTGTTTGCATTAAGTGTTCCTCTGCTCTCTACGATACAATTCTCTATATGTGTATTGTCTCCGATATAAACATCATTTAAGATGATCGAATTCTTGATCACACAATTCTTTCCGACAAAGACATTCTTAAACAATACAGAATTCTCTACCTTGCTGTTTAAGATACATCCACTCGATACCAGACTGTTCTTTACAACGGAACCGGTATTATATTTTGCCGGCGGCAGATCATCGATCTTAGAATAAATCTTTGGTTCACTGCGGAACATATAGTTACGCACATCTTCTTTTAAGAAATCCATATTGGTCTTGTAATAAGATTCTACAGTTGCGATGTTGCTCCAGTAACCGGTCATTTTATATCCATAGATACGTTTCAGATTCTTATAGCGGATCAGGATATCCGTAACGAAGTCCCAACGTGCTTCTTCTGCACACTTTTCTAACATCTCGATCAATGCTCTTCTGCGGATGACATAAATGCCGGTAGATACGGTATTAGAACGTGCTACCATCGGTTTTTCTTCAAACTCTACGATCCTTGAATCCTCATTCATCCGAACGATTCCGAAACGGCACACATCATCTTCTTCCGGTCCCATATCCCTGCATACTACCGTGATGTCGGCTTTCTTGCTGATGTGGTAATCTAAGACTTCATTGTAGTCCATCTTGTAGACACAGTCACCACTGGTAATGATCACATATGGTTCATGGCATCTCTTTAAGAAATCAATGTTTCGGTAAATCGCATCTGCCGTTCCACGATACCACCAGCTGTTATCCGATGTAACCGTTGGTGTAAAGACATAGAGTCCTCCCTGTTTTCTTCCGAAATCCCACCATTTTGAAGAACTTAAATGTTCGTTCAGAGAACGGGCATTATACTGTGTCAGCACTGCAACTTTCTGAATATGTGAATTTGACATATTGCTCAGTGCAAAATCTATACAACGGAAACTTCCTCCGACCGGCATTGCCGCGATTGCTCTCTTATTTGAAAGCTCTCTCATCCGGTTATTGTTTCCGCCTGCTAAAATTAACCCTAATGCTTTCATTGTATCTCACCTGCCTTAATGATGTATTCGCCTGCCTTCAACTCTCCTTCTGTATAATCGGAAAGTTCTGTTACACCGGAAATTGCCGTATTCTTACCAATCTTTACTCCTTCCGGTATATAGGAATTCTCTCCTACCGTAACAAGTCCGAATGCATAAATACTCTCATTTAATTTGCTCGGTGCTTCTTCGCCTTCACCTAAAACCACACGGTCTGCAATCTCGGTATTCTCTGCCACGATGGATTTATCGATAATGACATTCTCGCCGATCGTGGTATTTGCCATAATAATGGAATCACGGACAACACTGCCTTTGCCGATCCGTACATTTGCTCCGATCACGGAACTATGTACTTCTCCGTAAATCTCGCTGCCTTCCCCGATGATACTCTTTTCCACTACGGCATCTTCTGATAAATACTGTGGTTCAAAAATCTCACTCTTGGTATAGATTCTCCAGTATTCCTCGTAGAGATTGAATTCCGGGATCAGATCGATCAGTTCCATATTGGCTTCCCAATAAGAGCCTAAGGTTCCAACATCTTTCCAGTATCCGTTGTATTCATAAGCAAACAGTCTCTGCTGCTTGCTGTGGCAATACGGAATTACATGCTTTCCGAAGTCACAGTTGCTCTGATCCTTCATAGAGATCAGGGCTTCCTTTAAAACTTTCCATGTGAAGATGTAGATTCCCATGGATGCCAGATTACTTCTCGGCTTCTCCGGTTTTTCCTCAAATTCCGTAATACGTCTTTCTTCATCTGTAATAACGATTCCAAAACGGCTTGCCTCTTCGATCGGTACCGGCATTGCTGCAATGGTTACATCTGCATTGTTTTCCTTATGGAAATCCAACATAACCTCATAATCCATCTTATAAATATGGTCACCGGATAAGATCAGGACATATTCCGGATCATAGGTATCAATGTAATTCATATTCTGGTAAATGGCATTCGCCGTTCCTGTATACCATTCACTGTTATTGCTCTTTTCATATGGAGGAAGTACGGTTACTCCACCATTGTTCCGATCTAAATCCCACGGAATACCTATTCCTATGTGAGTATTCAGCCGCAACGGCTGATACTGTGTCAGAACTCCGACTGTATCAATCCCTGAGTTGATACAGTTACTTAACGGAAAATCTATAATACGATACTTTCCTCCGAAAGTTACCGCCGGTTTTGCCACTTTGGCTGTCAGAACGCCTAATCTGCTTCCCTGACCTCCCGCTAACAGCATCGCAATCATTTCTTTCTTTGCCATTCTCATCACCCCTTTTAACCTTGCTTTTATTTCTTAATAATTATACCATACCCCGTCTCGGCATTTCAACAGCTTTCACAATTCTTCTGATAATTTGTGTATATTTTTGTAAAATTTAGTATAATGTAGATTTATTTTATAACTTTTTATGATTTCCTGATATTTTTGAACTTCGCTCAAATTCGTTTGCAATTTTGAAAGATAGGGTTATAATATATTAGATAAATATGCACTAAGATTTCTAGATAGAATGGACAGGTAAAAAATGTATCAGATTAATTTTAAAAAACCAATTCATATTCACTTTATCGGCATTGGCGGTATCAGTATGAGCGGTCTTGCCGAGATTTTACTTGAAGAACATTTTACGATCTCCGGTTCCGACTCGCAGAAGTCACCTTTAACCGAAAAACTTACGAATGCCGGAGCGAAGATTTTTTACGGACAACGCGCTTCTAATATTGAAGAAGGTACGGATTTAGTCGTCTATACGGCAGCGATCCACGAAGATAACCCGGAACTTGCCGCCGCGAAGGCTGCAGGCATTCCGACACTGACCAGAGCTGAGCTGTTAGGACAGATCATGGATAATTATTCGGATTCTGTTGCGATCGCAGGTACGCACGGAAAGACCACTACGACTTCTATGGTCTCCCAGATTTTTTTAGATGCCCGAATGGACCCGACCATTTCCGTTGGCGGTATCTTAGATGCGATCGGTGGCAACATCCGCGTTGGAAAATCCAACCTGTTTGTGACGGAGGCATGTGAATACACGAACAGCTTTTTGAATTTCCGCCCAAAATACTGTCTGATATTAAATATAGAAGAAGACCATTTAGACTTTTTTAAGGATATCCACGATATCCGTCATTCTTTCCGTCTGTTTGCGGAAAATACGGCTCCTGACGGTGTGATCGTTCTAAATGGTGCCATTGAACAGCATGAGGCTATTACAGAGGGACTTTCCGCGAAGATCGTTACCTATGGTCTGTCTGCTGACAATGATTTCTATGCTTCTGATATTTCTTATAATGAAAAGGGATGTGCAAGTTTTCTTGCTCATGAAGGAGATACGACGATCGGACAGATCACGCTTTCCATTCCTGGAGAGCACAATGTACAGAATGCCCTTGCGGCGATCGCTCTTTGCACACAGATGAAGATTCCGGTTACTTCTATTATAAGTGGTTTGTCTGCTTTCCATGGAACCAAACGCCGTTTTGAAAAAAAAGGTACGGTCGGCGGCATTACGATCATCGACGATTACGCCCATCATCCGACGGAGATCCGCGCAACCTTAGAGGCTGCAAAAAATTATCCTCATGAACGTATCGTCTGTGTTTTCCAGCCACATACCTACACGCGCACCAAAGCATTTTTAGAAGATTTTGCCGATGCCCTGTCTTTAGCGGATATCGTTGTGCTTGCAGATATTTATGCTGCAAGAGAAACCGATACCTTAGGGATCAGCTCCGGTGATATCCAGAAGAGACTTCAGGATGCCGGAACAACGGCTTATTATTTCCACTCCTTTGATGAGATTGAACAATTTTTATTAAAAAAATGTATGAACGGAGACCTGTTGATAACTATGGGTGCCGGAGACATTGTAAACGTGGGTGAACATCTGCTTGGACAGTAGTTATCCACATTGTCCACATGGAGTAGCGAATAATTTTCCGCTTTTCCATGTGGATTTTTTTTATTTACATAATATTTTTTGCGAGTTACGGTTTGTCCCGATTTTTGGGGAAAACTATTTTTTTGTGAGTTAACCATAACGGTTTTGCACAAAATTATCCACATTATCCACAATCCCGAAACCCTTGATAAACAGGGGCTTTGTGGGAAATATAGCACTTCTCTTTTCAAAAAAACTGTGCTATAATTCACAACATATCAAATTGAGAGAGAAAACGAAAGAGGGAGCTTTCATGTCAAATATTACACTACACACAGATAGTCCTGCTACGACTACCTGTGTTCCTAATGTCTTTATTGACCGGTATATGGTTCACGCGAGTGGTGAGTTCGTGAAGATTTATCTCTATCTGCTCCGCTGTATCAACGGCAATAAAAGCGAACTGTCCATTTCTAAAATGGCAGACAAATTTGAACATACGGAAAAGGATATCAAACGTGCGCTGTGCTATTGGGAAAAACTGAACCTTCTCCGCTTAGAATACGATAATGAGGGAGATCTGTCCGGTATTTATTTTTTAGATTCCGGAAATATGCCACAACCACAGGAGGTAAGTGCTCCGGAACTTGTCACTGCACAAAGGATTCCGAATACTGTAACCGGCAGCACAACGCATATGCCGCAAAATGCTGCAACAGACAATACCGCAGCACCTGCCACAGAGGAAAAAGAGAACGGCAGACGCGAATATTCTACTGATGAGATGGACAATTTCCGCGAAAAAGAAGATGTCCGTACGATGCTGTTTGTTGCAGAGAAATATTTAAAACGTCCTCTGACTCCGACCGATATGCAGATGATCCTCTACTGGTACGATAGCCTTGGATTTTCTGCCGAGTTAGTAGAATATCTGATCGAGCACTGCATTGTAAAAGGTCATCCGAGTCTCCGCTATATGGACAAGGTCGCTCTTTCCTGGGCAGACTTAAAGATCCACACTGTGGAACAGGCAAAGCAGCTTTCTACCGTACATAATCAGGCTTATTATGCAGTGATCAAATCCCTTGGCATCAGCAACCGCAACCTGGTACCGTATGAGATGGATTTTATTGAAAAATGGATGAAGGAGTATGGCTTTACCCTTGATATTATCACGGAAGCCTGCAAACGTACCATTCAGGCAATTCACCAGCCGAGCTTTGAATATACCGATACGATCCTGCACAGCTGGAAAGATAATAAGATCCATCATTTAGAGGATATTGCAGTTTTAGATGCTTCCTATAAGGATAAGAAAGCAAAGAAGCATCCGGCACCACCGAAAAATACCGGAAGTAAATTCAACAATTTCTCCCAGAGAAATTATAACTATGACCAATTAGAACGTCAGCTTTTAAACCGTTCAATTCAGTAAAGGAGAGGCTATGGCTTTAACAAATGCTCAATATGATGAGATCATGCGGGGTTATGAACAGCGTCAGACCGAAAACCGGCACAGATTAGAACTCCGCACCAAAGAGATTTATGAAAAAGAACCACGGCTGACACTTTTAGATGACGAGATTTCTTCTACTTCTGTTTCGAGTGCCAGACTGTTGTTATCCGGTGATGAAGCAGAATCCCAAAAATTACGGGAACGTCTTACCCTTTTGCAAAAGGAAAAATCCGGTCTGATCGCATCCCTCGGATATCCGAAGGACTATCTCGCACCGACTTATACCTGTGCAGACTGCAAGGATACCGGATATATCGGCAACGAACGCTGCCACTGCTTTAAGCAGGCAGCCATTGATCTAGTGTATACACAGTCGAACTTAAAGTCGGTGTTAGAAAAAGAGAATTTTTCCACTTTTTCTTTTTCCTATTATTCCGATGAGCAGACCAATCCTGCTACCGGACTTTCCGCAAGAGAGACTGCACAGAATGCCGTTGCGGAATGCCGGAATTTTATTGCCGGCTTTACGAAAGAGTTTTCTAATCTCTTTCTGTATGGTGATACCGGTGTCGGCAAGACTTTTTTATCTAATTGTGTTGCAAAAGAATTATTAGACCGCGGTCATTCAGTCATTTATTTTACGGCGTTTGAACTTTTCCATGTTTTTGAAAAAAATGTTTTTGAACGCGCACAGGATATGGCACTTCCGTATCAGAATATTTTTGACTGTGACTTACTGATCATTGATGACCTTGGCACGGAGCTTTCGAACTCCTTTACGGTCTCTCAGCTATTTTTATGTCTGAATGAACGTATTTTAAGAAAAAAATCAACCATAATATCTACAAACCTTGGTTTAAACCAGCTTGCAGAAATTTATTCCGAACGGACTTTTTCGCGTATTTCTTCTAATTATACGATGATCAAACTTTTCGGAGACGATATCCGCATTAAAAAGAAATTGCAATAACAGTATATCTTTGCTATAATCTTTTGTGGTATTTTTTAAGAACTTATTATAATTACAATAAATGAACATATGGAGGAACTCTATCATGGCAAATGATGAAAGAAACTTGGAAACGATTCCAACCGGTGCTCTCGGTCTGATTCCATTAGCAAGCTGCACGGAACTCGGGGAGAAGGTGAACCAGTATCTTGTAAAATGGAGAGACACACGTCACAATGCACACAAGGATAACATTGCATTCAAGGATTATCACCGCGCATCTTATATTGTAAATGCAGATACCCCTCGTTTTGGTTCCGGTGAAGCCAAAGGTGTGATCAAAGATTCCGTTCGTGGTTATGACCTCTATATCATGGTGGATGTGACCAACTACAGCATGACTTACTCTCTGTGCGGACAGACAAACCACATGTCTCCGGACGACCACTACGCTGATGTAAAACGTATCATCGCAGCCGTTGGTGGTAAGGCACGCCGTATCACGGTCATCATGCCATTCCTGTATGAAAGCCGTCAGCATAAGAGAAGTTCCAGAGAATCTCTCGACTGTGCAATCGCTTTACAGGAACTGACTGCCATGGGTGTAGAAAATATCATTACTTTCGATGCTCATGACCCTAGAGTTCAGAACTCCATTCCGCTGCACGGATTTGAGACCGTTCAGCCGGCTTACCAGTTTATCAAAGGTATCTGCAAACACATTAAGGATTTACAGATCGATTCCGATCACATGATGATCATCAGCCCGGATGAAGGCGGTACAAACCGTGCCGTATATCTTGCCAACGTTTTAGGTCTGGATATGGGTATGTTCTATAAACGCCGTGATTACAGCCGTATCGTAGACGGACGTAACCCGATCGTAGCACACGAATTCTTAGGCTCTTCCGTAGAGGGCAAGGACGTGATCATTATCGACGATATGATCTCCTCTGGAGAAAGTATGATCGACGTTGCAACTGAATTAAAGAAGAGAAAAGCAAACCGTATCTTTACCGTTGCAACCTTTGGTCTGTTCACAAACGGATTAGAAAAATTTGACAAGGCAGTAGAAGATGGTATCATCTATCGTGTCGTAACGACCAACCTGACTTACCAGAGTCCTGAACTGCTTTCAAGACCTTACTACATCAACTGTGATATGAGTAAATACATCGCTTACATCATCGATACTTTAAATCATGATACAACGATCAGCGATCTCTTAGATCCATACGAGAGAATCGATAAACTTCTGAAAAAATACAGAGCCGGCGAATACTAAAATTCCCGGTTCCCTTTCCCAAAGTGCATCTTTGCCCGAGGGGCTTTTTACTCTATAGGAAACACCGTTTTCATACTTTAACGGAACATTGTATTTTCGATAGAGCAAAAAAGGATTTCCGATAAGTCGTCCTATGACTTACAGGAAATCCTTTTTTATGTACGATCATTATGTGATCCTATACTGATTTATCCGTTCTCTTAGAACAATGGAACCCGTCCTGCGAACTTCTCGTTGATCACATAGTATGCAAAACCATCTTCCGGTTTCAGATACAGCTTTAAGGATTTAATGGTAGATACTCTGTGTCCCTCTGATACAAATACTTCTTTTACCTTATTTGTAATCTCTTCTACAGAAGACTGCTGTCCGTAATACTCTACAAATACTTCGGTCTCGCTTTCGCTCTGTTTCTTAGCGGCTGCCTTGCGTGTGGCTTTTTTCTTTGGAGCTTTCTTTACTTCTTCTTTTACAGCCTCTGTTGTCTCTTTTACGGTTTCTTTTACATTCGCTAACTTTTCTGTTGCCTTTGCTTCTACTGCGCTGGCTGCTGCCTTTACTTCTGCTGCCTTTGCCTCAAGAGTCTTTGTCTCTGCTGCTTTTACTTCTGCTTCCTTTGTTTCAGCAGGCTTTACCTCTGCTTCCTTTGTCTGTGCAGTTGTTACAACTGGTTTCACTTCCGGCTTCTTTCCTGATTTTGCGTTCATATGCTCCTCCTATTCACAAACTAAGAACTTTTCCATTGCATCTAAAGCTTCCGCTTCATCCTCTCCATTTGCTACGATATTTACTTTCATACCGTTGGAAGGATTAAATGCCATAATTCCCATAATACTCTTGGCATTAATCTTGCGGTTATTGCTCTCTAATATGATCTCACTGTCGAACTTACAGGCTACCTGTACCAGTTCGGCAATCGGGTTATCATGTTCTTTTTCAACATCAGAAACTACAATCTCTTTTTTACTCACAGTCCCAATACCTCGCTTCACTTCATTCCGTGTTCTAACATATTGCTACATTGTATAGCTTATTCATGTAATATAGCCTATTCGCAGGGGTTTTACAATACGTTTTTTTCATTTTTGGCAATTTCCAACAAGGATTCCAACAAAACTACATTTTTTTATGCAACTTTTCTATTTTAAATATGCATAGAAGCAGCTTCCTGATCCTTCCAGTGTATTCTTGGCTTCTTCCATATTTTTCCTCTGAATTGCTCCGCTTCCCGGTTCATAAATACACACACTGTTCGAATCGTACCCTGTGATCAGAACGGCATCTCCTGTTCCGCGTACTGCAAAGACCGGATTTCCCTCACTGACATAGTAAAGAACCTGCTCTACTCCGCATCCGCTTAGATCCAGTACCGTACTTTCCTTTAAGGCTTCCTGCAAGATCTGTTTTGCGGTTTCACCGTTTTCTAACAACGCTCCTGCATCTAAATTCAGCCCTTCTTTTTTCAGGATAACATTCAGGCATTTTGCAGCCGTGCTATTGCCCTGTGCCTGTGTTCCATCCGCTATGACGGTTTCTCTTAAAGCCCTGCGTGAACGCTTCCAGATGTACTGCTGCTTTGTTCCTACAACCACTCCCATTTTTTCATCGGCTGCTCTGACCGCTTCAGCTGCATTCGCTGTTCCAAGCACGACCTTTCCTGCTGCATAAGCGTAATACTGCTGCTCACCCGAAATATCTAACTGCACCTCTTTTGATCTCTCATGGATGATCTCTTTTGAAACCAGAGTCTGCAATTTTTTCTCTTCTTCTGCCGCCTTTGCAAGCTGTATCTGCACCTGTGTCTGGCGTTCTTTTGTCGAAGTTGTATGCAGCTCGGCTTTTGCTCCGCTCTCTTCCTCGCTGTTTACGATCGTATCCTCCGAAGCATCCACATAGGCTCCGCCCTCCGGACGGACTCTGCTCAAATAGATGGTATTTTCATCTATACGGACATCTGTAATATAATATCCGCCTTTTTCATAGGTCTTTACTACTTTATAATCTTCTTCCGGTGATAAGATCCGGATCTGATACATTGGAAATACCTGATTTCCTGCTGCATCCTTAACGCTGTCTGCATTTCTCGCCTGTCCGTATATAAAATCTTCTCCGATAAATCCGATGGCACGCGTCTCTTCTCCACCGCTGCTCTTGACCGGATGTGTATTTCCCGTCTCTAAATCTTCCACTAAAAGCTGTCCTTCGCTATCTTTATATGCAAGGTAGCGTCCGCTTGCTGACACCTGATAGGTTCCTGCCTTTAAATCCTTCCTTTTTTTGGTAACTTTCAGGCTGTCTAAATCGATCTGATAAAGTGTCTTGCCTGCGATCAGGTAGAACTGTTCCTGATTGTTCTGATATGCCAGCTCTCCTAAATCTTCTTTCATAACCTGATAAGAAGTCGTTACCGGTAAAAACAGCTGCTCTTCTACTGTATTGGTTACAGAGTCATAATGGCACACACTGATCCCGGTCCTGCCCTCATGGATTCCCCGGTTCATGTAGCCATAGACTAAAAAGTCCATACTTCCACGCTCATCAATGCTGACAATACGGATATCGTGTTCTCCATAATTTTCCCTGTCATCCACTTCTTCCATATCCGAACGGAAACTGAATACCTTTGCGATCTGATTGGTGTCCTGATTGTACATCCACAGATCTCCTTCCTGTACAAAGGCTGCAACGCTTCCATTTTCATTTGAGATATAGTTTACATCCTTAGAACGTATTCCCAACTGGATATAGTTATCATAAATACTGTCTTTTCCACCTGAAAAAACGCGGTTCATCGATCGCTCATAGCTGAGCAGATACGGTCTTGCACTGGTGTATCGTATTCTATAGTATTCCTCTACATTATAGTATTCGGAATCCGAATCTTTTGCTTTTACTACATAATCTAACGTGATCACATTACAGGTACTGCTGATCTCCTTAATGGACGGGATCGGTTCACTGACTTTCTGATATGGAAAATCTGCCCATGTCACCTGCTTTAAGGAAGAATGGATCGTAACGTTATTCAGACTGCTGTTATCCCCTGATGAGTTCGGTTCTAAGTAAGTTGCCAGTGTCCCTTTTGTTTCCGGATTCATGGATGTATCATGAAAATCCTTCGCAAACGCAAGGCTCTCCTGCACATAGGCATCTACCGGCTGTATGATGCGTGTGTAATAGTAGACCTCTTTTTTTCCCTGCTGCAGCTTTAAGATCAGAAGATATTCCTCTCCCTCTTCAATGATGTTCTGTATTTTAATATTCGCTGTCACCTGTTTGTCTTCTGCCTTAAAATTTTTCACATCGGCTTCTGCGACCAAACGCTTCCTGTCCATGCTTCGGATCTCATAGGAAATCTTATCAATGGAATTGCCGAAAGTCTCAATACTGACAGGCAATTTACGGCTTTTATCTAACGGTGTAATGCTGTCTCTCATATATACTGCATTCATCTGTGCCGTATGACCATGAAGTTCATTGATCTCTTCATCTGCATAGGTGAGCGTAACAACCGGCAGTGTTGCTCCCGCCATATTATCGGTCGTGTCATTGCTCGAATGACGGTTTATTAGTCCCACGATCAATACGGTCAGTACAAATGCCCCGATCAGTGCGATTATTTTTATCTTTCCTTTCTTCAAAAGCCTGTCCTCCCTTTCTTCAAAAACAGGCGGTGCCATACGGCACCGCTGACTTCTTTCATTGTATATAGTTTTATCCAAAAACTCAACTACTATTTTACCACCAGCGGTTACAACGCCGATGTCTGCAGCGTCTTCTATACATTTCATTGTATAACAACACTTCCACCAAATCGGACAATCCTCCGCCACGGCGGGAACCTCCGCAGCATTCGCTGGTCTCTACTTCGTCTTTTTCGCTATCCTGTGCGATCTTATCCATAATCCGCTTGCTGACTAAAGAGAGCATCGTTTTATCCGGATATTCGTCAAACATCAGGCTTCCCTCATACTCCATTCTGTCACATTCTTCGTCCACATATTTCTGTATCTTTTTGACCTCATTCGGATAGAGTTCCCTCATCCGGTCTAAATCCTTTTCATACTCCATTTCTTTTAAATAATTCCCCTGCATCTGCATCGGCAATCCTGCCTGCATTTGCATCTGGTATGGCGCATAAAACGGATAGGTCTGTGGTGAGTAATACCAGTCTTTATTATTATAGTCCACTCCACTTCTCCTGGAAAAAACATCACTATACTATATGCCTATTTTCCAAAAAAGTTCGATGACTTCCTGCTATCCTCTTTTTTTCTTTTTCTTACGCAGATACATCTCCATGTCTGCTCTTTCAATGACAATCTGAAGATTGGTATGTTCCACATCATCTATCGTATAGCTTCCAATACTTGCCGAAACCGGATACTCCCGTTTCTGACTCTCATTGACCTGCCTGATATGATTCTGAAATTCCTGCTCAAATTCCAGATGCCGTCCATCTGCAACGTTTTCAAGTCCCAACACGATAAACTCATCGCCGCCAAAACGCATACAGACTTCCTCTTCCCGGCTTGCTTTTTTCAAACATTCTCCAATTGTCTTGATCAGCCAGTCGCCTTCGTGATGACCATAAGTATCATTCACTTTTTTCAAACCATCAATATCGATAAAGCTGATGTACAGACTTCTTCCGCTGCTCTTTGCATACATTTTATACTTATCTGCCTGTATCTGAAAACCAACCCGGTTGTAGAGTCCGGTCAGACTGTCAAACGCACTCATGCGGTCTAATTTTTCCGTGATGTTCTGCAAGATCTGTTTTTTCAAAACACTCTCTACGGCATTTCCAAGTTCCAACATCCACTGTTTGATCAGATCCGCTTCGGTTGCCATATCACAGTGTCCGATCATGCAGTATCCGAAAAAATGCTCCTGATAGTGGATCGGCATAATAAACGAAACTACATTCTCATCTGCCGTACATTCTTTTGGAAGCAGCATCCCCGGTTCTAACTCACCATAGGAAGAAAATACTCCTTTTTCATAGGCGATCGGCAGTCGGTATCTTTCTGTCTCCGCTTCATCCCATGCGGCATCCTGCAACGAATCTCTGTCTCCATAACTGCGTACCATACGTCTTGCAAAGGCATCCGTATCACGGAATGCTATGTAAAAACACTCCGTCTCCAACCCCGGAACAAATTCTTTGACCGGCCCAATAAAATCCTTGACCTTCTTAGACTTCATAAAACTGTTAAAGACTTCGTTCATTCTCCTCTGATAATTCTTGGTCTTTGCGGATTGGCGGATCAGGCGGTGTTTTATTTCTCTGCCATCGTCCTGTCCTTCTCTTTCACAGCCACAACTCTCTGAATAGATCTGGGTAGTCGGTATTTGAACACAAAGCTTTTGTATCTCTTTTGCCGTTTTTGTCATAAGATATTCACAGGCACGATATCCCATAGTCTCTCTATCACAATCCACCGTTGTAATCCTTGGAGAATTATCCTTTGCGATCGACACATTATCGAATCCTGTAACTAAAACATCCTCCGGTACCCGGTATCCGCGGTTTTGCAGTTCCATAATGGCTCCTGCTGCCATACAGTCATTTGCACAGATGATCGCTTCGGGAATCCTGTGCATCCTGTCGAGTTCACTGACTACATAGGTTCCTGCTTCCACACTGTAATCCCCTTTGAAAAACCAGTGGGAATCAAATGGGACCCCTTCTTCTTCTAAAACATCTTTGTATGCCTGTGCTCTTTTTGCCGCATCACTGTATTCTTTCGGACCATCAATATATGCCAGCTTACGCGCGCCATGCTCACATATGACATGGCGAACCATCTGACTCATTGCATGGTAATCGTCAAATTCTATGCAGCCCATGCCCTCTGTTTTTGCCCCTACGGAAATCACCGGAACGCCACTCTCCCTCAAACGTTCCACCACGCGTCTTTGCATATTTTTTTCATGAAGTGTCTCGCGTGCCAAAATAATTCCATCGTAATTCTGCGGATTCAGTAAATCAAAGATTTTAAAAGCTCCCCTTTTATAACCTCCGGTCTGCAGATGGTCCCCACTGCAGTGAAACACATGGATACTTCCCCCATGCTCCGACTGATACTGTATCATCCCCTGTACCAGCTCCTGCTGATTGCTATATTCCATTCCGCACAATACAACTGCTATTTTTTTCATAAAAATACCTCATACATTTTTCTTCTGCTATCTCTCTACAATACCCCAATACTACGCTGATACGCTTTGCTGCCCCTCACAAAACGGTTGCGTGAAGATATTTTTTGTTTTACAATAAACTCATTCATACTAAAGGAGCTACTTATGAGTACAAAGAAACAGGAAATACACGAATCTTCCCATATACATGAGCATGAGCATGAACACGAACATGGACACCCACATACGCATGAACATGAACACGGACATCATCATAAAAATACGAAAGCTGTCTTAAACCGTATGTCCCGTGCCATCGGTCATATGGAAGCTGTACGAACCATGATTGAAGACGGACGTGATTGCAGCGAAGTTCTGATTCAGATTGCCGCTGTCCGCTCTGCCATTAATAATATAGGAAAAATCATTCTTGAAGATCACATTAATCACTGTGTTGTGGACGCCGTGGAAACCGGCGACACCCAGGTGTTAAAAGACCTTGAAGAAGCAATTAATAAGTTTATAAAATAAAGTGGAGCTTACTGACTCCACTTTTTCTTCGTGTATCTCCCTGCCTTTTCTATTCAGCACTTTTCGCACAGCATACCCGGTTCTTTCCCGATCTCTTCGCCTCGTACAATGCTTTATCTGCCTGTTCAAAAAATGTGCTGGCATTCTCATATATTTTTGTATATTCCGCAACTCCGATACTTAAAGTAAAATGCTTTTCCCCCAGTTCTGTCTGAAAAGCAATTTCTTCAAACTTCTTTCGGATATTCTCTGCAATTCCCATGGCTTCTTCTATCCCCCGCTTTGGAAGGATCATTGCGAATTCCTCGCCGCCATAACGTGCAGAAAAATCATTATTTCCATGTCCCTCGGCAAATGCCACAACTACCTGACGAATGACTTCATCGCCAAATGCATGACCATAGGTGTCATTGACTTTTTTAAAATTATCAATATCGGCGATCATAACGGAAAAAGTCTCTTTTTTCTCCTCATACCGCTTCATGTGATATTCTAACTCTTCATAAAATGTCTCATGGTTATACAGATGCGTCAGGGAATCCCTGACGGATTTTTCTTCCTGTAATATATAGGAAAGGTTTACCTGTTCTTCTAACACAAACGTTACAAACGTGCAGCCTGCAAAGATCGTTACATCGATCAACAGATTTTCCGGCGGCAAATACGGGGAATATGGTAAAAAATACCCCTGATACGCCGCATATAATGCGGTAGAGATTCCTGCCTGCAGCACCATCATCTTCCAATCCCTGTAAAACGGACACAGTACCATCGGGAACAGCAATGCGACCGGCATCAGTCCGACACTGGTATGTACCCAAACAGGAACCGCTGCAAATCCCGATACCAAGAGGATCATAAATATAGAAACGGTTCTATGGCTTTTATCTTTAATAAACTTTTTAAATAAAATATCTCCTGCTGCCAGCCAGACTCCCTGTCCGATCGATGGGCGGGCTACAAACAGATAGAAGTAATAGCCTCTGCTGCACTCTTCATTCGGCTGAAAAAAGATAAACAGAAACAACTCCATGATCAACGTTGCAAGCCATACTTTTTTCAATGCATTAATGACAATGAAGCCCCATTCTTCACTCTCTTTTGTATTAATCCTACGACTTGTATTTATGTATTTCTTCATATGAATACCCATTTTCTTACCTTCTGTTATTATTTTAGTATAACCCATGGTTTTTGCAGTTTCAAGTGCTTTTCCTGACTTTTCCAGCCCATTTTTCGCGTTTCTTCGCATCTTCGACGAACATTCATAAATTCTTAAGATATTTTTATGTAAGATTACCGTTGATTTTTACTTGAAATCGTTTTATTCTTGTTTAGGTAGTGTAAATTTGGTGTAAATCTTTTTTTACATTGCTTTTTTATCTATATATGAATATACTTTTTCGAGGTGAAATACATGAAGAAACTAAAAAATATTTTATCAGCCATAAAGAATTTTTTCTTAAAGATTCATTCTAAGATTCCAAAGATTCCGCCGATGAAACCGGAGACGCGTGAAAAGCTGGATAAGGTCATCAACTTTATGAACCGCTTTTCGATTATCTTCCATATTATACTGGCATGCTTTTTGACATTTATCATTGAGTTTATTTCCAGAAGAGACCTGCGTTCTACTTTAACCTTTATGGATGCACATACCTGGGCTTACCTTTATAACTCACTGATCATTTTTGTTTCGCTGTCCATTGTATACTTTTTCCGCAGAAGAGCCCTTGCCCGCGTCATCATCAGCGGTCTGTGGCTGTTCCTTGGAATTATCAACGGATGTATCTTAGCACAGCGTGTCACACCATTTGGCTATACCGACTTAAAGATGGTCACTGACCTCTTAACCATGCAGAATACGAATTACTTTACTGCCGGTCAGGCATTGATCGCCGTTATCGGAGTCGCTGCTTTTATTGCCTTTTGTATCTGGCTTTGGGCAAAGGGTCCGAAATTCCAGGGACGTTCTAACAAACTGGTCGTTTTCCTGTTTGTGGCATCCTGTTTTATCTGGGTTCCACTGACCACACAGGCAGCGCAGGATAAGAATATCATCGCTTCTTATTTTTCTAATATTGCACAGGGTTATGAAAATTACGGTTTTGTTTACGGTTTCTCCTCTTCCGTTGTGGACAGAGGCATGAGCAAACCGGATGCCTACTCAAAAAAGAAGATTGAATCGATTGAAGATTCCGTAAAAGTAGCGGATACCAGCCGCTCTAAAGAGGATATGCCTAATATCGTTGTCGTTCTGTTAGAGTCTTTTGTAGACCCTACTGATATCAACTTTTTAAAGACTTCAAGTGATCCGATCCCGAACTTCCATGAACTGGAGGCAAATTACTCCACCGGTCATATGACGGTTCCGGTTGTAGGTGCCGGTACGGCGAATACGGAATTTGAAGTTTTAACCGGTATGGGACTTCAGTTCTTCGGAACCGGAGAATATCCATATAAGACGATCTTAAAAGAAACAGACTGCGAAAGCATTGCTTCCGACCTTTCTAAATTAGGTTACGGAACTCATGTAGTCCACAACAACGGCGGTAACTTCTACAGCCGTGCCAATGCGTTTTCTATGATGGGATTTGATACCTTTACCAGTAAGGAACTGATGAACATCACGGAATACACTCCGCTTGGTTCCTGGCCTACTGATGATATCTTAGTGGATGAAACGATCAAGTCCATGGATGCCACACCGGATCAGCAGGATCTTGTCTACACGATCACGGTTCAGGGTCACGGCGATTATCCGACGGAAAAGGTCATTGAAAACCCTGAAATTACCGTTAGTGGTGCAAAAGATGAAGCTACCAATAATCAGTGGGAATATTACATTAATGAAATCCACGAAGTGGATAAATTTATTGGAAAGTTAAAGGATGCCCTTGCGCAGCGTGATGAGAAAACGATCCTCGTGCTCTGGGGGGACCATCTTCCTACACTCGGCTTAGAAGAGAGTGATATGGCAACCGGTGATATTTTTAAGACAAAGTATGTAACCTGGAATAATTTCGGTTTGGAGAAACAGGACGCTGATCTGACTTCCTATCAGCTTTTAGCTCACTTAACCGACCAGCTTGACATCCATGAAGGAACAATGTTCCGTTTCCATCAGAGTCAGCAGGATGTAGCAACTGACTCTAAGGATTACATCCAGAATTTTGAGCTTTTACAGTACGATATCCTTTATGGAAAACGCTACTGCTACAACGGCGATAAAGACCCGTATCCGGCTTCTGATCTGGTCATGGGTATCGATGAGACCAGTATTGACCGAACGTGGCTTGCCAGTGATGGAAAACTGATGATCTACGGACAGCATTTTACTCCCTGGAGTAAGGTCTTTATCAATGGCACCAAGGTTCCTACTACTTATGTCAGCGGCAACTATCTTAAGATTAAAACGGATAAATTAGAGGATGGCGATGTCCTTGTCGTGAACCAGATGGGTTCGAGCAATACGATCTTTAGAAGCTCCAACGAATATGTTTACCATATTCCTGCTGACCCTTCCGAAGAGACGCCTGCTACTGATACACCGCAAAACGAAACAGATATCGAAGATCAGGATGCCCTGATGAATAATATGGATAAAAACGAAGTAGTAAACGACATTCAGGAAGGAACCGAAGAACCGGTAAAACAATATCCACCGGCAACCGCAAAAGAATAGTGAGATTGTGAGAATTTCTCCTTTATAGAAAATAGGAAGTAAAACGGCAGTTTGAATCGTATTTTTCAAGCTGCCGTTTTTATGTTCTATTATCTTTTTTATTTTTTCTTATTACTTCTTCATTGCCGTATATGGTCTGTCAATCTGAATAACAGTGTAATATTCTTTTCCAAGTCGCTCCCACACTTCTGCCTGCACTTTTTCTTTGACTTGTGCATCTGTCATCGGATAGTCAAACGGCACCAGCACATCAAATATCATATTGGTATGTGTCGGTCCTATGACTGTTCTAAAGTCATGCATGGACACGCTGCCTTCAAAACTCTCTACGATTTCTTTCACTGCGGTCCGCAGCTCATTTGTCTGCTCATCATTCACCACCAGCGGGTCCATATGAATGACTGCCTCGCAGTGCAGCTGTTCCTTCAAATCATTTTCTATAATGTCTATCATATCATGTATTTTTAAAATATCTTCATCTGCCGGCACCTCTGCATGAAGTGAAATCATCACCCGTCCCGGTCCATAATTATGTACTACTAAATCATGAATACCCAATACCATATCATAGCCATTTACAATTTCCTCTATCCGTTCCACAAATTCCGGCTCTGCCGGCTGCCCCAGCAGCGGGTCCAAGGTATCCTTTGCTGCTGAAAATCCCGCATAGAAGATAAACAAGCCTACCAGAACTCCACAGTAGCCATCCACCTGTAATCCGGTATATTTTGCAACAATTGCTGCAATTAAAACAACTGTTGTTGCAAGTGTATCGCTCAGACTGTCCACTGCTGTTGCTTTCATTGCTGCGGAATCAATTTTTTTACTGATTTGCTGATTGTAAAAATACATATAGATTTTTACTAAAATGGATGCCACTAAGATTCCCATTGCCAAAAGGCTGAATTCTACTTCTGTCGGATGTATAATCTTATCCACGGAATTTTTTATCAGCTCAAATGCCATCAACAAAATAACTCCCGAAACAATCAATCCTGACACATATTCTATTCTTCCATGGCCAAACGGATGATCCGGGTCCGGCTTCGCCCCGGCTAGTTTGAATCCGATCAAAGTCACAAAGGAAGAGCCTGCGTCCGACAGGTTATTAAATGCATCTGCCGTAATGGAAATGGAACTGCTGATGGTTCCTGCTATGAATTTTCCCGCAAACAGGCATATATTTAAAAATATCCCCACAATTCCGGTCAGCATTCCATATGCCTGCCGGACTTCCGGCGAAGATGTATTCTCCTTATCTTTAATAAATATTCCAGCCAATAATGTTACCATGTTTTTTCCTCTTTCTATAATTTTTCTATCATTCTATTTAAATTCGCTCAATTTCTGATTCAGCCATTCTATCATCCCGGTTCTTCCCTCCTCCGTAAATGGAAATTCCCGTATTTGCTTTTTTTCGTCCTCCGTTTCTTCCCAACAGTATGGCTGCGGATAGACTGCTGCTGACAGAACTGCTTCCTCATCCCCGTCTTTTTTTCGGATAAGGCGATAACGCATATTTCCATAGCTGCCGGTAAATGCCCTGTTGTATGTAAAATAATTCAGTTTGTAGATATCGGTATCTTTTATCTGCATGTAGAGCCTCCTTGGGTGTTTTTTGTATCGTATGTGCGGGGACGGGTCCGGGTTACATCGGTGTTCCCACTTCTATCAGGTTACCATCTAAATCATAAAACCGAACTACTTTTTGACCCCAACTGTCTGTCATAAGCCTGTTCACATATTGAACAGATGGATACAGTTTTTCCAGTTTCTGTACAAACGCTTCTATATCACGTTCCTCAAAATACAATTCACATGCGTTACTCTCTGAAACAATCTCTTTTCCCAGAAAATTTCTCCAGATTTTTTCTTCCTGAAGCACCAGACCTTCGGTTAGAATCATATTCCCATCATTATCTAATACCACATTTAAGCCAAACAAGTCATGGTAGAACTGCTTTGATTTTTCGATGTCTTTTACAACGATTAGTACGTTTTTTAGTTTCATGGATGTTCCTCCGATTTTGTGTTCCTCAATACTTCGTGATTTGCTCTAAAAAATCTTCGTAATATCCTGATACCGATTCATCATCCGGTAAATCTCCACATATTCTTCCCCGATCTTATATAACACAACATAATTCCCACAAATCACATATTTATAATCCGTGCGAAAACTGACTCTCTTAGCAAGAGCAGCTCCCATGTACGGAAACTGCTGTATATTCTCAATTCGAGCATATATCTCCTGAATGGTCTTAACTGCCAGTTCTTCATTATAATTTCTTAAATCTGATACTGATAGTATATTCAACATAAAATCCTTCATTTCTCAAATATTATTCTTTGACCTTATATATATTATATAAAACAAGCCATAAAATTCAATATAGAATTTTACAGCTTGTGGTTCATTGCAAAAGACTCTAGCCCCATTTGCATATCACATATATAGAATGATTATCAAACAATTTTGATTAATACCTATTTTAAGAATGACTGTAAATCATATAAATAATGCTTCTATTTCCTCATGATTCCCATCTTTGTCTGTATAATTATTGATTATTTCATTTAATAAATCAAACCGGCACAACTCATCTCTCAAATTATTATCTGCACGAAGTTCATCTATAGCTTCCATCAAAGTTCTTCCTAGCAAATTTTTTCTGATAATAGTGTTAACCGCCTTTACTTGACTATGAAATGGCTCCCTATCCCTAAAACTATATACCTTTTCCCTTATTTCAAAAATGGGAGTATCGGGCTTGGCGTCTATAATAATAATCAGCCACATAATGGCATTATATAATTGCTTAGCAACAGGGTTCCATCTAATCTGTTTATTTCTTGCACCACCTCTAGAATTCCTATCTGTACTACCCTCTCCGTGTAGTGGATTAAATATTGGCAACCCTTTATGATTCAGTAATTCCAAAAAATCTCTTGCCGCACCCATACCACATTGAATAATTTCTTTTGCTCCGGTTTCTCTATTGGTTGCATGAAAAATATAATAATCATTCTCAATGGTTGCACCTGCATCACTATGCTTGGTCTGACCTGCAAGTAATTGAATGTGTGCAACCGGCACTACATCATATTTATTTACAATCCATTGTCTCGTTTCCGTTCCTCGGCAATCCATAATTATCTCCTCCCTCTAAATATCTCATTATAAAAGTTTTTGTGTTTCTATCATTAAAATTATCTTTCATAGACTTTTAATCTCCCCCACTAGCTCATGTACCGTCGTACATGAACCACCTTTCATTCTCAGTAATTAAAACATATAACCTCTTGCTGTTTCTTGGTAATAAAAAATCATATTGAAGAATACTTAAAATATCTCTATTATCGACTTGATTATTTCTATCAAACCGCTTCCTGCTGCGCCTAAAATAATTACTATTAAATGTATATTAAAATAATTTTTGCATTAGTTGTAGCTGTTGATATTGAATTAACTTATTAAAATCTGCAACTTTATCATTTCCAGTACACTTGTCTTTCCAATGATATGCCAAAACATTTGTTCTTTTACTATCTTTTGGCTGATACATTCAATTAACACATTTTGATTCTGATCTTTATTACGTACCTTCTTATTTTCACCGTATATTTCTCCCACTTGTTCACTAATCAAATCACCAGCGGAATAAAATGGCATATGAATTAAGCTTGAAATTCTTTCACACAATGTACTTTTCCCAACTCCATAAATCCCTGCAACAAAGACTACTCCATTCATATTTTCCTTCCCCAAACAATAATATTATAATACATAAATAACTTTCAAAACTAGATCATTTAAATTTCTTATGTTTTAATAACACTTTATCCTATTGATCATCCATATGACACTTTTTTATTATTCAATATTTTTTTCAGCATACAATGGACTTAAATCATCATGTTCTTTCACCCAGTTATTGTATTCATCAATTTCAGGTCCTGCCATATTTATCGTAAACTCCATTCCCCATAATGAAACAACAAAATATAAAGTAATATATTTCATTTCACCTTCTCCACCTTTATCGAGCACTAAAAAATCACTTTCATGAATTATCTGTTCCCACTCACCGTTTTCTCTCCTTGTAAAGTTATTCATATCGTATATACGTCGAATGCTACAAGGCCACACCGGAGTAGTTCCCTTACGTGCATGATTCCTAATCGGGTCAAATTCTTTAGAATCAACTAATTCGTCTAGACTCCCCGGTAAAGACTTTAAAGTATTTGCTAGAGATTCAAGTGCCATTTTGGCTAACAATCGGGAAACTATACTACTATTTTGAATTATTGTTTCATTGGTAAATGCCGGAAATACAAAAAAACCTTCCTTTCTCTTTATCAGTTCATTTATTGCTTCATCTGTGGTATCTATGTATCTTATAATATCATCATTTTTTACTTTCCCTCCCAATTTGGCAGGAAACTTTCCATTATACAAGGCTTCCATTTGCGGAATTTTATTCTTTTTATTGGGAATCAGTTCCTGAAACCTCAGTTGTCTTATTTCTGGCAATTCCATAAATGGTTTTTCTACTTTTATCGCAAAATAATTATTACATTTATCACATACATATCCTCGTGGTAAAATCAGTGTTTTGTTTCCTAACGATTCGGGTATAATATGTTCCACGCTCTTTGTATTTGATGAATCTTGTTTACAAAATAAACATCTCAATATATTTCTCCTCTTCAAATAATAGATTCTAAAATATCTTCGTAATATCCTGATACTGATTCACCACCCGGTAAATCTCCACATACTCTTTTCCAATCTTATACAGCACAACATACTTTCCACATATCACATATTTATAATCTGTCCGGAAGCTGACTCTCTTAGCAAGATCAGCTCCCATGTACGGAAATTGCTGTATGTTCTCAATTCGCACATATATCTCCTGAATGGTCTTAACTGCCATTTCTTCATTATCTTCAGCAATATACTCTCTAATATTCTTCAAGTCCTCTGCAACAATAGGGTTAATCCGTAATTTCACCATAAATTATACCCCGACAGATTTCTTCAGTTCATCCAAACTCATCCAGGCACTTTCATCCTTAACTGCTTCTTCTGCTTCCTGCAATTTTATGAGTAGCTTCTTTTCGGCTTTTTCTCGTTCATAGTCCTCAATATCCATAACCACAAACTTTCCTCTTCCATTTTTGGTCAAAAACACAGGTTCTCCAACCTGGCAATTTTTCAGTACTTCATTATAATTTCTTAAATCTGATACAGGTAATATATTCGGCATAACATCAGCTCCTTTTTCTGAGATATTTTTATTTTATATCTGTATTATAATCCATTGTTGCTGTAAAATTCAACGTATAATTTGCACTACAAAACCACTAAAAATTTCTCATGCTGTAAAGTAAAATCTTCAACGTTCTTATATTCGTATATAAACATTTTTTCATATATCTCTTTATCTTGATTGTGCTGATTTCCTGCACTTTCCAATTAACAAACAACCTATTTTGTACCAATATTTATCATATGCATTAATCAAATCCTGACTTATATTTTCCAGACACATCATAGTCTCCCATATACAGGCATCCGGCATTTTTTCGATTACGATTACAGCAACACCTATAATAATTAGTATCAACTATACTTTGTCTCAAAGACTGTACTTTCGTACCAGAATATAACGTCATTGAATTTGTGTTAAAATTACCCTTTATTGCTTTATAGGAATTGCTAATATTTGCACGGTCTATCTCTGTTCCCGTTTCCCAAATTTTCTGTATATCTTCGTTGTTTATATCATTCTCGAACATCCTATTTAATTCATCTTGTAGCTGCCTAATCCTATCTGTTTGTCTAAAATTATAAGGAATGTATACCCATTCCTCACATATGCAGTCATTTTCAATAGTACTTTCAAAAATAGTAGCAGAAACATTTTCTCCCGAGGCGATTGATACTGCATCAATTCTATCATTACTTTGCCCGTTTTCACTAATTTGATATAAAGTCGGACTATATCCTATATTTAAGTAATTGAATGCTTCATAAGGATTTTCCACAAAGTAAGATGCAAATAATTCTTTTTCATTATATTTGATTAAATTATATACTTGGCATCTGACTCTGTTAATAATGGAAAAAATATCTTGTTAACATTACAATACTTTAGTAAAAAGGGAATTCCATTAATATGATCTTCATCTAAATGTGAAATAAATACTGCATGAATAATCTCATCTTTTTCAAAATTGTTTTTTATTTGTTCCTCAACTAATTTCACATTTGTTGAAGAACCACAGTCGTAAACAATATTTATCCGTTCTGTTTCAAAATTCCACATAAATTGTTCACAATAAAATGCCCCCTGACCAACAGGTAAAAAACTTCTAATCATCATAACCCTTTCACCTCATACTTAATCTCCCCCACCAGCTCATCTACCGTGGTACATGGACACATCTCTGATGGCTTTGTTTTACCTTCCCTGATACATTGCTCCAGCTTCTTTTCTGCTATCCGGATCGCATTTTCCTCATTACCAAATTTACAGAGTTTTCCATACATCTGACCATCAGCCTTAGAGTACTTCTGCCCTGTTTTATTTTCATACATCCGTCCAAATTCTGAGCAACATGTCCAGGAATTCTGAATTACCGGCATGGAACCAAAATATGCATACATCTATATTTCAAAACACGGATTTGACCATCCCACCTGTATTCCTTCCCTCTCCGCTTTCGCAATAATCTCATCAAATCCCTGCACTTGGTCTCTGTCAAACACAATCCACGGTATTCGGTACTCTAAATCGTTTGCTTTGCTCACGAGTCTTTCTATTACCAGTTCTGTTCTTTTTCGCCATACTCAATCCTCCCTAAAAACATCAATGCTCTTTAAGTTTGGAATTGCTCCATACTTTCCAAGCAAATAATTCTTCTCATAACTCTCATCTTTACGAATATGATAGCCATCCTCATCTACGAAATCAGCTAAAGAATACAATGCGGAAACCCCTCTTTTGTCCTTTTCTACAAACCAAATTTCATCACGACGCAACAACTGGTTAGATAGCTGCCATGTATCATGGGTTGTAAATACAAGTTGTGCATGATTGGTATTGATTTCCGGGTTTAAAAATGTAAGCAAAAAATTTCTTACAAGCAACGGATGAAGACGAGCATTTAATTCATCAATAAAGAACACGCTTCCCTTCTCCAATACTTCCTGCAACTCCGGATATAATGCAAACATTTTCAATGTTCCGGCAGATTCCATGCCCAAAGGAATTTCTGCCATTCTATCCGAATCAATCATTTTGTGAAGCGCATTAATCTTGTAAGTATCCTCTTTTACCTCTCCATCACTGGGAATCTTTTCTATCTTAAAATCCTTAATATGCTCATCAAAAGATGCAAAGTACTCTACTACCTTCTGCTGGACATCTTTGCTTTCAACAAAGTCCTTTGGTAATCTGTGGGACATAAAAAAGTTTGTAAACGGATTACCAAAATCAGCAAATTCATTTGCCACAAACCAGTCTCTGATTGCTTTACACTTACTGATTTTCAGTTTCGCTCCTAAAGAAATAATAAGCACCTGTTTTTCAAGTGCGACTCGAATATTATCCCTGCTGTTCTTAGGAAAACCAGACAAGTCTAATTCTTCATCAGAAGTTCCACGATAGAACACAGTGCTATATTTTCTAGCAGTCTTCGCTTTAGAATTGAGCCATTCCTCTGTCACACCTTCTTTATTAATGCAAAAACCATAATTATATGTTCTCTCCGACTTATCCCCCGGAAAAATGAAATATACTTCAAAACCGGATTCTGCATTCGCTGATATGGAATCAAATAAAAACGGAGTAGGTCTGAATTCTTCAAACTTTTCCTCTTCATCCCCATACTTAAAAGAATTAACAACATAATCCGACATATATTCAAAGGCATTATATATATTAGACTTTCCGCTGGCATTGGCTCCATAAATGGCAGCAACCGGCAAAATCTTCTCACTACCAATAGCAACTACTCTATCTGAAAACTCTGTCATCTTCGCTGCTGACAAATCCAAAGTAGCTTCTTCTCTAAATGATTTAAAATTTTTAAAATTAAATTGGATTAACATGATTGCCACCTTACCTTCTTTTCTATATTCTAGTATATACACTTTTTATCTAAAATCAATGTATAAATTCGATTTTTTCTCATTTCCATGTGCTTTTTGCATGAAAATTGTAAATCAACATTATCAGTAACCCTATTTTTGCATTAAAAAGCAGTCATAAAATACCCCTAAAACAAACACAAAAGTCTCATAGACCAAGGTCTATGAGACTTTTCCATATCATATATTCTTTATTCTGCTGATTCGTTATGAATTCTGATTAGCAAACACCCTGAGCTAACATAGCATCTGCAACTTTCTCAAATCCTGCAATGTTTGCACCTGCAACATAGTCACCTTCCATGTTGTAGCGTTTTGCAGCATCGTCTAAGTTGTGGAAGATATTTACCATGATATTCTGTAATTTTGCATCTACTTCCTCGAATGTCCAGCTTAATCTCTCGGAGTTCTGGCTCATCTCTAATGCGGAAGTTGCAACACCACCTGCGTTTGCAGCTTTTCCAGGTGCAAAGAGTACATTGTTCTTCTGTAAGTACTCTGTTGCCTCTAAAGTAGTAGGCATGTTTGCTCCTTCTGCTACTGCAATACATCCGTTTGCAACAAGCTGTTTTGCATCGTCTAATAATAACTCGTTCTGAGTTGCACATGGAAGAGCTACGTCACACTTGATGCTCCATACTCCACGTCCTTCATGATATTCTGCACTTGGTCTTGCTGCAGCGTACTCTGTTAAACGTGCACGTTTTACTTCTTTTACTTCTTTTAATAATGCTACATCAATTCCTTCCGGATCATATACCCAACCGGTAGAATCAGATACGGTAACAACCTTAGCACCTAACTGCTGTGCTTTCTGTGTTGCATAAATTGCAACGTTACCGGAACCGGAAACACATACGGTCTTGCCTTTGATGTCATGTCCGTTGCATTTTAACATCTCTTCTGTTAAGTATAACAGACCATATCCTGTAGCTTCTGTACGGGCTAAAGATCCGCCGTAGGATAATCCTTTTCCTGTCAATACACCTTCATAAAGACCTCTGATCTTTTTATACTGTCCGAACATGTAACCGATCTCTCTGGCACCTGTTCCGATATCTCCTGCAGGAACATCTGTATCTGCTCCTATGTATTTGCAGAGTTCTGTCATAAAGCTCTGGCAGAATGCCATAACTTCACGGTCTGATTTTCCTTTTGGATCAAAGTCAGAACCACCTTTACCGCCTCCAATCGGAAGTCCTGTTAAAGAGTTCTTGAAAATCTGCTCAAATCCTAAGAATTTGATAATACCGATATTTACGGAAGGATGTAATCTGAGTCCTCCTTTGTATGGTCCAATAGAATTATTGAACTGTACACGGTATCCTGTATTTACCTGAACCTGACCTTTGTCGTCTACCCAAGGTACTCTGAATTTAAACTGTCTGTCCGGCTCGCAAAGACGCTCTAATAAAGCTTCTCTTCTATATACTTCTTCGTTTGCATCAATGACCGGGCGTAAAGAATTTAATACTTCGGTTACTGCCTGAAGGAATTCCGGTTCAGACGCATTTTTTTCGCGTACTCTCTCAAGTACTTCATCAACATAGCTCATCGTTTTCAATCTCCTTTTTAATTAGTGTACATACTTCGTTAGGGTTATCCATAATCTTTAATAACCGCCTCATCGTTTTTTATTTTATTATGATTTTTGCAATTTTGCAACATTTTTCCTGCATTTTTATTAATTTAATTGATAAAATTTTTTAGATTTTATTGACATAGCAGATATAACCACACTCTCTTAGGATTTTCAAATAGGAACTTAGACGCTCAAATGCAGGTTCTGCCTTATCCCCAAACCTTTCTCTCTCCATACATGCCAGCTCATATACTGTTTTTTGCCCGTCCATTTCCTGCCATACATAGCTTCCCATCTGCTCTAATTCTATCATGGAGTAGCGTGGCTTTTTTAGTGTGATTTGCAAGATTCGATTCCAGAATCCTTCATTTTTTACGATAATCTCTACATTGCCGTGTTCATTTAACTGATAAGAATATCTGCTATTTCTCTTTGGGATATAGTCAAGATAGTTCTCCTGCTTTCTCATTTTTCTTTTCCTTTCTGGATGGATAATATCAATGTTCCGATCAATACCACAAACATGATCAGTGCTCCGATATTTCCAAAATTCATTCTGTCTCCGGCGGCTGCGAGCCATTCCCCTACGGTTCCGCCTCGTTTTGACGGAAGGACGGCAAATACGGCAAGCAGGATTCCGATCAGTCCTTCCCCTGCAATTAAGCCGGATGAATACAGGATTCCGCTCTCGATCATCTGTTTTTGATTTTCTTCCTCTTCCCCTCTCTTTTTTTCAATCCAGAGTCTTACCAGACCACCGACTGCCATCGGTGTGCTAAGATGGATCGGAAGATAGAGACCGACTGCAAACGGAAGAACCGGTATCGTTAGTATTTCTGCTGCAACTGCGAGTGCCACGCCTGCAAAAACCAGATTCCATGGAAGATTACCGCCCATGACACCTTCCACTACCATTTTCATTAAGGTCGCCTGCGGAGCCGGAAGTTCTGACGAGCCATATCCCCAGGCTGCATTGAGCAGATAGAGAATTCCTCCAATTGCCATCGAGGATACCACTACACTGATCAGCTCTCCGTACTGCTGTTTTTTCGGGGTTGCCCCAACGATATAACCGGTCTTTAAATCCTGTGAAGTATCGCCTGCCATTGCGGCAATGATACAGATGATCGTGCCGACTGCGATCGACGATACCATTCCCTCTGCACTTGCCCCACTGCTTTTATAAATTGCTGCGGTAATGATCAAAGTTGCAATTGCCATTCCTGATACCGGATTATTCGAACTTCCTACTAACCCGACCATTCTGGAAGATACGGTTGCAAAAAAGAATCCTAAGACTACAATTAAAATTGCTCCCGGTAAATTGACCGGTATCACAGGGATCAGCCACATCACGATCGCGGTAATTAAAATTCCCACAAGGACAACACGGATTGGGATATCCTGCGATGTTCTGGATTCCTCTTCCATATTTTTTCCATAACCGCGGACTGCCTGTGCAAAAGTCCGTATGATCAGCGGCAATGCTTTGATCAGACTGAAAATACCTCCCGCCGCCACAGCTCCTGCACCGATATAACGGATGTAATGGCTCCAGATGCCCCATGCTCCAAGTTCGCTGATCGGTACCGTAGCCGGATATAAAACAGCATCTCCTCCAAAAAGTGCGATCACAGGCATAATGACAAACCACGCCGTTACTCCGCCGGCAAGCAGATAGGATGCCACACGCATTCCGCAGATATAGCCGACTCCTAACAATGCCGGAAGCACATCTATACCGATTCCCGCTCCCTTATAACTTTTCACCTCAAAATCCACTTCACTTGGAAACACCCGCAGACCATCTGCGATAAATTTGTAAACAGCCGCTATCCCAAGTCCTGCAAAAACCGTTCCTGCTTTGGCTCCTCCTTTTTCTCCGGCTAACAATACCTCTGCACAGGCTGTTCCTTCCGGATATGGCAGTACGCCATGCTCCTGTACAATGAGTGCGGAGCGCAGCGGGATCATGAAAAATACTCCAAGCGCCCCTCCACAGATACAGATCAGTGCGATTTCTCCTAATCCGGGCATGGTACTTTTTCCTTCCGCTGCCCACATAAAAAGTACCGGCATGGTAAAGATAGCTCCTGCCGCAAGGGACTCTCCGGCTGAACCGATCGTCTGCACCATATTATTTTCTAAAACGGAATCTTTCCTTAAGATAATGCGAATAACTCCCATTGAGATGACCGCTGCCGGGATCGATGCGGATACCGTCATTCCGACACGCAGTCCGAGATATGCGTTTGCCCCTCCAAATAAAACCGCCAGTATGATGCCTAAGATCACACTGGTGGCGGTAAATTCCGATACCCTTTTTTCTGCAGGGATAAACGGCTTAAAATTGTTCTGTTCATGATGTAAAGAGTCCATCTTCTGTTTCCTTTCACGAAATATTTTTCTTAGTATGTACAGAAAGATTTTCTCTTATTCTTAGATATTCTGATAGGATCTTTTACTCAAAATCACGATAATTCTTTGTCTCGCGCGAAATATAAAGTGTTGAGACAATATCGGAGATGCCACTGTATAACAATCCGATTCCGACAAAGCGAAGTAATGTCATTGCCGTTGAAAACGGATTAAAGATAATAACGCCTCCTAAGATTAGGTTTAAACAGGCGGTTGCTAATACCGTCGTCCATCTTCTGGCTTTCATTCTTGCTAAATCTACTGCCTGCTGCAGTTTGGAAAATCCACTGAACAGGATGACCACGCCTAAGATGATCGGGATAATGGAAACGACAACTTCTGCCTTATAGTAGATCAGCAATCCTACGATCATCAGAAAGATTCCAAGCACCAGTCCGCTGCTGTATCTTCCACTTCCCGGCTCATAGCGGAAGTAACCGATGACCTGTCCTATTCCCATAAAGAGCAGCATTGCCGCTGCGATATACGCAATCATTTTTGTGGTTGTAACAGGGAAAAACAGCAATACCAATCCTGCAACGATCAGAACTGCTCCCGATATCAGCATCCCACTTTTTATTTTTTGAAAAATGCTCATTTTCTTTTCCTCCAAGTGTTTTATCTATGACTGTTATATCACAATTATTTCAATTATTCAATCGAAATGAACTTAATCCCGTTTTCTCACATAAACCAACTGATTATGGCTGTCCTTTGCATTCTCCCGGCGGATCTCAATATCCCGGAAGGACTCTAACAGATTGCTCAGTTTTGCATAGCCATAGTTACGGCAGTCAAAGTCCGGATAGAGCTTTAAGACCATGTTTCCAAGCTCCCCTAAAAACATCCAGCCGCTCTCGTCTGAATTTTCTTTTAACAGCGAAAAAATTGCCGTTTTGATCTCTCTAAGATCAGTGATCGGAGAAATATCTGCCTCATTTTTTTCTTTCTCTGTACTCTGCTCTGCAATGTTATTGTTCTCACGTTTATAATAACTTTTTCCAACATTTCTTCCTTTTTTCGGAATCTCTTCCACGCTGCGCATTAAGATATCCAGTGTCTTAAAACGGTCACATGCTTTGACAAACGGTGACGGTGTCTTGCTCTCGCCCATGCCGACCACATATTTTCCCGACTCTCTTAAACGCATTGCGAGTTTGGTAAAATCACTGTCTGATGAGACAATGACAAATCCATCTATTTCTCTTGTATATAGTATGTCCATCGCATCAATGATCATTGCCGAATCGGATGCATTTTTCCCGGTTGTATAGCTGTACTGCTGAATCGGTGTCAGCGAATTTTCCAACAGACATTCTTTCCATGAATGTTTTCCAATCTCTGTCCAGTCCCCATAAATCCTACGGATGCTGACATCTCCTAAGGTCTTGGTTTCACGAAGAACCAAATCCATGTATTTTGGCGATACATTATCCGCATCTATCAGCAGTGCATATTTTTTTTCTGTTTCCATTCTGTTCCTCCGAGATTTCATGATGTTCTTATTCTAGCACTTTGCGAAAACAGATTCAACGCATTTATGCTACGGATCACAGTTCTTGCACGGCGAATATCCGCTCTGTTCTAACTCTTCACGACTCATCTGTACTTTTTGAAAATTTTCCTCTTTGATCTGTGATACGCTGCCGCAGGTCTCCCGGTGGAATTTTTTCGTATTTGTGTTCAGGACATAGGTTGTCTGCTCTGTGACATTGGCTGAGTTCTCCCTGTCAGACTCTGTCTGTTCCCCGCTCTGCCAGGAATCCGTTGCCGAACAGTTCCAGGTGATGTTTTCTCCATCCGAACTTGCGATAATGCTGCCCTGCTCATCAGTACGGAACACCTCTGCTCCCATACTCCGCAGCCGGTTTAACACTTCTGCATGAGGATGTCCATAGCTGTTCCCTTCTCCACAGCTTATGACGGCATATTTCGGCTGAACGGCATTTAAAAATTCCTGCGTACTTGCCGAGCGGCTTCCGTGATGTGCCACTTTATACACATCTGCCGAGATATCGATTCCATTCGTGAGCATTTCCGCTTCTGATGCTTCTTCGGCATCTCCGGTAAACAGGAAGCGGTTTTTTCCATATTCTAAGAGGATTGCCACGGAGTAGTCATTGGCATTGCCACCATAGGAGTTGGAATTTGGTGCTATGATCGTAAATTTTGCTTCTCCAAGAGTATACTGTTCCCCTACCACCGGATAGGTGATCTTCATATTTTTATCGTGAATGACATCGACTAACTCCTGATAGGTCTTGGTGTCTTTTTCATAGTCGGGCATAATGACCGTGTCACAGTTGTACTTGTATACGATCACATCCAGACCACCGATATGATCTGCGTCCGGGTGTGTGCCTATGACATAATCTAGGGATTCCACACCCTGTTTTTTCAAATATAATTGTACGGTGGTTCCTTTATTGTTGTTACCGCCATCGATCAGCATGGCGTGGGAGCCACATTTTATCAAAGTTGCATCTCCCTGTCCGACATCTATGTAGTGGACTTCCAGTGTTCCTTCGGGCTTTGAAGTGTCCGGTGCTTTTGCTGCTTTTTCCTCCTGACCGGACTGTACTGCTTCCCCGGATGTGGTATCCGATTGGCTCTTCCCCGAAGTGGATGTCGCTTGATTTGTTGTGGTGCATGCGGTAAGACACATGCATAAAATAAGTAGTATGGATAAATATTTTTTCATACTATGATATTAGCATAAATTTTTAAAAATGAAACACACTTTACCAAAAAAGACAGCCTGCGGCTGCCTTTTTTTAATATCAGATATCGTTATGTCAGCAAATTCTGCATACTCTTCAGACTGATGACCAGTGTTGAGGTATTGTGAAGCAGTGCCGAAGTTGCCGGCTGAATAATTCCCGCAACCCCAAGTGCAATTAAACCTGTATTAAATCCTACAATCTGTTTGTAGTTTTTACTGATTTTTTTCATCAGTGCATCACTGATGAGCTTTAATGTCACAATCTGGTACAGGTCATCCGCACTGATGGTAATGTCTGCGATCTCTCTTGCAATCTCTGCACCATCGCTGATGGCAATTCCAACGTCTGCCGCTGACAGCGCCGGTGAATCGTTGATTCCGTCACCGATCATGATGACTTTTCTTCCGGCAGCCTTTTCTTTTTCCACAAATGCCGCTTTATCTTCCGGCAGCACTTCCGAATAATATTCATCTACACCAACGTGCTCTGCGATCGCATGTGCAGTACGTTCACTGTCACCTGTCATCATGACGATTTTTGACAGTCCCGCTTTTCTAAGCGAGGTGATGACTGCTTCCGCTTCTTCGCGTAACGGATCTTCAATGCAGATCACAGCTGCTAATTTATTTTCAATTGCCAGATAGAGATGTGTATATTCGACCGGAAGTTTTTCAAATAATTCTTCTTTTCCTTCCGGGATCGTGCATTTTTCGTCTTCAAAGACAAAATGGCTGCTTCCGATGACCGCCCGTTTTCCGTTGATAGTCGTGGAAATTCCATGTGCTACAATGTACTCCACCTTAGAATGCATCTCTTCATGGGCAAGGCCTTTTTCTTCTGCCACCTGAACGACTGCTTTTGCCATCGAATGTGGGAAATGCTCTTCCATGCAAGCTGCAATCCTTAAAAGCTCGTCCGGTTCTCTTCCGTCAAAAGATACAACTTCAACGACCGATGGTTTTGCCTTTGTCAATGTTCCTGTCTTATCAAATACGATCGTGTCTGCCTCTGCTACGGCTTCTAAATATTTACCGCCTTTTACTGTCATGTGATAGAGGCTTGCCTCACGGATCGCGGAAAGCACAGAGATTGGCATTGCCAGTTTTAAGGCACAGGAAAAATCTACCATTAAAACAGAAAGTGCCTTTGTGGTATTGCGAGTCAACAGATAGGTCAACGCGGTTCCACCAAGTGTATACGGTACTAATCTGTCTGCTAAATGCTCTGCTTTTCCTTCTAATGAGGATTTCAGTTTTTCTGATTCCTCGATCATGGTCACAATCTTCTCAAAGCGGCTTGAACCACCTACTTCTTTTACCAGAATGGTAAGCTCGCCTTCCTCTAAAACGGTACCGGCATAGACATAGTTGCCTTCTGCCTTTCTGATCGGCAGGGACTCTCCGGTTAAGGATGCCTGATTGACCATTGCTTCTCCTTCGGAAACCTCGCCGTCAAATGGGATCACATTACCCATATGTACAACAACTTCATCTCCTGCGGAAATATCATTTACCGATACTAAGACTTCCTGACCGTCTGACTTCAACCATACTTTTCCTACATTTAAAGCCATGGTTCTTGCAAGGTCATCCACGGATTTCTTATGTGTCCACTCCTCTAAAAGTTCTCCGATTCCCAACAGGAACATGACTGAGCCTGCCGTGCCGAAATCTTTACGAAGAACAGATACTCCGATCGCCGTTGCATCTAACACTGCCACTTCCATCTTACGATGCCAGAGTGACTGGATTCCTTTTGCAATATACTTTAAGGAACTCAGCGTAATGTAAGCTGTGTAGACCGGATACGGAAGTACGATCTTTTTGACATACCGCATCAGAACTTTTCCTATCAGTTTTTCCTGATAAACGGCATTGAGTTCTCTGCCGGAATGCTCTAATAAACCTGTCGGAACTTCTGCTTTTTCATAGCAGAAACCCTGCAATAACTGAATGATATAACTTCTCTCTCCGGTATACGAAATCACCGCATCTCCGGTCCGCTCATATACTTTTGCACATGTAACGTACTTATCGTTTTGTAAAAAATAGAGTAAAATATCTGCCTGTGCATAAGTCATTCTGTTCTGTGAAAGATGAACTCTCATCCTTCCCGTCATTTCATGCTTAATTGAAAATTTCACTTATTCCTCACCTGCTGTATCTTCAAATTCTTCTTCTTTTGCAGCTCTTGCCTCGTTGATGTCCTTAGCTTCTGCATAGATGTCGCCTGCATTCTCCTGAATGGTTGTTGCAGTTTTCATTACGCAGTCTTTTGCACGAAGTACTGCTGCTGTACAGCCTGTGTATACTTTCTTTGCGTCTTTACCGGACAGGATCTTAATTCCGGCTGTTCCAAACAGCGTTCCTCCTGCAAAAAGTCCGATTTTTTTCCAATTAATACTCATCGTCGTTTCCTCCTTACGCATATGTTATTTTTGTTTTACTCTATCATAGTACCTCCTATCCGCATTTTCCACGTTTTTTATCTTATTGAAAAATTTTATCAACAGGCTCTTTTTTAGTCACGATTGATGATCCGTGCCAGTCCGATTGCCGGCAGGCTCTCGTCTTTTTCTTCGCTGTAACGCTCGATCCGGTTACGGATCTCTCCCATCTTCTTGTCCCAATCGGCAATGACATTTGCACACTCGGTCAGTTCTTCTGCCATCTGTACTGCCTCTGCTTCCGGGATCTCTTTTTTGTAACGCAGCTTATGCTCCAAACTTGCCCAGAAGTCCATTGCAATAGTGCGAAGCTGTACTTCCACCTTCATCGGTCTCTTCTCGTTTTCTAAAAAGATCGGTACTTCCACGATCAGGTGCAGACTCCGGTAGCCGCTTGGTTTTGGATTCTTGATGTAATCTTTTTTCTCGATGAGCCGGATGTCATCCTGCTGTAACAGACATTCCGCTAACAGATAAATGTCCTCCGGGAACGAGCATACCACACGGACTCCTGCAATATCGTTAATATTTTCTTCAATGGACTCTAAGGAAAACGGGATCTGTTTTCTCTTGACTTTTTTCAGGATTCCATCAAAAGATTTGACTCTCGTCTTAATCGTCTCGATCGGATTTCTGTCATATTGCAGTGAAAACTGTTCATTTAATACCCGAAACTTGGTCTCCACCTCCATGATCGCACAGCGATAGTATGACATCAGCCGCTCGATCGGCAGGAAATTCTCCTGCATCCGGTTCATAAATTCATCTGACAATACAATATCCGTGATCAGTTCTTCTCTTGCCTGTTCTATAAATCTTTCTATTTTCATTCGCTGTCCCCTTTTACCTTCTGTTAGATTGTTTTGTTACTCCATGATTTTAGACGTATATGCTTCCAGCAAGACCTCATACTCTTTTCCCTGATAAGAAAAATAAAGTGTCTCCGCATGATCTGTTAGGTTGAGTGCTATGAGTTTATACTGTTCGCCGCTTCGTCTTGCAAAAACAAACTGTTCATTGCGGACTAATACCTCATCGTATGCCCCATATTTTACTGCATCGGACTCTTGCCGGATCTTTGCCAGTTCCCGGATATGCGCCGGCAGATCCGTTTCTTTGGCGCACATTTCCTCTAAATCCAGCTTTGGCCGGAGTGGCAGGTCAGCATCCATTCCCTGACCTTTGACTCCTTCGATCCCCCACTCACTTCCGTAATAAATGGACGGGATCCCCGGCATCATATAAAGCAGTGTATAGGCATTCTTTAAGTTTTCACGCTGTTTGAGCAGACTTTCGATCCGGTTGACATCGTGATTATCCAAAAAGTTGTACAGGCAGAGATTTTCATAAAGACCTCCCTGTCCAAACTGTCGCTTCAACGAATAAGCGATCTCAAAATAATTCTTGTCATTGTGGCTCGAATAAATGCCTTTCCAGCACTCATAATTCGTAACCGAATCTAACATCTCATCATTTGCCCAAACACGGTAATCGCCATGGATGATCTCACCCATCAGCCAGAAATCTTCTCTCTTTCCTTTCGTGAAGCTATGAAGCTGTTTAAAAAATTCCCTGTCTACGCAATCGGCTGCATCCAGACGCAGACCGTCAATGCCCAGTTCGTCCATCCACATACCGACTGCTCCGAGCAGATGTTCACAAACTGCCGGATTTCTCAGGTTTAATTTGACAAGTTCCGCTGCCCCATGCCAGTTCTCATAGGAAAATGAATCCCCTAACGGACTCTGCCAGGAAAAATTCAAATTACAGAACCAGTCTTTATAGTCTGACTGTTCCAGATTCTTCTGCACATCCAAAAAAGCAAAGAATTTCCTTCCTACATGATTAAAGACTCCATCCACGATAACACGGATGCCGTTTTCATGTAATGCCGTAAAGACTTTCTTAAAATCCTCTTTACTTCCCAGCCTGCTGTCTGTCTGATAATAATCTGTCGTATCATAACCATGGGAAACAGATTCAAAGATCGGTCCAAAATAGATCGCATTGATCCCAAGCTCTTTGAAATGCTCTATCCAATCTAACACCTCTAAAATCCGTCCGCCTGCCGTTGCTTCCCCTTCGTTTTGAAGAGGCGCTCCTGTAAATCCGAGCGGATAGATATGATAAAACATTGCTTCCCTGATCCAGTTTTTTTCATCAGCCATTGCAAACACTCCTTTGTATGCTTTTCACTTACTCTCTTTATTTGTTATCTGCCTTGTTCTGGAATTTTTCATTGTCGATGATAAAACGCTCATGCTCGCCTTCGCCGATTTTTCCACGCTCATCATACGCTTCCACATGGAAAACCAGTTTTCTTCCATCGACTTTTACTAACTCGCTCTTTGCGGTTACTTCCATGCCTACCGGAGTCGCAGAAATATGGCTGACATTCATCAGTGTTCCGACGGTTCCCTGTCCTTCCTCTAACTCTCCTGCAACACTTGTATAAGCTGCCTGCTCCATCAATGCGATCATTGCCGGTGTCGCATATACTTTTAATGCACCGCTTTTCATCGTAAGAGCTGTGTTTTCCTGTGTTACCTGTTCTTTCTTTTCACCTTGAATTCCTGTTGCTAACATGCTGTCCTCCTACTGTTTGTTTGACTTTTATTTTTAGCTATTTAAGATAAATGTTTCTTTTTTTCAAAGAAATCCTTTGTCTCCTTGATCACTACTCCACTTAATGCGAAGATTGCTATCATATTCGGTATCGCCATCAGACCGTTGAAAATATCTGCGATCGTCCATACTGCCTCTACTGTCATGTATGGTCCGATGAATACTGCTAAAATGTATAACCAACGGTATCCTTTTACTGCTTTCATGTTACCGCCTGTTAAATACTCTAAACATCTCTCAGAATAGTAATCCCATCCCAGTATCGTGGTAAATGCAAAGAATACCAGACACAGCATTAATAAGAAGGAAGATACACTTGCCGGTATCGGAAGTCCCTGGTTGAATGCGTAAGTTGTAACCCGAACACCTTCTAATCCTTCTACCTGCCATGCTCCGGTTAATACGATTGCCAAACCTGTCATGGTACAGATAAGGATCGTATCAATAAAGGTTCCTGTCATGGAAACAAGTCCCTGTCTTACCGGTTCTTTAGTCTTTGCTGCTGCTGCCGCGATCGGAGCAGAACCAAGTCCTGATTCATTAGAGAAAATTCCTCTTGCCACACCGCTCTGCATTGCGATAAACAGTGTTCCCACTGCGCCACCCGTAACTGCTGACGGATTGAATGCTCCTTTTACTACTGTTACGATTGCTGCCGGGATCTCTGTAATATTGCAGATGATCAGTGTCAGACTGATCACTACATAAATGATCGCCATAAACGGTACAACAATCTGTGACACATTTGCAATACGTTTGATCCCGCCGATCAAAACCAGTGCCACGCAGATACTGAGTACTAATGATGCAATGACAACTGTCCAGGAATAAGTTCCGATTCCCGGGATTGCAACGGTGTACTGCTGGTTCGGGTCAAAGAAATTATTGACTGCGGATGCAATACCGTTTACCTGTGAAAATGTTCCGATTCCAAAGAGTCCTACACAAATTCCAAAAAAGGCAAAGATCATAGCAAGCCACTTCCATTTTGAACCCATTCCACGCTCTATGTAATAGAAAGGTCCACCTAAAGCGTGTCCCTCTTCGTCTACCACACGATATTTCACTGCCAAAAGACCCTCTGCATATTTAGTCGCCATTCCAAGGAATGCTGCAATCTCCATCCAGAATAATGCTCCCGGTCCTCCTGCACAAATCGCCGTTGCGACTCCTACAATGTTTCCGGTTCCGATCGTTGCCGACAATGCAGTACACAACGCTCCGAAAGATGTCACCTCTCCGTGACCGTCTTCCTCATTTTTTACCATCCACTTTAATGCCAGTGGCAGTTTTCTTGTCTGAAGGAATCCCATTCGTATGGTCAGATAAAGACCACCGGAAAGGATGAGTACCATCAACGGTACGCCCCACACAATGCCATCAATTTTTGACAGCACTTCATTAATTGTCTCTAACATTTTCTTTCCCACTCCTCATTACTTCTATTTGCACCGATACTCCTCTATCCGTGCCCTTGTCTAATATATTTGTATAAAAATGCAATATACTAACAATACCACATTTTTGTACAGTCTGTAAATGTTTCCGGGCTGTAGTTTTGGCCGTATATTGCATATTTTTTTCATTTATCAGAAACAGGGTATCCGGAAAATATTTCGATGCCAGATAAGAGCCCGGTATACGCACACAGATACTTGCCAAAATGTTGTGCAAAAATCCGATATACGATTTTCCATAGACACAAAAATATCCGCCTCACCTTGCAAGTCTTTTTCTTCAATTAATTCCTGTTTTCTGGTTTGAACCGCAAAGTAACTTTGCGCAAAAGCAATCTGTCCTTTACGGGGATCTCCATTTTCAGCGATAAGATAACAGGCATAACGGGTAAGTATGTAATCGTCTACTTCACGATTAGCACCACTTCCCAATGTAACCATTTTACTGGCGTCAGTAAAATGGTCTATTCCTCTGCTTTCTTCATTTTCTCATAATATGCCTTATACCTGTAAATCGTCCGCTCACTGACATTATTCCGCTTTGCAATCTCCACCATTGTCATACCGCTCTCATAACCGGCAACAAAATCATGATAAATTGCCATCCACTTTTCATTATGTTTCTGCCTTCCGCTCAGCTTTCGATTTTTATAATATTCCAATTCTTCCCGAAGTGTGGCATTCTCTTTTTCCAGTTCTGCAATTCTTTTTAATGCCTCTTCCAGTGTTACAATCTTCTCCATATCTAAAATCCCTCCGAATATGACATTCTCATTTTGTCTTTATTATAAACAGTATTCTTGTATTCGTCAATTCGATTTTGTCATGTTTTTTCTGTAACAACATCATACAACTATAAATGCAATATTCATAATATCTGTAACAAACAAAAGTGTGCCTCTCCGCGAGCTGTGCATCTTTGCCCGAAGAGCTTTTTGCTCTATAGGAAAGACGGTATTCCCAATCCTATAAAGTAAAAAAGACATACGCAGAATGCTAAAAATAACATCTCTGGCATGCCTCTTCTTCCTATAGCACACTATCAAAATATTGAGTCTATGAATAATCTCTGAAATTTTTTATTTCTACAGGGTTAATGTCATTTCATGCCATTCTTCGCCGCCCCAGGAAGAACCTGAAATGCCTTTGTCTTTCAGTCCCATTTTTTCATACATTGCCACTTTTTCCGGCAGACAGGTCAGAATCAGCATTTTCCGCTGATTGGCTTTTTCACGCTTACTGTACTGCGATACAATTTCTCGTGCTAAGCCCTGTCCACGATACTGCGGCAGTACATCTAATCCTAAGAGCATTACATTTTTTCCATTCGGTTTGTGCTGACTGATATCCGTAAAAAATTCATCTCTGAATATTTCTTCATCTGTCGCTACTCCATTTAAAAATCCGGCGATTTCTCCGGTATCTTTATCAATTGCTACCAAAAACAGCTCCGGTGCATTTGCAATCCTTGTCTTCATGCTCTTTTCTGAACATGCTTCGTGCGGTGGAAAACAGATCTGCTCAATCGCAACCGCCCGATCTGCCTCCTCTGCATGGATATCCCGGAATTCAAATCTGTCTGTTATTGTGATGTTTTTCGTTGTGTTATGTTGTTGTGTTTGTTGTGTCATTTTTCTAATCCTCTGGGTTTTTATTTTTGTATATACGATTCTATCATAATCGGTTTACGCTCAATCCGCAAGTTCTCCCTGTAATGCAAAATATTCTTTTAATTCTGTTAGGATCATTGACTGGCTCTCCCTTGTATGGATCAATGCATAGTAACTCTTTCCATATTTCGCATGCCGCTCCTCTTCTAAGATACCGGCAAGGCGTCCTTTTTCTGTTACCCTCTTATGTTTCTCTTCTCCCTGCTCCGCCGTTTCCTCGAGATAACCTTTATCTAACAGTAATTCATTGACAAATTTTGCTGTTAATTTCTTTCGGTTTGTCTCTTCGCAGAGTTCATTGATCTGCTTCGTAAATTCCGAAACCGTACACCTGTCCGTCAGCTCTACTTCATCCAGTTTTTCCGGTGCAATGTAAAATGGCTGTTTCTTTTTTCTTAGAGGTTCTGCTACTGTCTCTTCAGTCGTTCGCATATTTCCATATTCTTTCAAAAATTCTGCAATGATTTTTATAAAATTTTCTCCATAGCTTTCGACTTTCTGTACTCCCATGCCGTACACTGCTTTCATCTCCGTACGGCTTTGCGGACATTTCGCACACATATCTTTTAAAGTTTTATCCGAACAGATGATAAATGGTGGTACATTTTGGCTTGCTGCAAGCTCTGACCGACATCCCCTGAGCTGCTCAAACAACTCCTGTCCTTCCGGTGTCAAATCTGCCAATTCTAACCTTTTCTTTGCCGATCCCGTCCTGATATGATTTTGCTCGGTTTCTTCCTCGATCACTACGCAATTACTGCATTTTTCACAGGTACACGGAGCATCTTCCCCAAAATAGTTCAGGATAAACTGTCGAAGGCATTGATCTGTCTCACAGTAATGGATCATTTGGTTCAGTTTTTGGTTTTCTCTCCTTCGAAGTTCGGAACTCTCTGTGGCTCCATATGCTTTATGATTCAAAAGCTGCTTATTGATCATGATGTCCTGCTTAGAAAAAAACAGCACACATTCCGCTTCTTCTCCATCACGCCCGGCTCTTCCCGCCTCCTGATAATAGTATTCAATACTTTGCGGCATATTATAATGAAGGACATAGCGTACATTGGATTTGTCTATCCCCATGCCAAACGCATTCGTTGCAACCATCACCCGGATCCTGTCATATGTAAAATCATCCTGATTCTTTTTTCGTTCTTCTAATGACAAACCTGCATGATATCGTCCCGCCTCTATCCCATGCTCTAATAACATTTCACAGACTTTATCCACATTTTTCTTCGTCGCACAATAGATAATGCCACTTTCCTCCTCATGCCTTTTGACATAATTCAAAATGCTGTTGTCTGTTTCTTTTCCACCTTTTCTTTTTATTACCCAAAACAACAGGTTTGGACGGTCAAACCCGGTTACGATCGTCATTGGTTTCTGCAAATGCAGGCTTTCTATAATATCCTGTTTCACGCGTTCTGTCGCCGTGGCAGTAAATGCACTAACTATCGGACGCTGTGGCAGTTTTTCAAGGAACTTTGCTATTTCTAAATAGCTTGGACGGAAGTCCTGTCCCCATTGCGATATACAATGTGCCTCATCCACTGTTACCATGGCAATCTCTGCATGACATGCAAAATCTAAAAACTGCATCGTATTCAGCCGCTCCGGTGCTACATAGATCAATGTATACTTCCCCTGTGCAGCATATGCCAAAGCCATTCGGATCTGATTTTCCGTCAATGTGCTGTTAATATATGCCGCATGTACGCCTGCCTGATTGAGTGCTTTGACCTGATCCGACATCAGGGAAATCAATGGAGAAATTACAATTGTGATTCCAGGCGGAGGTACGCAGGGCACATTGACCTCATCTTCTTGTAGCTGCAATGTTTTCTCCCGCGAATGCTTTTCTCCCATCATCAATGCCGGAAGCTGATAGCAGAGTGATTTTCCCGCTCCGGTCGGCATGATCCCAAGCACATCTTTTCCTTTTAAAATTTCATCGATCAATTCCTGCTGTCCCGGACGCAGGCTGTCATATCCAAAATAGTGTTTTAGTGTTTCCTTTAGATTCAAAATCCTCTCCCCCTTATATATTAGAAATGGCGGGAACTTCTTCCCGCCTCAGGTAATGCACAATGTTTGTCCCTGGCTAAAACTGTAATCTATTACAGTAATTATTCTATCTTTTTAATCTGTCTTCTATATCTGATGCACTATACAGTATATTTGTCACAATTACTTTATCTTTTTGTATCTTGTAAAATATAGAATACTCATCGACCGGCATTCTTCGTAATCCCAGCATATGTTCTGGTTCTGAATCCATAACCCGATAGCGCTCTGGCATCATATCTAATTTTAATATCGCATTTGCAATTCGATTATATTGTCCCATTGCATTTTCCGGAGACAATAGTATAAATGCGATATGATGATAAAGTTCCTCCATATCTTTCAATGCCACATCCGTAATCTCTACTTCATAACGCTTCATTCTCAATGATTCTCCCCAAATTTTTCAAACGCTGCCGCAGCATTCTGTACCCGTCCGGCTTCCATGTCCGTATAGCCTTCCCTAAGTTTTGCTCGCAGCTGCTCATCTGTCATCAAATCTGCATTTATCGTTTCCGGTGCTTTAGGCAGTGTAATCGCAAATGGAATTCCTCCTGTAAGAGAAATCTGATTTAAATACATATCGATTGCTGTTGACATCGGAACACCTAATTTGGATAATACAGCCTCTGCACGCTCCTTTACCATTGGATTTACTCTTAAATTTAATGTAGCTGTTTTTTCCATCTTCTGATACCTCCTGTTGACAATATTGTAACGCAAACGTCGTTACTTTTCAATCAATATCGCATTTTTTACCTTTAGATCATAAATAAGCTATCTATGATCCTGCAATTTCATCTCCCAAAACTTGTATATAATTATGAGCAGAAAACGAAAAATGCCTCTGCTCATCTGTAATGTCTATCATATTTTTGTTGATTTTTCCCAACATTTTGCCTACATAATTTCAAGCAATTATTTGTATAAATATGATTCATCCCCCATAATTATTTCCTCATATCTCCCAGTAATAAACTCTTCCTTTACTTCTTTTATAAACTTCTGACTTTTTATTAGCTGATATATCGTAACTGCTGCTCCTCCAACATCTAATGTGGTTAAATCTTTTGTCACAGTAGCAACAACTAAATTACTAGAAGTAGCCATTAAATTGGAATATGATAAAATCTTTTGTGTTCTAATATCAAATAATTTTTTATCCATTTCATCTCCCCCTTCAAAAAAAAGACTATGAATAAGGGAAATCAATGTATTAATAAAAAATGACAAGCCAGCACCCCTAGTAACACTATAAGAATCAACATGCCACTTTCTTGTATTCATAAGCCATATCCAAAACATTCCAATTCATCCCCGGTCCCACAAACATCTCTTTTTCCAATGATTCTGTGATTTCTGAATATGGTATACCACATTTATCTGATACTCGTTTCAACTTATCATCTCTTTGATGCTCAAGGCTTGCTTTTTTATCTTCCAAATCCTTTAACTTTAAAATTAATGTTTGGGCTGCAATATCTGTATTTTGTATCTGTTCATCAATATTTTTCTTTAACTCATTATACTCTTTCTGAATCCTAGAAAAGGCTTCTTTATACTTTTCAGCAGCCAGTTCATACCCTCTCGCTCGTCCCTCTGTTTCAACATCCATAAATACTGTATGTAATTTTTCTAAATTTGAGAGATACGATAATCCTGAAAATCCACCAAACCTGTCTTCCCTGAAAAATCCCATAGCGAATACCTCCAAATCTTATTCTTATACTTCAACTAATATTTTCTTGACAATTTCTATCATACTATCTAATTCACGCTTCCAATGCTCCAACTGCTTTTCTGCTTCAACCATATCTCCAGTTGACAATTTACCATTTAAATTCTTCTCCAACAATTCTACTATTTTTCTCATATCTTCTATCGTTGCTTTTTGGGCTATTTTTTGCTCATCACTAAATTTTTTAACAATGTTATTTAATTTTTCTGCTTTTTGGGCATATGGATTATATTGTGCCTTTAATTGCTCTAATTGTTTGATACTGTCTGCAGAGACAATTTCTTTTTTTACCTTTGGAAACACCTTTTTGATTCGTTTAAGGGCAATACCAATGCCGCTAATATCTACTCTATAAGAACCTATATAACTTCTTTGTTCCTTTTTGCTCATCGAATCATATTTCTTCTTTGTTTCCCTAATCTCAAAAATCTTCTCCCAAATCCAACTTTCTTGTTTTTTTATTTCAACATTTTGGCATAAAGAACTCCTATTCCATAGATTATTTTCGCTCTTCCAGTTATTGCATTCATCTAATGTAGCAAAAATATTTGGAAGATGCACATTAATGAACCGTAAAATTAAAACCTGCAAAATTGTTAAGGTTTCCTCTTCTATTTCAGTCTGTTTCCACGTTACAGTGTCCATTACTATTGCCTCTAATCTATCTGATCCCTTAAAAAATTTCAAAAGCTGTTCAAAATCATTTTTAGTTCTCCTATCTCTCATATGCCAGCCATCATTAAGCATTCGACTTATATTTGCCATAATTTGTTGCATATGTAACGGTATTCTATTAATAAATTCTATACCTTCTATTTCTTCAACATCTGCTTGATTATTTATCACCATAATATCTCCTATTAGTCCCCTGTACATTTATTTCCCTCCATCCATTTTCTCTTAACCAAATATAAAATCCTTTATTTTATTCCCAACTTCTTTTACTTTTTCCTTTGCTTTATAGCATCCTTCTTTCACTTTATTTCCTATTTTTCTAGCCCCTTTAACAACTGCTCTCCCTACTTTACTTCCTGCTGCATACCCTATCATGCCTCCCACAAGTCCCCCAATTACGGGACCTACCACAGGAATTGCTGAAAACAATACGGCCCCCTTAAGTCCAGCATACATGGCTACTGTAGTACTACCCATTTCTTCCATACCTTCGCTAACTGTTAACTCACCTTTCGCAACCTTTGTCATAATCTTAATATTTTCTATTCCGGCACAGACAATCATTGCAATTGTATTAGCACTTGTTCCCTTTTTAGGATATGGTATTTTTTCTGTTTCAACAGCAACTGTCAACGCTCCACTTGCTGCTGCCTTTACTCCTGCATCCATTCCTGTTTTCAATGCATTCTCTACCAGCTCGTCACCCTCTATTTGTTCTCCATTTAATGTTTTGGCTGCTAACTCTACTTCTGCACAAACCAATAGTGCTTTGCCTCCGGATTTTGCTGCATTTCCTCCTAATTCTTTAGCCAGATATTTATTATTCAAATTACCATAGCCGACTTGTGGTTCACTTCCTTTTTTCTGTACCTGTTTTTGATGCTGTTTAACTTCCTGTTTGGTCAGAGGTTTTGATGTTATCTTAACTTTGTCCGTTCCTCCCAAATGATCCGTCACTGTTTTATTGGGAAATGCCTTACTCACCTCTGAAACTTGTTCCGTCGGTACTATAAAACGCTGATTGTTATAATCTCCCTGTTTAAGCAATGCAATCGTTGACTTCGCATCTTTTCCAAATTTAGACTGATATTGATGTACTCTTTTTCCTGTTTTTATATTTTCCAAAACAATATCAACAGAATTTTTTCCGTACTTCTCTCCTGGTAATGGTTTTAAAACTCTTGCACGGATATTTGATTTTTCTATTGCTGCTTTCATATTAAACATATTGACATGATATTGTTCTGCAATGAAACCATCTAAATTTTTACATTGGCTAAACTCATATTTATTGGTCATTACAGTATCTATCATCAGCTCATTAGCATTTTCAATTGTCTCACTGACCAGCTGCAAGTATTGACCATATTCAGCGGTTGCTGCAATGCTTGAACCATTCATAACGGTTTCAGCAAACCAGCTTTCCTTTGTTTTCCCCTTATCTAAATTCTCGTTCAAGTCTTTTAAATTATTGTCATACTCCTGAATAGAAGTAACAATCTCTGTTTTTATCTCTTCTATTTCTTGGTCTGTCTTTTCTGGAAGTTCTTCTCTCAACTGTTCTTTTAACCATTGAAATTCCTGTTGCTCCCCATCACTCTTTTTATACGATTCTAAAAAACGTCCCAATATTTGTTTATACTCTGCTGCCTCTTTCTCCGTTAATCCCTCTATCATAATCGGATATAATTCCCCATTCTCTGTATATTCTGTCTCACTCATATCTTGTTTTCCGTTCCTCCCTGCTATTTCGATGCACTCTTAAATTTTCTTTCCTTGTATTGTGCTTCAATTTCATCAAGTTCATTTCCCATAATTTCTTTAAGTGAATGTGTATTCTTGATAGCATGTCTATATGATTTATCTTATGGATTGTAATGAACAATACGAACCCGGAAGCACTATTGTATTTACCGGTACTTATCAAGGTTATCCAACCGATGGCGAGTTCTATTTGATTTTCAGCCCTGAGATTTTATATCATTAATCTATTTTTTCCATCATTACCAGTTGTTCGGAATTTCCGAACAACTGCATTTTTACTTCTATATTCTTATCTCTCCCATCTATTTACATTTTTCTCCCAAACACTACTATCATCTTCATCCATAACAACTGAAAAAGCACTTCTCTCGAAGTGCTTTTTCATACCATTATTCCTTTAGTCGATGCGACAGGATTTGAACCTGCGACCTCTGCGTCCCGAACGGTTTTATCGTTTAGTGCCTAATGTTACTTAATGTTTTTTAAAATGTCTCTAAGTCCTGTATTTATGAGCTCTTGGCGTAGTAGTTTATCAAAACTCTTGTAACTGTAAACTTATTTTCCCTAACGTATTTTGGGTAACGTTTTGGGTAACAACTCTATTGGTATTAGTTTTTGATACATCAAATTTAATTATGATTTACAAACGCTCCCAAAAGTGTTATATTAGATTTAGAAAAGGAACAACCGCCCACAAAGTGGTTGACCTAGTTAATTGAGAAGCAAAGCCACCCGAAACCGGTCAAAGTATTCAGGGTGGTTTTGTTTTATCCTAATGACAAATCAAGTAAATGAATGTCAGTAGTGCAATCAAAAACAATCCAAACTGCATTAGGTCATTAAAACTAAATTTGTTCTTCATACGCACCACCCCCATTCTATGTAAAATGGAGGTCATCCACCCTGTAACACGACTGTTCCCGAAAAGATTTTAACACATTTTATTATTACCTACAATGGATAAACTAATTTTTAATAATTATTATTCTTTTAATATTTTTATCCAATATTTTATATTTACCTATTGGGAGAAAACAAATGAAAACCATAGCAACTGCCCAAAACAAAGAAACAAATGAAAGATTTGAAATCACTGCATATAGCGCATATCAGTTAAAAGAAAATAATCCTTCTTATTTTAAAAAGTTAATATTTTGGAAGGATAAATCCGAAACACCTCATGAACTAACTTTGGTACAAAAAAAACATTGCTTTTTTCGTTATAAAGTATTACCCCCTTCTATTACAGGCGATTCTGACAACGAAAGTATAAAACATCAAATTGCCAAAGAAGAGCTTTCCAAATTACGCATACTGCACTTGGTACAAAATGACGAAAAAATTACTGTTTACGTGAATGCCGATGAAACTGTAGATGAAAAAACCATACATTATGGCGATATCCCTTATAGGGTAGATTTATATTTCTCTGTTGAAAGAACAGAACCCAAAGAATACCTTTACAAATGGGGCGGTGTTTTAGCCATTGAAGTTGAAGTTACCCATAAAACAGAAACCCAAAAGAAAAACCACTTATTAGAAATGGAAATTCCCGTATTCGAAATTAAATTGAGCAAAAAAATTATGAGGCAGTATAAACATGAAGAACTACTGACTGATGATGATATACATAATATGCATTTACAATTTTCCAATATGTTTAAACGAAATATTTATGGAAAATTTATTTCAAATCCAATTCGAAAGGAATATTCTGAAATGCTAGACTATATAAAAGAAATACAACTTTACAAAGAAAAGATAAAGGAATTAGAAAAGATATATGACAACAAACAATTTATTGTTCAAGAGTATAGCACTAACTACCAAGATGAAATAACTGCTATGAATAAGATAGTTGATTTAGAACAAACCTGTGCAAATTACAATATGAAATGTCTAACCAAAACGCAAAACACTCTAAAGAAGAAACGTTTCTTAAAGAAAAAATTGACACATTAGAAAACAAATGTCATACCCTAGAAACTAAATGCGATGCTCTGGAAAATACTTTATCCCAAAAAAATATTGAAATTTCTTCTCTCCATGTAGCTATCCAGAATGCACGTTTATCTACTAAAATCAAGAAATTTTTTCAACGTTTATTCTATAAATCATAAAAAATCTTTTTCAAAATGGCATGGGTTTATAATATCCCCTGCCACTTTGAATCTCTATTATCACTCTTATCATAATTATCCACTACGTCACTCACTCCTATAATTTGCATTCTAACGCTTGGAACAATTTTTGTTGCAAGATGTCTTAACCCCAATGCTTCTAATACAGGAACAATCCCATACTAAAAAATAAAAAAGGCCGCCAATCCTCCATCTTCAAGGATTAGCGGCACCCCTGCCAAGAATCGATGCGACAGGATTTGAACCTGCGACCTCTGCGTCCCGAACGCAGCGCTCTACCAAACTGAGCCACGCATCGTAATCGACACGACAAAAATCGTGCCTAATTATATTAGCATACTTTTTTTGATTTGTCCAGTCTTAAATATAATAATTTCCACCCATTTTTTCTTTTTGGATCTCAACCAGATCATATAATGTGGTTCCATCTAAATATTCATTGACCACTTTGTACAATCCCTCCCAAAATTCAATCGTGGCACAGGTGTCATAATTTTCACACTGGTTCTCCTCATCCTCCAAACAGGAAATCGGTGCAAAGCTGCCCTCGATCGCCCGAAGGATTTCTCCAACGGTGTAATCCGTTGTGTTTTTTGCAAGGCGGTAGCCTCCCTGTGCGCCCCTGCCACTCTTTAATAAACCGGCACGGTTCAGCGGTGTCACGATCTGCTCTAAATATTTTATGGATATCTTCTGGCGTGCAGATACATCCTTTAGTGCTATAAATTTTCCATTATCGTGCAGGGCAAGATCCACCATCAGTCTCAGCGCGTATCTTCCCTTTGTCGATACCATCATATGGACTTCCTCCAATCATTCTACTATATTCCTAGTAGTATTATATAATATCTTTCGGTATTCCACAAGCACCAGATCAGTTCCTGTTTAAGCATTTTGCAAGATCAGGCAGGCTCCTCCGTAAATACCGGCATCATTTCCAAGCTCCGCAAGGGCAAACTCTGCATTTCTGCAGGCGTGGAACGTCTGCTCCATAAAATGTTTTTCAATGACATCGATCAATATTTTTCCTGCCTTTGACACACCACCACCGATGACGATACGCTCCGGATTGATCACACAGGCAATGCTTGCTAACGCCGTCCCAAGGATATTTCCCATCTTTTCAACCTGCTCGACTGCAACTGTATCGTTCGACTTTGCGGCATCAAAAATATCTTTTGCCGTAAGATTTTCTATCGTATTCAGGATGGTATCCCTTGTTTCCGTTGCTAACGCTTTCTTTGTCATACGCACGATTCCGTTCGCAGAAGCATACTGTTCAAGACAGCCTTTTTTTCCACAGCCGCAGACTTCTGTCTCATGTTTATCCACTACAACATGACCAATTTCACCGCCTGCACCATTCGAGCCATAGAGCATATTTCCTTCGATGATAATTCCGCCACCGACTCCGGTTCCGAGGGTAACCAAAAGCAGATTCTGACAGCCTCTTCCACCGCCTTTCCACATTTCACCTAAGGCAGCAATGTTCGCGTCATTTCCTGCCTTTACGGTCAGTCCGGTGCGCATCGCTAACTCCTGTTCCACATTCAGGATCCCCCAGCCGACATTTACGCATTTGACAACCGTTCCGTCTGCCTTAACCGGCCCCGGCACACCAATTCCAATCCCTGCGACTTCTGATTTAGAAATATTTCGCTCCGAAAGCTTCTCGTCTATCTGCTCTGCAATGTCATCAAATATTCTGCTCCCCTGATCTTCCTTGTTAGTCTTGATCTCCCATTTTTCTATCAGTTCTCCGTCTGTGGTAAACAGCCCCATTTTAATGGCTGTTCCGCCTACGTCGATCCCAAATCCATATCGTTTCATCCTGTCTCCTTTTTTGTATCTCCCAAAATATTGTCTTCTCATGCACTATCCAGAAGCATTATATCTTCATTTTTTCTGACATCATGGCCAACGTTTTACTGCACACCCTCCGTAGGATTCCCGGTTGTATCTGCCGGATTTCCCTGTGTATCCGCTTCTGTCCGATTCTGATTTGTATCCTCATCAGGATTTTCTGTTGGTGTCTGGTTTGTATTATCACCCGGATTCTCCGCTGGATTCTGGTTCGTGTTATCACTTGGATTCTCTGTCGGGTTTTCCGGCTGCTGATTGTCGTCCGGGTTTGTCGTCGGGTTCTGATCGGTCTGGTTGTTATCAGAATCCGAAGGATTTTCCTGGTCTTCTGAGGACTTGTTATCCTTCTTATTCTCCGGTTTTTCGGTCACATTTCCCTGAATATCGATCGGTTTTGTCTCCTGGTCCTGATCGGTTGTGTTTTCCGTGGTCTCTGCACCTGGATTTTCCTGTGGTACAGCTTCTTCTGTCTTAGACTGCTCCGGTTCATAGGACAAAAATTCCTGCGGCTCTAAGCCCTCATGGATCTTTTGCATAAATGTTTTCCAGATACGTCCCGGATAGGATGCACCCGACAACCCACTGAGTTTCTTTGGCATATCATAGCCAACCCAGACACTGGTCGTATAATAGCGGGTGTAACCGACAAACCAGCCGTCTTTATTTTCATTCGTGGTTCCGGTCTTTCCTGCACATGGCATTCCGTCTAAAGCAAGTCCCCTTCCGGTACCATTGGTCAGAACTCCCTTTAAAATATCCGTCATCATGCGGGACGCATTTTCCTTATAAACAGCCGTTTCCTCCTGCTTCGTACTCAGTATTTTTTCTCCTGAGGAATCGGTGATCTTCAGGATGCAGGTCGGTTCTCTGTAATATCCGTCATTTTCAATCGTTGCGTATCCCGCTGCCATTTCTAATGGAGAGACACCGTTGGTAAATCCGCCAAGTGCTGATGCCGGACGCTTATCATTCTCATCTAATTTAGAAAAATTCATTTTTTCTAAGTACTCTAAACCTGTTTCCGGAGTCAGCTCTTCTAACAGTTTCCATGCAATCGTATTCTTAGAGCGCTCCACGGCACTCCGCAAAGTCATGGAACCGGAAAAACTTCCATCCGAATTAGAAGGTCCATCTTCAATCGGTTCATCCACCACGATGGAATCCGGTGTATAACTTCTTTCTAACACCGGCGTGTATACAAGAAGCGGTTTGATCGCACTGCCCGGCTGGCGAAAACTCTTATAAGCACGGTTGATCGTATATCCATTGTATTCCTGGCTGCGTCCTCCGACAATTGCCTTCACATATCCGGTCTGGTTATCCATGCAAACGCCTGCACTCTGTAATGTATAGATTCCTTCATCGTTGACCTCTGTATACTTTTCTAATGCCGTATCAATACTGCTTTGAAGCTCCTGCTGCATATTCAGGTCAATCGATGTATAAATGCGGTAACCTGCCGTATATAATTTTTTGTTACAGGTTTCATACATATCATCGTACTCTTCCTCATATCGTTCCTTTTCTGTAGCACTCTGAAATGTATTCTTAAATTCAAACCCCTCCTGTGCCATAAGCGCACGGGTTGCACAATAATAGGTATAGGTCTCCACATAGTTATTTTTCACACTGGTCGGACGATTCAAGGTAATGGTTTCTTCTTTTGCCTGTTTGCAGACCTCTGCCGAGATCTTTCCATCTTCCTTCATCTGGTTTAAGATCCGGTTTCTACGCTTGATCGTATTATCTATATGCGTCACCGGATCATAAAGTGTCGGGCGGTTCGGAATGGCACAGAGAAATGCTATCTGTGACAGATCCAGATTTTTGACCTCCGTGTTAAAATATCCCTTACTTGCCGCCTGAATCCCATAGTAGCCATTGCCAAAATAAATATTGTTCAGATAATATTCCAATATCTGATTTTTGGTATACAGCCGCTCCATCTCTGTCGCAATAAAGATCTCTTCAATTTTTCGTTCCCAGGTCTTTTCCTGTGTTAAAAAAATATTTCTTGCAAGCTGCTGTGTGATCGTGGAGGCTCCCTGCGTCACCCTGCCGTTTTCGATCATTGCTTTGACGGCACGAAGGATTCCTTTAAAGTCCACTCCATGATGCTGATAAAATTTCTTATCCTCGATACTGATAATTGCCGAGCAGACATCCGACGGTATCTCCTCATATTCGAGGTAATACATATCCTTCTCACCTTTGAGCACGGAGATCAGATTTCCATTGGTATCATAGACCAGGCTCGTCTGCGAAGAACGGAATGTCTCATCCGTAGCAGAATGTACCTTATCATAAGCATCTGATTTTAAATCACTGATTTTTTTTGCATAGCCGCCAAAAAAATAAAATGCCAGTCCTGCTAACACCAGTACGATCAGCACCAGTTGAATTTTCACAAATAGCCGGAAACCCCGGCGTTTTTTCTTTTTTTTCTGCTTTGCCATGTTACTGTCCTTCCAATTCAATCTTATGATATGCAATTCCCATCTCGTCTAAATATTCCATTTCACGCTTATGACAGGTAAACAGGATCATCTGCCTGCCCTGCGTTCCGATCCATTGCAGTGTATTGCGGATGCGTGTTTCATCATAACGTGCAAATGTCTCGTCTAACAAAAACGGCATCGGTTCTTCATCGGTAAGGATCTCTCCTAAACTGATCCGCAGTGCAAAATAAATCTGCTCTAAAGTTCCTGTGCTGAGCTGCTTCGGACTGCATACATGAGTGCCTGCATAGACAGATACCTCCATCTTTTCGTTGATGCCGACTCTGTCGTATTTTCCCTGCGTGATATGGGAAAGGATTTCAGAAGTCCTGCTGTTGATCCTGTCTCCAAAATCCTCATATATCTCTCCGGTCAATGCCCGGATCGTCTTTTCTGCAATATCGCATGCATTCAGATACTGCTTTCTTTCATTTTCACGCTCTGTCGGCATCTCTAATTCCGTCTGGCTCTCTAAAATATTAAAAAGCCTGGTCTGTTTTTCTCTCCGCTCTTCCGACAATCTGCCCTTCTTTGGTTTTTCTGCGGTCTGCTCCGGAATGTGTCTTTTTTCCATTCCATATAAAACCAGAGACAATACCAGTGTCACACCGCCGATCACGATGCTTTCCATCAAAATGCTGTTCCATGGAATATGGAAAACTGCTGCTCCTAAAAAACATGCCGCCATAAAGAAGCATCCTAAGATCAGCACTAACAGATGTGCCGGCATCCCATTGCGTTTTTGATGTTTTTCGCTTCCATCTCCTGCTGTCTCTGCTTCTTTGATATCTTTGCCCTGAAGCTGTGCAATATCCTCTTCTAAAATTTCACGCTCGATCTGTAATTTTTCCATCCGGTGCTGCCGCAGTTCCGTCTCCTGTTTCACCTGAGCCGCCGCCTGTTTCCGTTTTTTATGGATCTGGGCCAATGCCAGATTGAGTTGAAGTGTTCCATCGCCTGTCCCTGCCGCATTTGCCATGCAGTTCTGCACGAACTCTGCAAGTTCTTTTCCCGGAGCCGCTCCTGCCTGCGGAATACAGTATGTATTCTCGTACATTTCTTTATTCAGTCCACCTAAGAGCATCTGCAGGTCGCCATATTCTTCCGACAAGAGTTCTCCATCCTGACGGCTGATCAGTGTGGTCTGCTTTTCCCTGTGGTAAAAATTTCTCTCTAACCCAAAGTCCTTACCGCCTACTTCAAACTCCATCTCTCCGCTGTAAAAGCTCGCACTGTTCCACGGTTCGTATTTCGTATACACATCCTGCTTCGCTCCTCTGCCTCGGGACTTTTCCAATCCAAATAACATGGACACTAAAAAAGTATGCAGCGTTGTCTTTCCTGATTCATTCTCGCCATATATCACATTTAAACCCGGTGCGAATGTAAACTCCCGATTATGAAATTGTCCAAAATTTCTGATTCTGATCTTTTTTATCTGCATATCATTCTCTCTTATCTGCTATCTGTCAAGTTTTGCTGACAAAAGGGCTTCCACGCCAATCTCAAGTGCTTTTTTATAAACCTCTGATTCTCCCTGACTCTGCATTGCCGCTATAAACCGTCCTAACAACTGCTGCTCGTTTTCTTCCCGCAGCCTGTCATAATCATAGTCCTGCCGCAGTGAACAGATCACATCGACCACTGCCTCCTGATTCCTGATCCAGTCTAAATCCAGCTCAGTATCTGCATTCAATGTCCCCGTCAGAAAAATCTTATACAATTCATACGGTTTCCGGTTCGCAAGAAGATTTTTCACAATCGTCTGCACTGCCATGTTGGTCATCTGTGAGGAAAGCTGTATCGTCTCATGTACATACTGGCATTTTCGCAGCGGGCAGAACTGTACCTGTCCAAAAGCCTTGGTGATCTCTCCTACCCAGAAGCCGTGTTCTCCGGTATCATTACTGTCGATCGGCTCTAACGCCCCTGCCATGACCGCCTGCATCGTTGTGATCTTTCTGTTAGAATCCAACGGTACCGGATTGACCGACATGCCCTCTAATACTCCGCCTTTGTGGATATGTCCTGCCGCAATATAGTCAAATCCGTTCTCTATGATCTTTGCCGGAGAAAACGGTATATGCTTTGCATCTCCGCCATGTGCTAACAGGATGTTGATGGCATCCTGACGCTTTGGCGTTATATGGTCATAGACATCTGACGTCTCTTCCCTGTGCCAGTAACTCATTCCATATACTTCCGTATTCAGCTCCGGGAAATAGACACTTTCTATCTCGTTCTTTTTTAAAAACACTACATTTTTTGCAAAGGAAAATGTCCTGTAATTTGACGCAACCGACAAAAAATCATGATTTCCCGCCACGATCACTACCTGTATTTCCGGAACCTGTTCAAAAATGTAATTGATCTCCCGAAGTTCCCGGATCAGCGGTTGTCTGTGGAACAGATCTCCTGCGATCAGCACCATATCGACCTTGATCTTTTTTGCAACCGCAAATACCTCGGTAAACGTCGTCCAGATATCTGCCGCTCTTTTTTCACTCCATGATTTTCCCGCGTCGGGTACCACACCCAGATGTACATCTGCGATATGTATAAATTTCATAATTACCTGCCTTTTTAACTTGAAAGGGCGAGTGCTGCTACACTCGCCTGTCCTGCACTGCCAGCCTTAACTCTTTCGTTCCCTGTGATACCTGATACCGGTATCCTGTATCTATTCTACTGTTCCATCTGTCTTCCCAAAAAACCTGCTGCGACGGAAACCAGTTTGCTTTCTGTTTCTCCCATTTTACACTTTTCATCCCGATTATACAAGACCACAGAGCCAATTGCATCGCCTTCGCTGATAATTGTTCCAATGCTCTGCTCTGCATAATCACCATTATCATCTAATGTAATTTTTACAAACTCTTTTTCTCCTTTGGATGCCACAACATTTTTTCTGTCCTCGATCATCATTTCTAACTGTTTGCTGATCGGCTTATTTTCAAATTCCCGCTTTCCCTGACCACTTGCCGCGATCACATGATCCCTGTCTGTAATGCACACCAGATGTCCGGTTGCCTGTGAAAGTGACTCTGCATACTCTCCGGCAAACTGTCCCAGTTCTCCGATCGGTGAATATTTTTTTAAAATGATCTCTCCCTCGCGGTCGGTAAATATCTCTAAAGGATCTCCTTCACGGATTCTCAATGTTCTTCTTATTTCCTTCGGCACAACTACACGCCCAAGGTCATCAATTCTTCTTACAATTCCCGTTGCTCGCATATCTATTGCATTCCTCCTGTTTTCCATATCCTGTGGTGTATGGTTATTATGTGGGAAATCAGGGAATTTATGCGTGCAAATTGGAATTTCAAACAGGCTTTCTGAATAGGTTAAAATTGACATAAAACCCTATTTGTGCTATCGTAAAAGACGTTATAGCCATAATTTGGCAAAATTTTACATTTTTATAATTATAGGAGGATCTGTTATGATTAAAGAACGAAGCATTGTTCTGTACATTATTCTCTCCATCATAACCTGTGGTATTTTCGGGTTATACTGGTTTGTATGTATTACAGAAGACACAAATGCTGCTGCTGACGTAGCTGGTACATCCGGAGGACTGGCTTTATTATTTACCATTATTACTTGCGGTATCTATGGTTTCTACTGGGCTTACAAGTGCGGTGAAAAGCTCGACATTGCAAAGGAAAAACGCGGTATGCCTGCCGGTAACGGAGGAATCCTTTATCTTCTGTTATTCATTTTTGGTGGTATCATCGCTTATGCTTTAATTCAGAGTGAGTTAAACAAGTTTGCCGGAGAAGAGTACAAAACATTATAGGATTTATCATAATGAAACAACGACTTCAAAAAACCATTTGTTACATCCTGTTATTTACAGGTCTTGGATTTTTATATTATAAATGGTATCAGGGAACCGGATTCGCGGTTCCCTGTTTTTTTCATGCCATTACAAAATTATATTGTCCGGGATGCGGAATGACCCGCTGCCTGACTCATCTGCTACAGTTTGAGATACAGGACGCTTTCCGCTGTAATGTGGCGATATTTCTGCTCTCTCCTGCACTCTTATATATCCTTACCTATTCCCTTTATTCTTATGTCCGTTATGGGAAGGTGCATTTTTCCAAAGTACAGAACATCCTGCTTTTTGGCTGTCTTACCATTCTGATACTCTTTGGAATTGTTCGCAATCTCCCGGCGTTTTCTTTTTTACAACCTGTCTAAGATTAAAAATTTTTTCTTACTGTCCTGCAAAATAGGCATCGATCCCATTGGCAATCCCCGTTACGATCTGGTTCTGGTATGCATCGGATGCCATATTGCTGTCCTCGGTCGGGTTTGTCATATACCCCATCTCTACGATCGTAACCGGAACGCTTGCCCAGTTGATCCCGCTCATGATATCGGTTTCCCAGACATATTCCTTTCTTGCACCTGTCGCATTTACCAGTCCATCCAATACGGCTGTGGAAAGTGCCTTGCTCTTTTCATAAAGTGCTGCATTGTATGGATTGGATGCGGTCTGACAGATTGTCATCGCACCGCTGACACTGCTGTCGGTAGAAGCGTTTGCATGAATCCTGACAAATGCCTCTGCGTTTGCATTGTTCGCAACTGCTGCCCGTTCCGAGTTAGAAATATTGACATCATTGCTTTCTCTGGTCATCTGTACTTCATAACCACGGTTTTGCAGTTCCGTCCTTAACTTTAAGGATACCTGAAGTGTCAGTTCATACTCTGCTAATCCACTTGTGACACCGGAAGTTCCTCCGGCTACTTTTGCTTTCATCTCGCTTGCTCCCGGACCGATCGGCTCCTTCGTACTGTCACCTTTGCTCTGATGTCCCGGATCGATCACGACTAAATGCTTTGCCTGCTCCGGCTGTGCTGCAGATTCTTCCTTAGTCTCTTCGGCAGGTTCTTCCATGACCTTTGCATCCCTTGCCTCCGGGACACCGCCTGTCGGTTCCGGCTGCTCTGTGTTCTCTTCGTCGGTCGTCTTATTTTCTTTTTTTGTATCTTTTGTTTCTTTCGTCTTGCTGTCTTCTTTGGTATCTTTTGTTGTTTCTTCTGTTTGATCCTGTGCTTCTTTGGTGTCTTTTTGTCCACAGGAACAGAATACAAAAGCAGACATCAAAAGTACCAGTAGCAGATAGCCCTGTTTTTTCATAAAGCCTCCTTATAAAATATCAATATGTTCACCTGCTAATGCTTTATTCATGCTGCGTACTGCACAGAATTTTCCACACATGGAACAGGTGTCCTCATGTTCCGGCTTTCTCTCCTCGCGGATGCGTTTTGCTGTCTCCGGGTCAATGGCACATTCCCACTGTGCTTCCCAGTCCAGTTTTCTTCTTGCATCTGCCATGCGGTCATCCATCTCTCTGGCTCCGCGCACACCTTTTGCGATATCTGCTGCATGTGCCGCAATCTTAGATGCGATGATTCCCTGTTTTACGTCCTCTAAATTCGGAAGTGCAAGGTGTTCTGCCGGGGTTACATAACACAGAAAAGCTGCTCCGGATGCTGCTGCAATGGCTCCTCCGATCGCTGATGTAATGTGGTCATATCCCGGTGCGATGTCTGTTACTAAAGGTCCTAAAACGTAGAATGGCGCACCACCACAGATCGTATTCTGGATCTTCATATTTGCTGCGATCTGATCCATTGGCATATGTCCCGGTCCTTCCACCATAACCTGTACATCTTTTTCCCATGCCCGTTTTGTCAGCTCGCCAAGACGTACCAGCTCTTCGATCTGGCATACGTCAGATGCATCTGCAAGACAGCCCGGACGACAGGCATCTCCTAAGGAAATCGTCACATCATACTCACGGCAGATGTCTAAAATTTCGTCATAGTATTCATAAAACGGATTCTCTTCTCCTGTCATACACATCCATGCAAATACAAGAGAACCTCCGCGGGAAACAATGTTCATTTTTCTCTTATGGTTTCTGATCTGGTCTATGGTCTTTCTGGTGATTCCACAGTGCAGTGTTACAAAGTCTACGCCATCCTCCGCATGCAGTCTGATGACATCAATAAAATCTTTTGCGGTCAGCGTATCTAAATCTCTCTGGTAATGGATCACGGAATCATAGACCGGAACGGTTCCGATCATTGCCGGACATTCTCCGGTCAGCTTGCGGCGAAACGGTATGGTATTTCCGTGTGAAGAAAGATCCATAATTGCATGTGCACCCATATGTACGGCTTCCATGACTTTCTGCATCTCAACGTCATAATCTTTGCAGTCTCTTGAAATTCCAAGGTTGACGTTGATCTTTGTGGAAAGCATAGAACCGACTCCCTGCGGGTCAATGCACTTATGATTTTTGTTCGCACAGATAACGACCTTTCCCTCTGCCACAAGCGGGAGTAACTCTTCTACACTCATTCTCTCCTTTTTTGCTACACTTTTCAACTCTTCTGTGATAATTCCTTTTCTTGCAGCTTCCATCTGTGTTGCATATTCTCTTGCCATGTTTTGTTTTTCCTTTCTTTTCTGTTGTTTTAAGTTTTTTATATCCTGTTGTTACCAGACCATATGCTCTAACGGTCCGTTGCCCTGTCCGAGATCAAGTCCCGCACCGATGGCTCTTTGCATATATGCTTTTGCCCGCCGTACACTGGTCTCTAAGTCCCAGTCCTCTGCCAATCCTGCGGCAATTGCCGAACTGAACGTGCAGCCTGTTCCATGTGTATTCGGATTGACCATCCGTTCTCCCTCGATCCAGATGCTTTTCCCATTTTCATAGAGCAGATCGTTTGCATCAGTTTTGGCATGACCGCCTTTTAGTACAATAGCGGTTCCATACTCCCGGCTCAACTGCTCTGCCGCCTGCTCCATTTCTTCTCTCGTCTGGATCTTCTTTCCGGTCAGCACTTCTGCCTCCGGTATGTTCGGAGTCAATACCTCTGCTAATGGAAACAGTTCTTTTTTCATCATCTCTGCCGCTTTTTCATCAACTAACGTGCTTCCACTGCTCGATAACATGACCGGGTCCACTACGATGTGTTTTGCCTGATAATGACGCAGTCTTTCTGCAATGATCTGTATCAGCTCTGTCGTTCCCGGCATCCCTATTTTGACTGCATCCGGAAAAATATCCGCAAATACACTGTCGATCTGTGCCGTGATACACTCCGCTGATACCGGAAAAAGTTTTTGTACTCCTAACGTATTCTGTGCAGTCAGCACACTGATGACACTCATCGCATAGACACCGTTAGCTTCCATGGTCTTGATGTCTGCCTGTACGCCTGCTCCGCCGCTGCAATCACTTCCGGCTATAGTCAATGCTGTCTTTTTCATATGCCTGTCGCCTCCTTTGTTCTATTTTTCAGTTCCTTTGCTGCCTCTTTGATATCTTCCTGTGCAAAAATCGCACTGATCACTGCCACGCCACAGATTCCGCTTCCTTTCAGCCTGTCTACATTTTGGGCATTAATCCCGCCTATGGCTATGACCGGTATCCGAACTGCCTGACAGATTGCTTTTAAGGTTTCATAATCTACTTCCCGTGCATCGTCTTTCGAGCTGGTCGGAAAAACTGCCCCGACTCCTAAATAATCTGCCCCGTGCTTTTCTGCCATGACCGCCTGTTCTACGGTCTGTGCCGATACACCGATAATCTTATCTTTTCCGAGTTTTTTCCGGACATCGCCTGCTTCCATATCACTCTGTCCGACATGCACGCCGTCTGCATCGACTTTTAATGCCAGTTCTACATCATCGTTTATGACAAATGGCACCTGATATTGTTTACATAACTCTTTTAATTCCTGTGCCTCCTGTAAAAAAAGCTCGGAATCTATCTGTTTTTCGCGCAACTGTAAAAACGTCACACCGCCATCTAAGGCTTCTTTTACCTGTTCTTTCAGTGTCCTGCCATGAAGCCAGCTCCGGTCTGTCACGGCATATAACAGCAGTTCTTCTTTAGTACAGTTCATAGTTTGCCTCCCGTTCTAATGTCTCTGCATCCATGTTCGCGATCGCATCAATGATCCGGTTGCGATATGTTGCATTGCCTTCATAGCTTTGCAGATGGGCATATCCGATCTCGCCTGCAACTCCCATCACGCAAACTGCCGCTGCTGCTGCCTCTAACATATGCTTTGGATTTGCCGTAATGTATGCTGTCATCAGTCCTGACAACTGGCATCCGGTTCCTGTGATCTTTCCCATCTGTGCCTTGCCGTTGCGTATGACATAACAATGTTCTCCGTCACTGACCAGATCGATCGCACCGGTAACTGCAATAATACTTCCCGTTGCCTTTGCGAAATTTTTCACAAAGTCTATCGCTTCTGTCAGATTCTCTTCGGTCACGGCATCTGCCACATCTGCATCTACGCCGCGCGTACTGCCGCTGCCGGCAGCAAGCGTCTTAATCTCCGATATATTTCCACGGATCACTGAAAAATGAATATCCTCTAACAGTTGTTTTGCCGTATCGGTGCGAAGACTGCTTGCTCCTGCTCCCACCGGGTCTAAAAGCACCGGATGACCTAACTCATTCGCTTTCTTTCCCGCCTTAAACATCGCCGGGATCGTGTTCCGGTTCAAAGTCCCGATGTTGATATTAAGTCCGCCGCAGACACTCGTAATATCCTCGACCTCCTCAGACTCATCTGCCATGATCGGACTTCCCCCACATGCCAGTAATACATTCGCCACATCATTTACCGTTACATAATTTGTAATATTGTGTATCAACGGCATTTTACTATGTACATTCTCTAAACATTCACCAAATTTCATCACATTATCTCCTGTCATTTAACTGCTATCAGTCCTTTTTCTCTTTTTCTTCCTTCGGGGCAGTTCGTCTATCCCTGTGCATGGTTTCGAACGGTCTGGACTATGTCCAAAACGTCGCACCTCTTAACACTCTGACATCCCATAGAAATTTCCGTGCAGGGATGCACGGAAAAGATGCAGCTAAGCCATGGATGGCGCATCTGCATCGGTTTCGTCCGTCCCCGATTCCCCACACCAGAGTGTTTAGAAGTGCAGTTTTGGGACATCGGAACAGACCGGTCGAAACCATGCACAGCCCATACACTCACCCCCGAACAACCAAACAACCCCAATCAAACAACTTAAACAAAACACGCAAAACAAAAAAGACTGTATATATACCAATCGTATATACACAGCCTCTATGCTCTCCATATATCCCTACGTTGGCATTATCCAAATCAGGTTTCGGGTCAAAGCAATCCAGCTTAATCTCAGCCTACTTCTGTAAGCACCCCGTTGTCTTATTACCTATATTTTAATCTGCCTGCCGTAGAAAATCAAGTATTTTATTCTTCAAATGGGATAACTGCTCCGTCATAAGTATCGTTGATGTATTTCTTAATGTCATCAGATTTTAATACTTTTACTAACTCTTTGATGCCCTCGTTATCCTCGTTTCCTTCTTTTACTGCAATGATGTTTACATATGTCTTTGCTGCTTCGGAATCGGATTTTTCATAAACAAGTGCGTCTTTTGCAACTGTATATCCTGCCTCTAATGCATAGTTACCGTTTAATACTACAAATGCTGCATCATCTACTGCGTGAGGAACCTGTGCTGCCTCTAACTCTGTAATTTCAATTCCTTTTGGATTCTCTGCAATATCATTTACGGTTGCTTCAAGTCCTACACCGTCTTTTAATTTGATCAGACCGTTGTCCTGTAATAACAGTAATGCACGGGCTTCGTTTGTAGTATCGTTTGGAACTGCGATCACATCACCTTTTTCAACCTTGGACAGGTCATTTTTTGTACCCGGATAAATTCCGAATGGCTCATAGTGGATGCCGCCTGCGTTGACAAGGTGTGTACCCTGCTCTTTGTTAAAGCTCTCTAAGTATGGAATGTGCTGGAAGTAGTTTGCATCGAACTCACCGCTCTCTACTACTAAGTTCGGCTGAACATAATCGCTGAATACTTTAATCTCTAAATCCCATCCTTCATCTGCAAGGATTTTCTTTGCCTGCTCTAAGATCTCTGCGTGAGGAGTTGCGGAAGCTGCTACGGTAATCGTTCCTTTATCTCCTGCTTTTGTATCCTCTTCCTTGCTGTCCTCCTGAGTGCTCTTTGCCTCTTTGGTATCTTTTGTATCACTACCGGAAGAGCCGCATCCTGTGAAAGCTCCGATTGCTAAAATTCCTGCAAGTGTCAATGATAATAATCTCTTTTTCATGTCTTTGTTCTCCTTTTTCTCTTTCCTTTTTTCTAAAATTTCTTATTTATTTCTTCTGTCAAGTTTCTTTGAAAGCATCATTCCAAGTGCCTGCAAGACCTGAACGATCAGCACTAAGATGACGATGGTTACCACCATGATATCGGTCTGGTATCTGTAATAACCATACCGTATGGCAATATCTCCAAGGCCTCCGCCTCCGACAACACCTGCCATTGCAGAGTAACCTAAGATGGTTCCAAGAGCAATCGTCACACCGACGATCAACGAGGTTCTTGCCTCTACTAACAGTACCCTGAAAATAATGGTCCAGGTTCCTGCTCCCATGCTTTTTGCTGCTTCGATCACACCTTCATCTACCTCCTGTAAAGAAGATTCCACCATACGGGCAATGAACGGTGCTGCTGCTATGACAAGCGGTACGATCGTAGCACTGGAACCATAGCTTTTTCCAACTAGAAATCTGGTCAGTGGAATGATCAGGATCAGTAAAATTAAAAACGGTATACTTCGGATCACATTCGAGATCACATCTAAGATGCGATATACCACTTTATTTTCCCGTATTCCTCCTTTTCCGGTTACTGCAAGGGTCACACCAAGTGGAAGTCCGATCACATAACCAAGGGCTGTGGAAACCAGTGTCATATAGATCGTTTCCCAAAATCCCGTATAAAGCATTTTAACGACTTCAGATGAAAACATCCTGTTCCACCTCCCCTACATACAGATTTTTTTCTTTCAGATACTCTACCATCTTTCCGGCAATCTCTGTATCTTCCGGAAGCTGCAGGATCATTTCCCCTGCTGCGGTTCCGTTCAAATCCTTTGTATTTGCGTATAAAATATTGACCGGAGTCTTAAACTGTAAGGTCATGTTTCCAACAACCGGCTCATAAGAGGAATTCTCCTTGAACACAATTCGGATACAGTGTCTTCCACGCATCTCTTTTGCGGTGCTTCCGCTTCCGATGATCAGGCTCTTTGCCTCCGGTGATTTCGGAGCGGTAAATATCTCTGAAACACTTCCTGTTTCTACCACGTTTCCTTCATTTAAAATGGCTACCTGATTACAGATTTCCTGCACTACGGACATCTCATGGGTAACTACCACGATCGTAATGCCATAATCTCTGTTAATCTGCTTTAGCAGCTCTAAGACGGATTTTGTGGTCTGCGGGTCAAGTGCACTGGTTGCCTCATCACAGAGCAAGATTTTCGGATTATTTGCAATGGCTCTTGCAATTGCAACTCTTTGCTTCTGTCCACCGGAAAGCTGTGAAGGATAAGCTTTTTCCTTATCTGCAAGTCCTACGACTTTTAATAATTCTCTCGCTCTCTTCTTCGCTTCTGTATCCTTAACTCCTGCTATTTTTAACGAAAAACAGATATTTTCCAGTACGTTCTTCTGCATCAGAAGATTGAAGTGCTGAAAAATCATTCCGATTTCTTTTCGCATCTCACGCAGCTGTCGTTCCGACAGCCCGGACATTCGGCATCCGTCTATCCGGACATCTCCGGAAGTTGGATGTTCTAAATAGTTGATACATCGTATGAAGGTGCTTTTGCCTGCACCGGACATTCCGATGATCCCGAAAATATCTCCCTTTGAAATATGCAGATTCACATGATTCAATCCCTGGACATTTCCTGCTTTGGTATGAAATTCTTTGCTGACATCTTCAAATCGAATCATATCGTTTTTCCTGCCTCCTTTGTTTCTGTTGCCATTATATCGACATTTTTCCGTTCCGTCCAATACATAAAAAAAACAGCTTGTTATAGGTTTTTCCTATAACCATGCTGTTTCTCAAATTTCCCATTTGATTTTTATTTCTATTTCTGTCTCTATTCCTTTTTCCGCACTTCTCCTACGCCTTTCCCCGATATGCTTCGATCTCTTCTAAGTACATTCTTCCGAGCCTGCTGAGCGGTACTCCCTTTCTTGAAATATAACCGATCATCATTTCTTCCTCGGAATCCAGTGGTATCGCACAGTATTCATCTCCGTTTAATTCCTCACACACAATCCCGGAACAAAGTGTATAAGCATTTAGTCCTACCATCAGGTTTAAAAGCGTCGCGCGGTCATTTGCCTTGATGATCCGCTTATAATCATAAGTACTCAATACCTCTTCCGCAAAATAAAACGCATTGTGGCTGCCCTGATCAAAGGACAGACACGGATATTCCTCTAAATCCTCAAAAGTGATCTTCTCTTTGTTTGCAAGCGGATTGCCTCTCCACAGATAGACATAGGTCTTACACGGAAAAAGTTCGGTGAACTCCAGACCATTTTCCTTAAAGATCTTCAACAGTACCTTCCGGTTAAAATCATCTAAATAGAGGATTCCAATCTCACTTTTAAAGGATTTGACATCCGAGATCACGTCATAGGTCTTGGTCTCATGCACGGCACACTCGTATTCGTCCATGCCGATTTTTTTTACCAGTTCTACGAATGCTTTTACGGCAAAGGTATAGTGCTGGGTGGAGACGCTGAATTTCTTCTTGATCTCTTTCTTATCAATGTAGCGTTCCTCCATCAGGCGGTACTGTTCCATGACCTGTCTTGCATAGCCGATAAATTCATTGCCCTCCGGTGTCAGCGTAATTCCCCGGCTGCTGCGGATGAACAGCTCCATGCCGAGCTCTTCTTCTAAGTCCCGGATAGAACTTGAAAGGCTCGGCTGCGAAATAAAAAGCTGCTTTGCCGCCTCATTCATCGATGTGCTGTCTGCAATTGTGATCGCGTATCGTAACTGCTGTAATGTCATTTTTTAACCTCGTCTTAATTCAATATCCAGCTTTCGGTCTGTGCGGAATCTTCCCAATGCTTTGTCAATATCCCCATGCGTCAGGATGTCCAGATGGCTGATCAGTCTTTTCGGCTCCTCTTTCATACCGCTTTCAATCCATTCTAAAACCATTCCTACAAATCCGTATTTGTAAAAATGTGCAATAAATGCCTTGTCCTCTTCATCCACCACAATGCCTTCAGCCCGTTCATCAATGACCCCTAACAGAAGTTTGTATGTAATATCATAAAGAAATCTCGTAAGGATTTCTCTACCCTCCGAATAGTAAACGTGCTTGATAAAGCTCTTATTCTCCCTGACATAGTCAAAGATCTGCAAATATCCCTGCTGCCATGTCGCATAGCTTCTCTTCCCCGACAGACTCTGTGTATTATCTGTCAAAAATGTCCATTCCACCAGATCATAAATGTCTTTAAAATGATAATAAAACGTCTGGCGGTTGATGGCACTCGCCTCTACGATATCCACTACCGTAACCTTGTCTAAGGACTTCTCCTGCAAAATCTTTTTCAAGGTCTCCGACAATGTCCTCTTCGTTGTATGAGCCATGAAAATCCCCCTCTACCCAGTACATTTTTTCTCCCCTTTTCCCATAATATTTTTTACCATTTCCCTGCTTCTATTATAACTTATCACAATACATTTATACAAGAAAAAAGTGGGCGCACCCACTTCTTCATTAAGCCTGTTTTATTCTAAAAACTTCCATAATACTGTTTAAAATAAAACTCTTTAAATTTTATGCTGCTTTTTCCGTACTCCTGTGTACCCGTCTCCACAGAACTACCACAACTGCTCCGATGACAAACGGCAATACAAAAGTTGCAAAACGATAAAGCAGTGCAACGGAGCCTGCTGCTCCGGTTCCTACGATCTTTGCTAACAGCATTGTCAGTACGAACTCCGAAGAACCGATCCCTGCCGGTGCCGGAATAACTGCTGCTAACATCATTGCCAAAGAGGTAACTGCCAGTCCCTGTGACAGTGTCAGCTTTCCTGTCTCTGCTAATATCAAAAACGGGATTCCATACCAGAATGTAAACTTTAACAGATTTTTCAGGATACATCCTGCGATCAGTCCGCCACGTTTTAATAAAGTTGCTGCCGCATCCTCTAAGATAGCACACTGTTCTTCTAACTTCTTCACCTGCTCTGTCAGCTTTCCGCTCCGGTTTAACTTGCGTACGATCCAGAGAAGTACCTCATGGAACTTCTTAGAACAGGCAAATAGCAGAAGTACTGCTGCGATGACAAAGGTGACACCAAAACCAATTAAAAGCGTCATATCATATTGACTGTAATACTTTTGCATATAGCCCCAGTTGAGGATAAAGAAGATTCCCGCAAACAGTGCAATGCTGACCTTGTGCAGCATATACTCAATGGTATAGAGTCCTGTACCTTTTGAATATGGAACGCCTCTCTCATTGAAGTAATAGATTGCTGCTACGCCCGCTCCGCTTCCAAGGGTTGCCACCCGGTAAAAGGCTGCATAAAATGCACATTCTACACCCTGCCAGTATTTAAAATCAGGATGGTACACTTTTGCCAGCGAATAACTGATCCAGCCTTCCACCAGTTCATACATCACAGAAGCAATGCAAATGCCGGCAATGACAAGAAACGACGTCTCTTTCAACTGCGTTAAAATATCTCCTGCCGAATCCTTAAATGTATAGATAATAATCAGGATTAAGATCAGAACAAATAAAATCTTTCCTATTGTCTTTGCATGCTTCTTAATGACTCTCACCCCTTATTTCTTTTTAAAGTTTGTATAACCACGCTGTCTGTATGGATGTGCAGCCCACAGACGGTCTGCTGTTCCTTTCCACTCTTCTGCATAGTGCTCACATTTTCCGCAAAGATGCTCTACCGTCTCCGGCTGCTGCATATCTGTGGATTTTGCTCCGGTCTCATGTACCATACGCTGTAAAATCTCAGGATTTTCAAGCATCGGACATGGTCTTAACATGTTATCGTTAAATGGTTGGTTATCTCTGTATGCCATGAATAACGGCTGTTTCAAACACTCTAATAATGATTTTTCACGGATGTTTGCTCCTGAATAATGAATGAATACGCAAGGCTCCACATCACCCTTTGGATTGATATGGCAGTAGTTTCTTCCTCCTGCAATACATCCTCCAACGAACTCTCCATCGTTCTGGAAGTCCATAACGTAGATTTCTTTTCCGCCTTCTCTTCCACGAACCTCACGGATTCTGTGGTAGATATATTCACGCTGCTCTTTTGTCGGCATCAGCTCCGGTGAAGCATCCATACCAACCGGCATCAGATGGAAATACCATGCGAAACGGCTTCCGTGCTCGATCAGAAGATCAAAGAATTCATCGGATGTTACTGCATCCATGTTCTTGCGTGTATAACATACGGAGTTACCGAACAGTAATCCGTTCTCATGTAACAGATCCATTGCATGAAGTACCTTTGCATAGACTCCGTCACCACGTCTGAAGTCATTGGTGTCCTCGAATCCCTCTAAACTGATAGATAAGGAAAGGTTGCCGACTCTCTTCATTTCATCACAGAATGCCTGGTCTATTAAAGTTCCGTTTGTGTAACAGTGGAATGCCACATCATTATGTTTTTCACAGAGCTTAATAACATCTGCTTTACGAACCAGCGGCTCTCCACCGGTCATCATGTAGAAGTAAATACCCAGTTCTTTTCCCTGAGTTACAATGCTGTCAAGCTCTTCAAATGTCAGGTTTAATTTATGTCCGTACTCGGCTGCCCAGCATCCTGTACAGTGTAAGTTGCAGGCACTGGTTGGGTCCATTAAGATCAGCCATGGAATGTTGCAGTCATGTACTTCTCTCATCTTACGAATGGTTTTTGTGCCATAGAAGGCTGCCTGATATCCAAGATTTAATGCTGTCATCTTAGCAACGTGTGGATCTGTCTCATCTAACAGACGGTTTACATAACGCATCCATTTGTGATCCGGATTCTTGATCATTGCACGCGCACCTTCGTATGCCTCTTTGGTAAAGTTGTCTCCCATGAACTTCTCTGTCAGGTCCACAATCTCTAATAAGCCTTTTTCTCTGTCCTTATTAATTCTTCTCAGTGCAACGTCAATTGCTGCGCTAAACGCTTTTCTTTCAAGCTGCTCTGCTAATTTTGCCATTTTTATTCCTCCACTCTTTTGTTCTAATTCTCTTTTACACAAAAGTATAAAAACTTTCACTTTTTATGAACATATGCAAAAGCGAACTCCTGTATTTTTTCCTTATACAAATTTCTCTTTTTGTATACGTTCTAAAGCAGAATATCCTATCTGTTCACTATGATTTCTACAGATGAAAAAATTCCTTGATCTGCTCCTCTATGATCTTCATTAAGCGGGTTCTTGCTTCCACACTTGCCCATGCGATGTGTGGTGTGATCAACAGTTTGTTGCTATCTTTGATCTTTGCAAGCGGATTCTCTTTGCTCATCGGTTCTTCTTTGAGCACATCTAATCCTGCTGCTGCAATTTCCCCATTTTCCAAAGCCTCGTATAAATCCTGCTCTACGACGATCGGGCCTCTTCCTACATTAATGAAAATGGCAGACCGCTTCATTTTAGCAAAAGCCTCCGCATTTATCAAGCCTAATGTTGCGTCGGTCAATGGTGCATGTACCGAGATAATATCGGATTTTGTCAATAAGGTGTCCCAATCTGCACGCTCATAATCTTTCTGCTGATTTTTTCCGGTTGTGGAGTAATAGATGACGTGGCAGCCGAAAAGTCCTGCTATGTCCGCCACTCTTCTTCCAATCGTTCCCATTCCAATGATTCCCCATGTTTTTCCGTTCAATTCATGGAATGCTTTTTCAAAATGGGTAAACAGTACATCGTCCATATATTTTCCACTCTTTACATAGGTATCATAATAAGGAAGATGTTCCATCAGATAAAACAAAAGTGCAAAGGTGTGCTGTGCCACTGTCTCGGTTGAATAGCCTGCCACATTTCTCCATGCGATCCCACGTTTTTCCAGATAATCTTTGTCTAAATTATCGGTTCCGGTTGCAGTGACGCAGACTAACTTCAAATGCTCTGCCCCTCCGATCGTCTCTTCGTTGACTGGCACCTTGTTCAGAATGATGACATCTGCATCTTTTGTACGCTCTGCCGCCTGTTCCTTTGTGGAAAATCCATACTTTACGACTTCTCCAAGCTGTTCATAGCCGCTTAAGTCCAGATCTTCTCCTATGGTCTTTGCATCTAAAAATACAATTTTCATTTCTACACTTCCTCTTTCTTCCGTAAGATTAACTTCACGCCCTCAATACCTGTAACTTCCGCTGAGTCCTCCGGTTCAAAAGTAACCTCTTCTTTTTCAGAACGTGCCGTCCACTCCATTCCGTTATACATTGCTTTTCCGGTACCTTTGAGATTGTCTACACGCTCGATGACCCGCACATCCTTCCCCAGTGCCTCTTCGTAATTCGTCCTTACCTTCTTTGGCTGGATATATTTCATCGCCCACGGTCTGGTAAAGTACAGCATCAACAGGGAAACAGCTAAAAATACCACTGCCTGTAACCAAATCGGTCCCCCTGCCACCGATACGATGACTGCCGCTAATGCACCGCCTGCAAACCAGATGCAGGTCAGTCCGACCGTAATTAATTCTATTACTAAGAGTACTACCATCAATACGAGCCAGAAAATCAATTCTTTTTCCATAGTCTGTCTGCCCCTTTCTGTTACCTGTTTCCTGCTTTACATGCTTCTGGATTTCTCAATACATGCCTCTACCGCATCCATGACGGAAGCACGGAATCCTGTCTCCTCTAATACTTTTACTGCCTGAATCGTTGTTCCTGCCGGGGAGCATACCATGTCTTTTAACTCTCCCGGATGTTTTCCGGTCTCTAATACCATCTTAGCACTTCCTAAGACTGCCTGTGCTGCAAATTCGTATGCCAACGCTCTTGGCATTCCCTCTGCAACTGCTTCGTCTGCCATTGCTTCAATAAACATAAATACATATGCCGGAGAACTTCCGCTGATGCCTACCACGGTGTCTAAAAGATTTTCCGGAACCTGATATGCTCTGCCAAAGCTGCCTAAGATCGCAGCCGCCTGTGCCTGCTCCTCTTCACTTACTAACTTGTAACAGCAGAATCCGGTACAGCCCTCACCTACCAGTGCCGGTGTATTTGGCATACAACGGACGAGTTTTAACTCTCTTCCAAAATGCTCCATGATCCATTCCATGGTCTTGCCCGGTGCGATTGAGATGATCAGTGTCTCTTCACGGACTGCGCCTTTGATCTCTGCAATGACTTCCGGGAAAAACTGTGGTTTTACTGCAAGGATCAGCACATCTGCTATCTGTGCCACTTCGAGATTATCCGTTGTAGTATGTATTCCAAATATTTTTGCCGCTTTTTGAACGGAATCCTCTGATTTGTCAGAGCCGATGATGTCCTCTGCAGAATACAGTTCTTTTTTTAAGATTCCTCCGATCATGGCACTTGCCATATTACCTAAACCAATAAATCCAATTTTCATTTTTATTCCTCCTCGTCTATGATCCTATTGTTCATTCCTATCCTTTTTGTTCCTTATCATACTAAATTCCGCTGCAAATTTCAATACTGCCACATTTTTTGAAAATTTAACAAAATCTTAACCTTCTCCTGCTTGATGTTTATTTCACGGATTGGCATAATGGGAATTAGTACATTTTTTGATATCAGGGGACTATTACATATGAACGATTTATTTTCCGTTTTGAAAAAAAATAATTATTTTGTTACATTCTTTTTTCTTGCAGTATGCACACTTGTAGCATTTTTATTTGCGCATGTGATCCCGGGCAATTCTCCGAATATTGCACTGGTCTATATTTTAGGGCTGATCCTGATCGCAAGGCACACCGATGGCTACCGATATGGTATTTTTGCCGCACTCTTTTGTGTCATCAGCATCAACTATTTTTTTACTTATCCCTATTTTAAGTTAAATTTTACCCTGTCAGGATATCCGGTTACCTTTATCGGTATGCTGACGATCGCCATTATTACCAGTGCCACCACCACCCGTTTGAAAAAACAGGCGCTTCTGATCTCAGAACGAGAAAAGGTCTTAGTGGAAGCTGACAAGGAAAAAATGAAAGCAAATCTCCTGCGGGCGATCTCCCATGATCTGCGTACTCCTTTAACGAGCATTATCGGAGCCGCTTCTTCTTATACAGAGAACTCGAACCATCTGACTGAAGAAGAGAAAACAGAACTTGTCACACAGATCAACGACGATGCGAACTGGCTTTTAAATATGGTAGAAAATCTTCTGACCGTCACACGGATACAGAACGATGAAAGCCATGTCTCCACCTCTCTTGAGGTTGTAGAAGAGGTCGTATCGGAGGCAGTACAGCGGTTACGCAAACGGATCCCTCATGCTAAGATCAACATTTCGATACCGGAGGCTTTCCTTATGGTCCCGATGGACCCGCTTCTGATCGAACAGGTCATTATGAACCTTTTAGAAAATGCCGTTATCCATTCCGAAAGCAAACAGCCGGTGGATCTTGTTGTTACGGATTCTTCGGACTCCGTAACCTTTCATGTGATCGATTACGGAAAAGGTCTTGATGAAGATAAGATTCCTTCTCTTTTTGAGGGACAGTCCGCTTCCGGTTCTTCGGACTCCCACAAGGGTATGGGCATCGGTCTTTCGATCTGTAAGACGATCATTCAGGCACACAACGGAACGATCTGTGCTTTTAATCACGAAAACGGTGCAGAGTTCTCATTCACACTTCCAAAGGAGGGTATTCATGAATCCTAAATTTTCTGTTTTAATTATTGAAGATGAAACACATATTTTGAACTTTATGCGTAAGATTTTAACCAGCCATGATTATAAAGTCCTTTCTGCGAATACCGGCAAAGCAGGACTCGAGATCATCTCTTCCCAATGTCCGGATATCATCCTTTTAGATCTGGGACTTCCTGACATTGACGGTGTAGATATCATTAAGAAAGTCAGAGAGTGGTCGAGCTGCCCGATCATCGTTATTTCCGCAAGAACCTCTGAACGGGAAAAGGTGCTTGCACTGGATCTTGGTGCAGATGACTATATCACCAAACCTTTTGGTACTTCCGAACTGCTTGCAAGGATCCGTACCTCCCTACGTCACAGCAATAAGATGAATACGGATTCTCCGATGTTTATCAAGCCTTATCATGCAAAAGATCTGACGATTGATTTTTCTAAACGCCTGATCCTGCTGCATGAACAGGAGATCCACCTGACACCGATCGAATATAAGATTGTTGCCTGCCTTGCGAAGAACTCCGGCAAAGTGGTCACCTATTCTTCGATCATGTCGGATGTCTGGGGACCATATACCGATACAGACAACAAGATCCTGCGTGTAAACATGGCAAATATCCGCAGAAAATTAGAGACCAATCCTGCCGAGCCAACCTATATCTTTACGGAACTTGGCGTTGGATACAGAATGAAAGAGGATGAGTCGGAATAGTATTCCGCTCATCCTCTTTCCTCTTCTTCATTCTGTTTCCATATGTACAGCCTTTATCTTTGTACATCTTTCTTTGTATTACCCAATATCTTCATTTTAAAAATAAGAGTCATAGGTGGCATAGATCATTCCCGCTGCCACAATAATGATTCCAATGATTCCTACAATATCCATATTCCGGCACACCCCTTCCTGTTATGCCTGTAATGTAATATGGAAAAATCAGTTGAGCAAGTCCTTTTGTTAAAATCTTAACGTTATCTGAACATGTGACAAAATTGTGTTAAGGAATCCTTTACTTTTTACTTATTTTGCATTTTCTCTGCTATAGTAGGGAAGATGAAAGGAGGCATACTCAAAATGCTTAATACCTTGATTTTTATATTTATGGCAATTGTTGGCGGGGTTCCGTGTGTTTTAATGCTCCTAAGTATACCGGTTCTTATCGTATGGAAACTTTACCGTAAATGTAAATATAATATATCGATGTATGATTAATTTCATACTTCTATTTCTCCAAACCAGGCATGTGCCCCAACACATGCACAACGTAAAAAGGATGTCTTAGTCATCTTCCATACTAAGGCATCCTTTTTTATGTTTTACTGCTACATTGCCTGCTGTCACTTTGGAATATATTCCTGTATCATATAGCTGTTTCTTCCATGCTCTTTTACATAATACAGCGATTCATCTGCGGCACAGAGGATTTCCCGCCAATCATGATTCATATCCACGGTCCACACTACACCGGAAGATACTCCAATGACCTTCTCTGTTCCATCCGGCAGCAGGATCGGATTCTTTGCTAACTTCTCATAGAAAGCTGCAACATTGTGTTCCACCTGTGACAGTTCCCGGAAGTTATAGCTGAAGATAAAGAACTCATCTCCCGAACGTCTTCCTACGATCGTGTTCTTTTCCGTATATTCACTGATCAGGTTACAAAAATGCTTTAAGTAGGCATCACCGGTTTCATGTCCATATCCATCATTAATGCGTTTGAACTTGTCTAAGTCCACCATAACGACGACCATGTTTTTGATCGTACCGGAATTTATCAGATAATCGACCTCACGCTCAAATGCGCGGCGGTTCCAGATCCCCGTCAGCATATCTACGTCGCGTTCCTCTTCTAACTGCTCATGTACTTTTACGCTCTCCCACTTGATCTTTGCACGTTCAAATGCCGCAAAATTGCCGATGACCGCTGCTAAGATCCCATCCATCACATCATAAGCAAATTTGTCCGGTGTCTTGCTGATATAACTGCTGACAAAGAACACCGCTAAAGCAATGATGGTCACATACAGATTATAGATTGGCAGAAGATCAAAGTTCGTTGGCAAAAATACAAACAGGCTGACGATCGTAACTGCCAGCTCATTTCCGGAACCAAACGTACCTACATAGATCGATACTACATAAGCACAGATCATAAAACTGCTGATACTGATGCGTGCCTCTTTCTTCGATATTTCATCCTGCTTTTTCACTAAGTTCTGTGTATAGAGAAAAATGCAAAACATCCATATTGCTCCGATAATGCAGACCAGACTTTTTCCATATACGCGGGATAACGCCAGCATACAGATTGTATACAATGCTCCGATCCCGGCTATCGCAACACTTTCGTTACGGACGATCCTGACATTTTCTGCAGAAATTTTTCGCTGATATTTCTTTGCAGTTGTCTCATCCAACCCAAGCCAGAGCCATTTCCTTAGTCTCTCTTTGTTGTCCATTCAGACCTCTTTCATCAATAGTTTTTTTATTTTTATCGTTTCGCGCTGTTTATACCAATTTTATAATGTCATTTTACCACAATCAGAGAATTAGGCAAGGGATTTCAAGGGATTCTGACATTTCCTGTAATTCTGACACTTTCCCCTAGACGAATGACCGAAAGTTTACTAAAATAGATATGAAAATTTTGTCATTAGGAGGGATTTTTCATGTCCTTGGATAATCGGACCTGGTTTCAAAAGGGTCTTAAAGATGGGATTCCAATTGCACTTGGCTATTTTGCCGTATCTTTTACACTTGGAATTACTGCGAAAAACGCCGGACTTACTGCATTGCAGGCAATGCTCGCCAGCTTTACTTTAAATGCTTCTGCCGGAGAATTTGCCGGTTTTACACTGATTGCCGCGGGAGCCGGATATCTTGAAATTGCCATTATGGAATTTGTGGCAAATGCCAGATATCTTCTGATGTCCTGTGCTCTTAGCCAGAAACTCTCACCGGATACTCCACTCTGGCAGAGGCTTTTGATTGGTTATGATGTCACGGATGAGATTTTTGGAATCTCGATCTCCGTTCCGGGACGTTTGAACCCTTATTATACATTCGGAGCGATTGCCATCGCCGTTCCGGGATGGTCTGTCGGTACCTACCTTGGTGTTTTAATGGGTAATATTCTCCCTGCCAATGTGGTAAGTGCCTTAAGCGTCGGACTATATGGCATGTTCATCGCCATCATTATCCCACCTGCCAGAAAAAGCAAAATTGTTGCAGGTGTGGTAGCCGTATCTATGGCAGCCAGCTTTGCTTTTGCAAATCTGCCTGTGATTTCCGGTATCAGCTCCGGCATCCGTACCATTATTCTGACGGTCGCTATCTCCGCTCTTGCCGCTATCTTGTTTCCGATAAAGGAGGACGATGACCATGCAGCATAATGTCTATATTTATATTTTAGTGATGGGAATTGTGACCTATTTGATCCGTGTTCTGCCACTGACTTTGATCCGCAAGGAAATTAAGAACCGTTTTATCCGTTCTTTCTTATATTATGTTCCCTATGTAACACTTGCTGTTATGACTTTCCCTGCGATTCTGGATGCGACAGGCAGCACTGCTTCCGCACTGGCTGCTTTTATTGCCGCTATCCTCATCGCATGGTTTGGTGGCAGCCTTTTTCAGGTGGCTGTCATTGCCTGTGTGGTAGTCTTTGTCTTAGAAATGTTTATATGTTAGTGTGCTGACAAACTCCTGATTTTGGATTAGTCCTCTTTGACTCTTCCATCACAGGTCAGTGTCACTACCTGCCACGGGATCATCTTTCCGCTGTTTTTCAGTGCTGTAACTGCTGCGTGTTCCATACCGCCGCAGCATGGCACTTCCATGCGGACAATCTTCAAACTCTTAATGTCATTGTTCTTAAGAATTTCTGTCAGTTTTTCGGAATAATCTACATCATCTAACTTCGGACATCCCATCAGTGTCACATGATTTTTCATATAATCCTCATGGAAGGATGCATAGGCATATGCCGCGCAATCGGCTGAGATCAAGAGGTTTGCTCCGTCAAAATACGGCGCATGGACCGGAACTAACTTAATCTGGACAGGCCACTGTGCAAGCCGGCTCTCTGCCCTTTGCGGTGCTACGGATGTGCTGCTCTCATGCTCTGCTCTGTGGAAAGTTTTTGCCGCACCGCCCGGACATACATGTCCTTCATGACCATGTGCATGGGAATGAGAATGGTTGTGTTCTGCTTTTTTTCTCTCTTCCATTCTTGCTTTTACAGCTGCCTCATCATAAGCTTCCGCTTCACGCTCTATAATGGAAATTGCATTGGTCGGACAGGCTGGAAGGCAATCTCCTAAGCCATCACAGTAATCGTCCTTGATCAGTTTTGCTTTTCCATCGATCATTGCAATCGCACCTTCATGACATGCGGATGCACAGGCACCACATCCATTACAAAGTTCTTCGTTAATCTCTACAATTCTTCTTACCATATCTGTAACTCCTTTATATTTGATAAACTGTTTTTTTGTTTCTGTGCGATTATCATAGCACGATACAACAAAAAAATCCGTAACATATGTTACGAATTTTTATAAATACATTTCAAATTTTTCCCAGTCTGCGATCCTGATATCTCTTCCCTGTATCTCAAGGATTCCCTCTTTTTGCATACTTCCGAGCTCCCGCGACAGGGATGGCCTGGTCACATTCATATATTCTGCCATCTCTTCACGCACCAGATTTCCACGGATCGTTCCGTCGGCATTTTTTCTTTCAAACAGATAACGCACGATCTTTTCCCGGATACTGGCACAGCCTAAGACCTTTACCTTCTGATTCATCAGATATGCCTTTTTTGCAAAAATCTCTAACATATTCTGCCAGAGCACTCTTGGGATCTCGCCCGCGATCTCAAGCACCTCTGAATCTTCGACTGCCTGTGCATCCATATCGTAGGCTTCTTTTCCGATAAATAAATAGACTTCCCCAAACAGATCTCCGGAACGTGTGATATCCGTCAAAAGGATCCGTCTGCCGGACATGGTGCTTTGCGAGATCGTAACCTTGCCCTGTATCAGAAGAAACAGACTCTTAGGTACGTCCCCCTCTAAAAAGACAAATGTCCCTTTTTCGTATTTTTTCCTTCTGCACTGCTCCTGCATCAGAATTTCTTCTATTTTCTGTTCGGTCATTCCGTGAAACAGTGGACTCTTTTTCCACACTTCCATTCCTTTTACTCCTATTTTCGTATCTTTTATCATATACTGTTATGAATTTATTTAAGGACAACGCCATGAAAAAACTCACAAAGGATCTGAAAAACCATGACTATTTTTTAGAAGCATATACGGTTGGCGTATCGGCATCCGCAGTTTTGATAAAAGGTGCTACTATTACTACGCCCATTTACGCCAGAATTCCCCTTTTCAGAAGGGTCTGAAAGAAGGCAGCGTTGTGACTGCCGGCGATGTCATCGGCTATATGGGACATACCGGCTACAGCAAAAAAAGGGTGACAGCAAGATCATAACCCTCAATCCCACAGTACATCCTACAATACATACTGCACTACATAAGCAAGCATATTATCCTCATACAGTGCTGTTAAGAACTCACTCTGCTGTATCATCGCCAACAGACTCTGTCCAAACGGAAATGCCTGCATCACCGCGACAAAATAGAAGAACAGCCAGACAAGCAGCAAACCATACAACAATCCCGCTCCTAAACCTAACACCTGATTGATTCCCTTTATTACCGGAAGTTCTGATGCGATATCCAGTACCCCACCGATCAGATGCAGTATGATCGCACATACGATCAGCGAAACAAAAAATGCAATGCCATCGACTGCTAACTGTGCTAACGGCTCTGCCATTGCTTTATAGACTCCACTGGTTTCAAGCACGCCATCGGCACCCTTTTCTACGTTGCCAAATAATTTTTCTTCGATGGATTTCGGAAGCCGGATGCCGTACTCCTCTAAAAGTCCGGTACTCTTTTCCTCTTTTTGGACAATCTGCTCTTTCGTGTCCTTTCGGACTTTCTGTTCGCACTTTGTCTCAACTTTTTGATAAATTTTCGTATTCTCTTTTAAAAAATTGCTGACATACGGCGTTGCCCATGCCACAAAAAGTACCGTAATTAACAGGGATGCCACGGAAAACAATACCCTCAGCAATCCGCGGCGGTATCCCTTGATCGTATGTCCTGCGAGTATGACCAGGACGACTACCAAAAGCCAATTCATAGTTTAACCTCTTTTATTTCAATTTTGCCTGTACCGTTTCTCCATCTAAGATAAAGGTATAACGGCTTGCTGTTCTGCCCGGAAGCACTTTATAAATGCTCTTATCCCAGGCTTCGTGGTATTTTTCCACGCCACGCAGCGTAAATATCGTACATTCGTTATCATTCAAAAGACACACTTCGTTATTATTTAAAAACTCTGCCTTCCGGTAAGTTCTTGAGAATGTTTTTTCTTTCACAAGCGCTCCCCTGTTGTCATAAATCTGCATACAGTACACATCGTTTTTTTCTTCTTTACTGCTGCTCTCATTATCTAAGATCAGCCCGATATATTTTCCATTATAGAAAATGGTCCTTAAACGGCTTCCATATTTAATGCTCTTTTTCTCCTGCGGTTTTCCGGACACCTCTAACAGCATCAGTTTCTGGTCGCTGACGGCGATCAGCTTGTCATTTCCCAAAAACTCAATCTGTGGGATAATGATATCGGAATATTTTTTAGTTCCTACCACATGATCGATCTTCTTTTCGCCTGCGGAATCAAAATTGTAAAAAACAATGCTGCTCTTAATCGTTCCATCACTGATGTTCAACATGGACACCGCAAACCGTTTTCCATCCTTCGATAAGGCAATATCCATTGGATAACCGCTGTTTTCCACATGAAGCTCGCCCTCTGCAAGCGTTTTCCCAGCCTTATCACAAAGTTTCAGATAGGAGACACCGTTTTCTTCTAAGAGAAGAGCTACCGTTCCCTGCTCTGCGATCTTTACACGCACGATCGGCTTGGTTGTCTCGATCTTTCCGCAGAGTCCATCCTTGTCAAAAATATAGACTAACGTTCCCTTTTCATCTCCGATGGCGGCATACTTCGCGGACATCACCACAACCGGATCGCTCATTTCATAGCTCTGGTTCCATATCAGCTCGTTGGAAGTATCGGTGTAAAATGCTCCGTCATTGCTGTACTTCAAAATATTGCCCTGAAACTCCAGATAGGTATTCGCTGCACTGTCCTGCCTGTCCTCTGTTACTTTTGCCTCATGACTGTCATAGGTCCGCACCTGATGATATATATATAGCAAAAACCAGAGCAATATCAGGATTCCTAATACGATGCCGGCCCTTTTGAGCATCCGAATCCTGTGTTCTCTGATTTTCCTATCCATTTCCTCTATATCTACTTTTACCGTTTGGAATGGCTGTCTTCTAATTTCTGCCATGTATCATGTCACCTCTTTTTGTATTCCTGTCCATTATAACAAATATCGGTTTGCATGACACTAATTTTTCTCATTAAGGCAGATTTAATTTCTGACCCGCAAAAATTGTATCTGCATTTTCAATCTGATTTAATTCCTTGATACGCTCCACTCTGGATTTATTGCCATAAATTTTTGTACTGATGGATTCTAAAGAATCTCCGCTCTGTACGATATAATAGCCCTGTGCAAGTATCTTTTCTGCTTCACTCTGTGGCTGTGCTGCGGTTTCCTGCACTTCCTCAGAAGATTGCTCAGAAGATTCCCCGGCATTTTGACTTTCTTTTTTATCGTTCTGCGCCACGTCCTGTTTGTTTTCGCTGTTTTCACCGTCTTTGGCTTTTTTCTTGTCTGTTTCGGACTTGTCCTTGGATTGATTGTCCCTGGCAGTATCTTCCTTCGCAGTGTCTTCTAACGGCTCCACTTTTCCATCCACGGTCGTAACGATCGTCTTGTCGTTATCCTTTGCCTGCTTTGCTTCGTTTTGTGTGAAGTTTCCTGCGATCAAAGAGACCGCCTCCTGAAGCTCATTGATCTTTTCATAGCTTCCGATACTGTTCACACCCATTACTAACGTACTTAACACCAGCACGGCACAGGCCGCATAGCCTACCATGCTCCAGCGTCCCCTGCCCGGTCTTGCCTGTGTGGCGATCCGTTCCCGATAGCTTCCGGTCGGCTCATCAAGCACTGTTTCCGTCACTCCTGCAGGATTTTTTGCCTCTTTATACTGCACCATGTATTCCTGCATTTTCGGATTCTGCTCATAAAAAATATAATAGCCTTCTTTTTTCCGCAGACTGCCCTTTTCATAGACATAAAAATTCTCTTCACGCTCCACATCATCTAACAACAGCAACAGCGAGTGCGGCTCTTTGAAATTCATCCGGTGCACCCGCTCCATATCGCTCGTCAGTCTTGCCGGCATGCCTCCCGTGACGAACGCCCAGCCTAAGATCTGCAATGCCTTATCCGGGTCTTCATCGTCAAAATACTCTTTCATCTGCTTATAGGCAAATCCCCAGTGCTCCTCGCTAAACTGCGGCAGCCCTTTTTCAAATGTCATATCATCTATGTAAAAAGCACCTCTTACGAAATAGTATTGCGTACCATGCTCTTCTTCCTGCGTTCCCACAATGATCGCAACTTTCGGATTCCCTGCTTCTTCCCTGCTGCTCGGATGCAAAAAGGTATACACAAAGTCTTCCACATAGATTTTATGTTCTCCACTCGGATTACCAATTTGTCTTAAGTTTCTTGGAAGCTTTATCCTTGGTGTCGCTTGTCCATCCTGTATGATCTCTATCATGGTGACCCCCTTTGCCTGTGGCAGTATTGTTAGGGGTATCATAGCATATTCCTTTTTCAGTTTTTGACAGCTTGTGTCGGAGTAAAAAATTTTCTTTCGGCAGGATCATACAAAAAGACTGCCCCTTTTACAAGACAGTCCCATGTTTTTTTCCATATTTCATTTATTTTGTAAATGCTTTTACTTTTTTGTAGATGCTTTCTGCATCCAGTCCGTATTTTTTGATCAACTCTACTGCCGGACCGGATTCTCCGAATACATCGTTAATTCCGATTTTTATCATTCTTGTCGGCTCTTTTTCTGACAGCACATCCGCAACTGCACTTCCAAGTCCACCGATCACGGAATGTTCTTCTACCGTTACGACTTTTCCGGTTTTCTTTGCAGAAGAAAGTACCAATTCTTCATCCAATGGCTTAATGGTATGGATGTTGATGACCTCTGCACTGATCCCGTCTGCTTCTAACATCTTTGCTGCCTCCATACTCTCATTGACACAAAGACCTGTTGCTATGATCGTAACGTCTGTTCCTTCTTTTAAGACAATTCCTTTTCCAAGCTCAAAATGATAATTCTCTTCGTCATTGATCACCGGAATTGCCAATCGTCCAAAACGAAGATATACCGGACCGTTGTGCTCATAAGCTGCTTTTACTGCTGCCTTTGCTTCTACACTGTCGCACGGATTGATCACTACCATGCCCGGAATGGTACGCATCAATGCAATATCCTCGTTACACTGATGGGTTGCTCCGTCCTCTCCTACGGAGATTCCCGCATGTGTCGCACCGATCTTTACATTCAGATGCGGATATCCGATGGAGTTACGCACCTGCTCGAAAGCACGTCCTGCTGCAAACATTGCAAAAGAGCTCATAAACGGTACTTTTCCACAGGTAGAAAGTCCTGCTGCGATTCCTGCCATATTTGCTTCTGCAATTCCACAGTCGATATGCCGCTCCGGGAACTGTTCACGGAAAACTTTTGTCTGGGTTGCCGCTGCTAAGTCTGCATCTAATACAACGACTTCCTCATGCTCTTTTCCAAGTTCTACTAGTGCTTCTGCATATCCTACTCTTGTTGCTACTTTTTTTACTTCTGACATAATGCTTCACCTGCTTTCTCTAACTCCTGCATTGCTATTTCAAACTGCTCATCGTTTGGTGCAACACCATGCCAGTTCACAGCATTTTCCATAAAGGACACGCCTTTTCCTTTTACGGTCTTTGCAATGATCGCTGTTGGCATTCCCTTCGTTGCACGGGCTTCTTCAAATGCCTTTGCGATCTGTTCAAAATCATTTCCATCAATGGTAATCGTATGGAAACGGAATGCCTCAAATTTCTTATCTAACGGTTCCGGATCACAGATTTCGGAAATTGCTCCGTCGATCTGTAAACCGTTTAAATCTACGATCACAACAAGGTTGTCCAGTTTCCGGTAGCCTGCAAACATGGCAGCTTCCCAGATCTGTCCTTCCTGAATCTCACCATCACCGCACAAAGCATATACCCGGTAATCTTTTTCATCCATTTTTCCGGCAAGTGCCATTCCTACTGCCGCAGAAAGACCCTGTCCTAAAGAACCGCTTGACATATCCACGCCCGGAATATGTTTCATGTCAGGATGTCCCTGTAAGTAGGAACCCACATGACGAAGTGTTGTCAGATCTTCTACCGGAAAATATCCGCGGTGTGCCAGTGCTGCATAGAGTCCCGGTGCTACATGTCCTTTTGACAGTACGAAACGGTCTCTGTCCTCCATTTTCGGATTTTTCGGATCAATGTTCATCTCTTCAAAATAGAGATAGGTAAAGATGTCCGCTGCGGAAAGAGAACCGCCCGGATGACCCGATTTTGCACTGTGCACGGCAGCGATGATACCTTTTCGTATTTCATTTGCCTGTTTCTGCAATTCTAGTGTGTTCATTATTTTCTCCTCTTTCTAACCCTGTTATAACTGTTATAATAGGACTCTGCCCTCTAAAGCCCTAAGCAGGGTAACTTCATCAATATATTCTAAATCTCCTCCTACCGGAACGCCGCTTGCGATCCGCGACACCTTGATCCCGGTCGGCTTGATGAGCTTACTGATATACATGGCGGTTGTCTCTCCCTCTAAACTGGAATTCGTTGCTATTATAACCTCTTCGACATGATTCTGCAACCTTTGCATCAGTTCTTTTAACCGGATGTCATTGGGACCTATTCCAAGCATTGGAGAAATTGCCCCATGCAGGACATGATAAACTCCCTCGTATTTTCCGGTTTTTTCATAAGCTGCCAAATCTCTGGTATTTTCCACGACCATGATCTGCTGTTTATTCCGCTTCGGATTGCTGCAGATCGGGCAAACCTCCTGATCCGTAAGTGTAAAACATTCTTTGCAGTAACGCACATTTTCCTTTGCTTCTAAAATAGAAGCGGACAATTCTTTTACATTCTCTAACGGCATGTTCAGGATATGAAATGCCAGTCGCTGTGCGGATTTCGCTCCAATACCCGGCAGATTGGATAGCTGCTCTACTAATTTATTAATTTGACTGCTGTAGTAATCCATGACTGCTCCTTAACGGCTTAAAACGGGAAGCCGCCTCCCATTCCGCCAAGTCCGCCTGTAATCTTTGACATGGACTGTGCAGAAATCTCCTCGATCTGGCGAAGCGCCTCGTTGGTTGCTGCCATGATCAGATCCTCTAACATTTCTACATCATCCGGATCTACTGCCTCTGGATCGATCTTTACTTTTGTTACCTCACGGTTTCCGGAAACGGTTACTTCTACGACTCCGCCGCCGGCACTGGATGTTACCTCTTTTTCCTGAAGCTCCTTGGTTGCTTCCTCCATCTGTTTTTGCATCTTCTGTGCCTGTTTCATGATATTGTTCATGTTTCCCGGCATTCCTCCCGGGAATCCACCTCTCTTAGCCATTTTCATTTCCTCCTGTTTTTATTCATCTTCTATGGTAATATCCATGTGGATCACATCTTTTAAATCCACATAAGTTTCTTCAAACGGACGATTTGTCTCGTTTAACTGAATTCTGACATCGACCTGACTCTCTACCCGTCTTGCGATGGCATCTTCTAACTCTTTTTTATGTTCTTCCATATTCAGATAAGATGCTGCCATCTCATCCTCTAATACAACCATCAGTACGTTGTCTCCGCCAAGGGTCAGCCTTGCGGACTTTAAATATCCCTTCATCAGTCCCGGAAGTTCCTGCAAAATGGAGTTCCACGCTGCTACTGCCTGCTGTACATCTTCCGGTATCGCCTTTGGCAGTTCTTTTTTTATGGGCTTTGCTTCCGGCTGTCCTGCCGCTACACTGCCACCCTGTGCCGGTACTGCCGTTACCGGGATTCCTTCTTCGAGTGTCTTTTCAATCCTGCTGATCCTCTCTAAAACGGATGCTTCATCCCGCTCCATCTGCGGTCTGCACAGTTTTATTAAGGCGATCTCTATCAATATCCGCTTCTGGCTGGAGTATTTTACCTGATTTGACAGCTCCGAAAATATACGGATATAACGAAACAGTGTCTCTGCTTCTACCATTTTTGCTTCTTCTTTTAAAAGAGCAAGATTTTCCGCAGACATATCTAAGACTTCTTCCATATCGTCCGAGCTTTGCACTAACAACAGATTTCTTAAATACCATGTAAAATCTGTCACAAACTGTCCGAGCTCCCTGCCCTGAATGATAATCTCTTCTAACTGCTCAATGGCACCTACAATGTCCTGCCCCAGGATTCGCCTGAGCAGACTGCTGAACACTTCCGTGTCTACTGCTCCGAGCACTTCTAAAACATGCTCATAGGTCAGCTCTTCTCCTAAATAAAATGCTATACACTGATCTAACAGACTCAGGGCATCCCGCATAGAACCGTCTGCCGCCTTTGCAATATAGCGGACTGCCTTCTCTTCGGCTGCTACTTTTTCTTTTTCTAAGAGTTCTGTCAGCCTTGCAGAAATGGTCTCTATGGAAATCCTGTGAAAGTCATATCTCTGACAGCGCGACAATATCGTGATCGGTATCTTATGTACCTCTGTCGTTGCCAGAATAAATATAACATAAGATGGCGGTTCTTCCAAGGTTTTTAATAACGCATTAAAAGCTCCTATCGATAGCATATGCACTTCGTCGATAATATACACTTTATATTTTCCTTCAGTCGGTGCATATTCCACTTCTTCACGGATCTGCCGGATGTTTTCCACTCCGTTATTCGATGCCGCATCGATCTCTATGACATTCATGGAATTGCCTGCCGCGATGGCACGGCAGGCTTCACAGGTTCCACACGGACTTCCATCTACCGGATGTTCGCAGTTCACTGCTTTTGCAAAAATCTTGGCTGCCGTCGTCTTACCGGTTCCCCGCGTTCCGCAAAAGAGATATGCATGTCCGATCCTGTCCGCTTTTATTTGATTTTTTAATGTTGTTACAATGTGTTCCTGTCCCTTTACATCCTCAAATTCCTGAGGTCGGAACTTTCGGTATAATGCCGTATAAGACATTTGAAATCCTCACTTCTATTCTTTCCCTTTTCCGAATCCCGGGGCAGAACTGTATTTTTAAAATCTATTGACCGCTTGCACAAAGGAATATTCCAAGTTTCCTTGTGCAGAACATTCCAATGAACCTCCGAAAACAGAAATCATGTGCACCAGTGGGTTTCATGATTTCCTGAGTTTCATTTCCATTGCACAAAAAGAAACTTTTCATATTCCTTTGTGCAATCATTTCAACTATATATATAAAAATACATTTCTGACACCTAAATCCGTGCACTTATTAATCACCAAAACTGATGCCCATGCTCTTAGCTTCTTTGATCATCTGGCATTCCGGATCTACGCTCTTTAATTTTCCGGCAACGTCTCCTAACGGTACCCGCTTTGTCTTGCCGTTGACCATCGCGATCATATTGCCATAGTCCTCCTCCATGATCGCCTGTGCTGCTGCCGCACCCAGACGGCTGCAAAGAACGCGGTCATACGGACACGGACTTCCGCCTCTTTGTGTGTGTCCCGGTACTACTACCCGCACTTCTGCTCCGCTTTTTTTCTCTATCATATCTGCTAATTCATAGGATACGGATGGGAATTTGTAGTTTTTCAATTTTTCTTTATATTCTTTTTTACTCAGCTTCGCATCTTCTTTTGAAATTGCACCTTCTGCAACTGCTAAGATCGTAAATCCTTTTCCGGCTTTACTTCTTTTTTCGATCGCTCCTAAGACACTGTCGATGTCGTATGGAATCTCCGGAAGGAGTATGATATCTGCTCCACTTGCCACGCCTGCATAAAGGGTCAGCCAGCCCACCTTATGTCCCATGACTTCTACGATAAAAATACGATTGTGGGAAGCTGCTGTCGTATGGATGCAGTCAATTGCCTCTGTTGCAATATTGATCGCACTCTGGAATCCAAAGGTCACATCTGTTCCATAGATATCATTGTCAATGGTCTTTGGAAGATGTACCACATTCAGTCCTTCTTCTCTTAAAAGGTTCGCTGTCTTCTGGGTTCCGTTTCCGCCTAAGATCACAAGGCAGTCCAAATTCAGCTTATGATAAGTGTGCTTCATCGCTTCTACTTTATCCAGACCGTTTTCATCCGGCACCCGCATCTGCTTGAACGGCTGGCGGGAAGAACCTAAGATCGTTCCACCTTTTGTCAGAATTCCCGAAAAATCCGCTCCTGTCAAAAGACGGTAATTTCCATAGATCAAACCTTTATATCCATCTAAAAAACCATAAATCTCAAGCTGCTCACAGCTTTCACACAGCCCTTTGACCACTCCGCGCATAGCTGCATTTAAAGCCTGGCAGTCTCCGCCACTTGTTAACATTCCTATCCTTTTCATGCACACACATCCCTTCACACATTCTGCTGGTTCGTTTTATTTATTATACACAATCATAGTTATTATAATATATTTTTTCACTCATAACAATATCTACCCGACAACTTCTCCTTGCAAACCCCCTAAAATGTGGTATAATGTACGCGTTGGCAATGAGCCGTGCAGTGACAGACTTACAGGATACTGCGTCATGCTTGCATGTAAGCAGTATTCTGTAAGTTTGTCACTATAGGGCGAAGCCCGCGAATGAGTAGCGTAAGCTACGAATACGCGCACGGCGGACCAGAATACTGCACCTATCCCGTAAATCCCGCGACGAGCAACGCAAGTTGCGAATACGCTCGGCGAATGCGGCACTAAGTTGCCAAACCTTACGGAGACGTATCGAAGTGGTCATAACGAGGCGCACTCGAAATGCGTTTGCCCCTTTCGGGCACGCGGGTTCGAATCCCGCCGTCTCCGCTACAAATGCATGGTTGGAACGAACTCAAAAACAGCATTTAAATAAGCTGATGTATATTAAGGAAAAAAATATGCATCAGCTTATTTTTATGTTAACATTGTAATAGTAATGCGGAATTCATGTTTTTAGAATGAGAGAAATCGGAAGTTATAAAGGAGAATATTGATGAAATTATTTTTATGTTCGCACTTTTCAAGTGTAGGAAGTCTGATAAAGGAAGAAATTGA
>ERZ857965.172-NODE-172-length-103100-cov-18.392663_pt1 | contig 103100 bp, 124 predicted proteins | sample MGYA00519758_ERZ857965 | MGnify/ENA primary metagenome ERZ857965 (study PRJEB31778, sample SAMEA3449381) | human gut metagenome | biome: human gut; feature: human-associated habitat; material: faeces | place: United Kingdom | collected 2010/2012 ...
AACGCTTGCTCCCTACGTATTACCGCGGCTGCTGGCACGTAGTTAGCCGGAGCTTTCTGGCATGGTACCGTCACATTAAGATCATTTCCTATCCTAATCGTTCGTCCCATGCAACAGAACTTTACAACCCATAGGGCCTTCATCGTTCACGCGGCATTGCTCGTTCAGGGTTTCCCCCATTGACGAATATTCCTAACTGCTGTCTCCCGTAGGAGTTTGGGCCGTGTCTCAGTCCCAATGTGGCCGATCAACCTCTCAGTTCGGCTACGCATCGTCGCCTTGGTAAGCCATTACCTCACCAACTAGCTAATACGCCGCAGGCCCATCTTTAAGCGAAGCTTTAAAGGCTCCTTTTAATACAGAAACGAATCTGTATTTAATTCGGTATTAGCTATCATTTCTAATAGTTATCCCAAACTCAAAGGTAGGTCACCTACGTGTTACTCACCCGTCCGCCACTAGGTGGTAATCCAAGTCCAATCTTGTGCAAGCACTCAATCTTCTTTGGGCCACCTCGTTCGACTTGCATGTCTTAGGCATGCCGCCAGCGTTCATCCTGAGCCAGGATCAAACTCTCAATAAAAAAATTGATTTTTTGTTCAATCCTAGTTACTCAAAAAAACATGACGTTTTACTCAGTTTTCAAAGATCATTTACTCTGCAACGCCTTATCTTTTAAGGCCTCTTTGTCGCAGTGCACATTAATAGTACCATAACTAAATTGGTGTGTCAACATTTTTTTTAAAATTTTTGTCGATTTTTGTAATTTTCTTATTTTTAGGGTATTTTATGGCATTTTTTGGTACTTTTTTATGTGCTTCAATATAATTTATTCAAAAAAATAAAAATAATTCACATTATCTTTATTTTTTCTTCATTATTTTAATTTTTTATATAAATCGTAATATTTTTTTATAGTTTCTTCATTAAATGGATCTTCTCTTCTTTTATATTTTTCAATTAGCCTATTTAATTCATATTTCACTATTTTGTCTATTTCATCTGGATAATTCATAATTTTTTTATGATATTCATATTCCGACTTATCTAATATTTTATATGCTCCATCTGGAAACACCCTAAGATCATAGTCATAATCAATATATTTTATTGTATTGTTTTCAATTATTACTGGCGATGAAATATTACAATAATAATATATTCCTGTATTTTTTAATTGAGCAATTATATTAAACCAACTTTTCTTATAATAAAATGTAATTGCTGGTTCCTTAGTTCTCCAACTTCTTCCATCTATCTCAGTAACTTTAATTTTATTATTTGCAAAAACATAATAATCATCTGTTTGTGCTAAAAAAATTGTTTCATCCCATACTTTATATAAATCTCCATTATGTTTATAACCATGTATATTATATTTTTCTCCAAACTTCATATTTATTCCTCTTTCTATTACATTATAACATAAATATCCAAAATAAAAATAGTCTATTATTAAGACTATTTTAATAAATCTAATGCCTTTTGAAGTTGTGCATCATTTTCTTTAGTAGGATTATTCTTATATGAATCTCCTAATTCTACTTCATAATCTGGTTTAATTCCTTCTTTATCTATATTTTTACCACTTGGAGTTAACCATTTTTCAATAGTATATTTTATCATTGATCCATTTGATAAATTCTTAGTTGTTTGTACTGTACCTTTACCATATGTTGTTTGACCAACAAGTGTTGCACCATAAACCTCTTTCATAGCAGCTGACATAATTTCTGATGCTGAAGCACTTCCACCATCTATTAATACAACTATTTTATATTTTTTTTCAGAAGCTTTAACAGTTTTATATTGTTTTACACCTGAACTACTTTGAATTTGATATATAACATTTCCTTTATCTATGAATTCTTCAAGCATATTAGTTACAGTAGATAAATATCCACCTGTATTACCTCTTAAATCAATAATTAAAGAATCCATATCTTGTTTTTCTAATTTTGTTAATGCATCCTTAAATTGAGAATATGTTTTTTGGCCAAAAATACTTACACTTAAATATCCAACATTCTTACCATTATTATCAAGCATTTCAGAACTAACTGAGAATAAAGTAATATTTTCTTTAGTTACTTTAAATGTTAATTCTTTGTCATTTCTTTTTACAACAATTGTTGATGTTTTTACTGAATCACTTTTTAACATATTTGCTACTTCTGTTGCACTTTTTCCTTTAACAGAAGTTCCGTCAACACTAACAAAAACATCTTCTTCTTTTAATCCTGCTTTCTTAGCTGGGGAATCATCAAACACTTTAGTTATTTTTATTGTCTCATCACTTGTAAGTTGTATTTGTGCACCTATTCCATAATAATTTCCTGAAAGTTCTGAATCAAACTCTTCTTTACTCTTTTTATCAAAATACATAGTATGCTCATCATCTAATGATTCAAGCATACCGTTTATTGCACCTTCTATTAACTTATCACTATCAACATCTTTATAATATTCACTCATTATTGTGTCATAAGTTTCATATAAAGAATCAAAACCTTTTTTTGTTTTGCTATAACTTACTTCTGTTTTATTTGTATTCACTTTTGCTACATCAAAATCTTTTATAGCAATAGTTATAACAGAACCAATTATCATCGATACAACTGCTAAAATTGCTAATTTGATGTATTTTTTTGCGTTATTTGCCATGAAATTTCATCTTCTTTCTAATTATTCTTAAAGTAATCTTTTATAGAATCTTCTCCTTCAATATATTCAGATACCTTCTTATTATTTATTTTAATAAGTGTTGGGCTTTTTACTTTTAAATCTGAATATGAACTAGGATTTGTATTACTATTATCATCTGTTAAATAATTTGCATTAAATTTACTTTTAGAATCTACTTTATATATTGTTGCTTTACTATTATTACTTGTAAATACTTGCATCCAAGTAGGTATTATTGATTTATCATCATTAACATCATAAACAAGAACATAATATTCATCTTCTGCTTGATCAAAAATTTGACCCAAAGTTATTGTTGAATTATCAATAGTAACATCTTCTTTTGTATCTTTTTTGTTATCACTTTTAAAATCTATTTCCTTAGTATAAAATACACCAATTAGGAAATATACTAATATACCTAATAGTACTAGTACAACAAGTGTTGTGATAAATTTAAAAAATACATCTTTCTCCCCTTTTGATTTATTATCCTTTGTATTCTTTTCTATATTTTTTAAAATTTGTTTCTTCTTCATATATCCTCACCGTAATAATTATAACATATTTGAAAACAAATGAATAGATATTTTTTCTTCTTTATCATTAGTATGCATAATAACTGAATTTTTATAAAAAATAAAAAAGTAATCACATTGATATGGACCTCATTTTTTTAAATTTATAAATGAGGTCCACACAATTTTAATGATTACCTTATTATTTCATATTAGGAAGTGTACTTATAGATTCTGCTACTTGTAATATTTGTTGTTTTGTTAAACTTTCAGATGCTATATAATATTCTATTCCATTTGATATAAAGTTAACTGATGAATCTGATAATGCAGCAACTGAATCAAGAATTATAGTTGGTTCTCCATATACTGGTATTACTTCCATTTCATCTGATTTACTAACTGCTTCTTCAACAAGTATAAATGGAGATTCTCCAGCAAATGTTAATATTACTCTATTTCCATCATCTTTTGATACTGATTCTTCATCACTTAAATATGTTCCACTAGGTAAATACATAGGATATACAGATTCTTCAAGTATTGATGTAGTAGAATTTTTACTTGAGCTATTTGCTGAATTTTTACTTGAACTACTAGTTGATTCTTGTGATTTTCTATCTAGTTCTTCATCATTTGAACTACTTTCTATTTTGCTATTTTTTTCATTTGATTTTATATTAGCTTCTTCTGATGAGTTATTATTTCTAATTTCATCTTTATTATCAGCATTAATTTCTTCTTTAGTATTAGTGCTTCCATTACTTGACTCATTTGAATTTATATTTGCATTAGCATTTTCACTAGCACTAGTTTTCATATTTTCACTTGTTGAGAAATATTTATTGTTAAATGTTGCTTTTGTATCTATAGAATCAAAAACCATTTTTATTTGTTTATTACCTGATTCGTCAAATACTTCTATTTTTGTAAAATTAAGTTTTTTATCTAAATAGATTTTTTGTGATGATAAATTTTTATTATTAGAATGATTTACTTTAGCGGTTAATATATAATTTCCATCTTTTTCCTCTAGTTTTATATTTTTATCTTCATTTATATCTACAAGAACAGAATGAATTATATATACTTGTGAATTATTTTCTGGCCAATTGCTTTGAAATTTAAAACTTTTATTAAGCGATGGTGTAAGCACATATACTCCATCTGAATTTCTAAGTATTATTTGTTCATGATTATTTGCCTTATTAATTAAACTAACTCTATAGTTATCATTTTCATATGAAGATGTTACATCATATTTATATGCATCATCACCATTATAAATCTCCATACTTCCTTGGACATGATATCCAGTTATAGCATTAATTTTTTTATTTAAATCTTTTACTATAGTTTTCTCCGTATATTTACCACATCCTGTTAAAAAAAATAAACTTATTATTAAGCCTACAAAAAATATTTTTTTCAAACTTTCACCTCTTCTTCATATTTCACTTAATTATATTAGTTAAAAATATCAAATATTCATGAATAATTTTAAAATTTTTGTTTAATATAATTAATGAAATTAGTACAAAAGGAGGATAATAATGAAAACATTAAATGTTATTGCATTAACACTTACTATTATTGGTGCAATAAACTGGGGATTAATTGGTTTATTTGATTTTAACTTAGTTGCATTAATATTTGGTGGTGCTGACAGTTTATTTACTAAAATTATTTACATAATAGTAGGTATTTGTGGTGTCATTAATATAAAGCTACTTGTTGATATAATTCAGGATAATGACTAAAAAATGTAGATTAACAAAAATCTATATTTTTTTAATATTCAACATTATTTAAATAAAGTCCTTCAGGATTTGCAACCTTTTTATAATTTTTATTATAAGTGCCATCTATTATTAATGGTATATCATCCACATCTATTTTGCCTTTTCCTACTTCAATTAACACACCAACCATTACTCTAACCATATATCTTAAAAAACCATTACCACAAAAAGTAAAGATTAGTTTATCTTTTTCTTTTTTTATTTTTGCACTATATATAGTTTTAATAGTACTTTTTTCTTTTATTTCATTTGATGATAAATTTTGAAAATCATGAGTTCCTTCCATATATTTTATTGCCTCTTTCATTTTATCTACATCTAGTTTTTTACAATATTGATACTCATAATTTCTTTTTATTGGATCATATTCACCCATATTTAATATATAAACATATTCTTTTCTTTTTACCATAAATCTTGCATGAAAGTCATCTTGTACTATTTTTGCATTTTTTACATATATATCATTTGGGATTAAACTGTTTAATGCTCTTTTTAGTTTTTCCTCTGTAATATTTACAGAAATATCTACATGGGCTTTTTGATTATTAGCGTGAACAAAAGCATCAGTTCTACCTGATGAAACAAGTTTTGTATCTTTTCCGTTATTAATATATTTTAGTGCTTCTTCCATACAACCTTGAATAGTATTTAAACCATGTTGTTTTTGATATCCATTATAGTTTGTACCATCATAGGAAAATGTTATTAAAAATCTATTCACTTTTTATCACCTTATTTCTCTATAAATTGCCTTTATTAATTCATTAACACTATCAACTTTACCAATATCTATATTTTTATTTTCAAGTATTTTATCTCTTAAAGTTAATGTTATTGGATTATTAATTACATCACAAGGAAATACATCATATTTATTTCCAGTAATTATAGTGTCACTTACTATAATTAAATTATCAACAAATTCAAATATATTATCAATATTTATATCTGAAATAAGAATAGTTTTATTCTGAAATTTTTTTAATTTAATTATTAATTTGTATAATCTAGTTCTTGATGATGAATCTAAACAAGGTAAAATATTATCAAAATATATTACTTCATAGTTTTTTAATAAAGCATTAACTATTAATAATTTAATTTTTTCACTTGTACTTAATTCACAAATATTTTTGCTTAATATCTTACTATTTATATTTAATGTTTTTAAAACATCTGGTAACATATCTTCATTTTTTTTAGTATTCAAAAAATCTTCTACTATTCCTTCATTCATATTTTGAACATTAAAATATGAAATAATATATACTTCACTACCTAAATTTTCATTAAATTTTATAATATTACTTACACTATTACTTACTATTCCTGTTATTTTCTTATCTATTATATCAATACTTTTTTCTTTATATTTTATCTGCATATTTCATCCACCATTTCATCAATTATGCTAACATTATCACTAATTAAGTTATATAACTTTAATTTGTCTTTTAATTCATAGAATACAGGAATATTTATATGATTATCTTTTATAATTTTACTTGTAAATAAATCTTCCATTGATATCAAACTTATCTTTTTATTATTTATAATATATACACTATCAGAAAATAATATATCTTCTAAATTAACGGTTGTATAAATAATTGTTAAATTAAGTTCTAATTGATATTTTTTTATCATACTAAATATTTTTAATTTTTCATGTTTATTTAAAAATGAAAATATTGAATCAATTAATATCAATTTAGGATTTTTAAGTATACATTTTATTATATTTAATTTTTGATTATCAAAATAACTTAAACTTTGGGTAGACTTATTTACATCATCATATAAATCAAAATCTTTAAGTATTTTTTTTATTTTAACTATATCATTTGTGATTAATAAAAGTTCATCTAATATTGTTTTAGAATATGATTCTGTAAATGGTGTTAATAAGCATATATTTTCTTTTATAATGCTAATTTCTTTATTATCTACAGTTATTGTACCATTATAGTTTAAAAGTCCTTTAATAAGCCTTAAAAAGGTTGTTTTACCTGAACTATTTGAAGATAAAATAGAAATAAAGTCTCCTTTTCTTATCTGCATGTTAACATTACTAAATATTTTTTTATCATCATAACTAAATGATAAGTTTTCAATATTAACATAGTTCATTTTTACCACCCATAAACTTTCTTTCACAAATTAGATTTTATTATATACTAAATTCAAAAAAAAGAAAATTAATATTATTAATTTTCTATTATTTTTTTCTTTTGTTCATCCAAAATATCTTTAAATCTTGATTTTAAACTTGTTAATTCTTTATCATCTGTTATTTCAACAAAATATTCTTCGCCATTATCTAAAATCATTTTAACAATTTTAATTTCTTTGTCATCAACAAGATTTAATAATAACATATAATTTATATTATTATCTATCAAAGTTTCTAATACAAAATATTCTTTGTTATTTTCTAACTTTACTATTTTATTCTTTAATGAGTCCATCATAATAATATACCTCCATTACTTATAATATTATTACCTAAATAACTATAAACATTAGGCATTACTGTACTTGAAGAAAGTATTTCTTTAACCGCTACATCTGGTACATCCTTTGAAAAAATAACTTTAACTCTTTTTTCTTCTACTTTTGGTATTTCAATTTTATCTGTTTCTATATTTGTTAATTTAGGCATAACTATTTCATCATTACTTGATAATATAGAATCTAAACCAATCATAGGATCTTCTTTTACTTGATCTTCAGTATTTTGAATTGCATTTTCTTCATTTACAACTGGTATATCTATTTCTGGTTCTATTTTTGGAATTTCAAGATTATTTGTTTCTGGTTCATTTATTATTGATTCATCCGATACATTCATTTCTGTATTTATGATAGGATCAACATTATCTACTTTTTCTTCTTTAACTTCTTCTTTTGGTTCAACAGATTCTATAGCTGGATTTAATGCTGTTTTAAGCTCATTATTTCTGCTTTCTTGTAAAGACTCTAACTTTCTTTCTTTTTCCTTTTTTACATCTTCTAAAACTTGTTTTAGACTTGGATTATCACAAACAGCAATTGCATCTTCTATTTTAGAAATTTGATTTTGATAATCTGAATTAGCATCTGACAAATTCTTTATATACTCTTTTTTTGTTTCTTCAACATTATTTTTTGTTTCTTCTAATTCTTTTCTTTCATTTTCTAATTTTTCAATATTAGCATTTATCTCACTTAATTCACTTTGAGCTGATTTAATTTTTCCAGCAATTTCTATAAGTTCATCAGGAGACGCATCCATACTTATTTTTTCTCTACTTGATTCTTCTAACTCTCTTATTTCCTCTTCTTTTGCATTTAGTTTTTTAGTTTCAGAATCTATTTCACCAATCTTATCTTCAAGAAGTTTTGATACTTCTTCATCTTTTGACATAAAACCTTTTAAATTTTCATCAATAACTTCACTTTTATTTTCTTTTAATTCCTCTAAATCTAAAATTTCCATTGACTCCACTCGTCAACACCTCTCTATTCTATAAATAAGTATACCAATTTATGTAAATGATGTCAATTTAACTAAGGTAAAAAAAAACAAAAAAAAGGACGCATCCTTAGGTTATACTAATTCTAGTACAACCATTAATGCATCGTCCCCTTTTCTTTCTTGAAATTTAACTATTCTAGTGTATCCACCATTTCTTCCTTCATAACGTTTTGCTAAATCGTTAAATACTTTTTCAACGCAAGCTTTATCATTATGTAAAAATGCGTATGCTTTTCTTCTAGAAACTAAATCACCTTTTTTACCATATGTAATCATTTTATCTACAAATTTTCTTACTTCTTTAGCACGAGTTTCTGTAGTTTCAATAGATTCATTCATGATAACTGCTTTTGTTAAATTAGCAAGCATAGCACGTCTATGTTTATTGTCTCTACCTAATTTTCTATAAGCCATGTTTTCCTCCTATTAATATTAATCATCATCTCTAAAAGATAATCCCATTTCTTTAACTTTATCTAATACTTCTTTTAGGGATTTCTTTCCAAGATTTCTAATTTTCATCATATCGCTTTCTTTTCTGTTTACTAAATCTTGCATTGTATTAATACCTGATCTTTTTAAACAGTTATAAGCTCTAACTGAAAATTCCATATCATCTATTGATGTTTCAAGTGCTTTAACCTTTGGATCTTCATCTTGCTCAGTCATTAATCCTTTTATATCAGCTATACTATTAAGTTCAGTTAATATTTCAAAGTGTTCAATAATGATTCTAGATGCAAGTGCGATTGCTTCTTCTGGTTTCATAGCTCCATTAGTCCAAACTTCTAATATTAATTTATCATAGTTAGTTGCTTGACCAACACGAGCATCTTCAACAGCTATATTTACTCTTTCAATTGGAGAATAATTTGAATCTATAGCTATTACGCCTACTTTTGTATCTCCCATTAATTTTTTATTAGCTTCTGCTCTTACAAATCCACGACCGTTTGATACAGTCATTTCCATATTTAAGCTTCCACCTTTTACAATTGTAGCGATTTCTTGATCTTTATTAATTATTTCAACATCAGAAGGGCATTCAATATCACCAGCTGTAACAACACCTTCTTTGTCAGTAATTAATCTAATAACAGCATCTTCTTCTGTATGATTCTTAACTACTACATTTTTAAGATTCAAAACTATAGAAGTTACATCTTCCATAATTCCATCTATTGTTTGGAATTCATGCATAACCCCTTCAATTTTTACAGAAGTTATTGCTGATCCTGGTAAACTAGATAACATTACTCTTCTTAGTGCATTTCCTATTGTTGTACCAAATCCTCTTTCTAGAGGTTCTATTTCAAATTTACCGTAACTATTACTTTCAACATATTCTGTTACTTTGTATTGTGGTTTTTCAAATTTTATCATAAACACACTCCTTATCTATTATTATCCTCTTGGACGTTTTGGTGGACGACAACCATTATGTGGTACTGGTGTTACATCAGTAATTGATTGTATTTCTAACCCTTCAGTTGCTAGTGCACGAATTGCTGTTTCACGTCCTGGTCCTAAACCTTTAACTAATACGTCAACTTTTCTCATACCAGCATCATAAGCTTTTTTAGCTGCTGATTCTGAAGCCATTTGAGCTGCAAATGGAGTTGATTTTTTACTACCTTTATAACCAATAGCACCTGCTGATGCCCAGCTTACTGCGTTACCTGCTTCGTCTGAAATAGTAACGATTGTATTATTAAAAGTTGCTTGGATATGAACACAACCTGTTGGTATATTCTTCTTAACTTTACGTTTTCTTGCCTTATAAGCCATCTAAATAACCTCCTTATTATCTATTATTTCTTCTTATTAGCTACTGTTTTACCTTTACCTTTACGAGTTCTTGCATTACTTCTAGTGCTTTGTCCTCTAACTGGTAAACCTTTTTTATGACGGATTCCTTGATAAGATCCAATTTCCATTTTAGTTTTGATATTAAGACTAACTTCACGTCTTAAATCACCTTCTAGAACATGTTTATCTAATTGTTCACGAATTCTTGCTTGTTCATCTTCTGTTAAATCTTTAACTTTTGTGTCAACATTTACATTAGCTTCTTTTAATATAGTCTTTGATAAATTTCTACCAATACCATATATATAAGTTAATGCTATTTCAACTCTTTTATTATTTGGAATATCTATACCCTTAAAACGTGCCATTTAATACACCTCCTATTAACCTTGTTTTTGTTTATGTTTTGGATTACTACAAATAACTCTCAAAACACCTTTTCTCTTAATTACTTTGCATTTATCGCAAATCGGTTTTACTGAAGCTCTAACTTTCATAATTTACCTCCATTATCTTTTATTCCATGTTATACGCCCATGTGTTATATCTGCTGGGGATAATTCTAGGACAACTGTATCACCTGGTAAGATGCGAATATTGTTCATTCGTATTTTACCAGAAACATGAGCTTCTACAATGTGTCCATTTGCAAGTTCAACCTTGAATTTACCTCCAGGTAATACGTCGATTACTTTTCCATCTACCTCGATTACATCATTTTTTGCCATTTTTACACTCTCCTAATTGCCCATAATATTATCTATCTGTGATTTCATTTCATCAAACGTTCCATTATTTGAAACAGTATAAATGTCATATTTATCACTTAAATATTCTACAACAGGCATAGTTTTTTCTTTAAATAATTTATATCTATTTTCGTATGTTTCAATTTTATCATCGTCTCTTGTATATAAAGAGCCACCACATACTTTGCACTTATTATTTTCTAGATTATCAACATATTTATTATAAATTTCATTACAGTTCTTACACATTAATCTTCCTGTAACTCTTTTTAATGCAATATCTTTATCTATATCTATAAATATTATTTTATCTAAAATGATGTCATGCTCACTCAAAATATCCAAAAATGGTTTAACTTGTTCCATAAGTCTTGGAAAACCTTCAAATATAAAAGATGAACCTTCGTTATCTTCTAAGAATTTAGAAAATAAACTGTATACTATATTATTTTCAATAAACTCACCATTAGCAAGTTTTTCTTTTAATGATGTATTCTTTTTTGATTCTTCTCTTAGAAGATTTCCAATTGACATATGAACCATATTATACTTTTCTTTTAAATACTCTGATGTTACTCCTTTACCTGCGCCTGGCGCAGATATTAAAAGTATATTACTCATTAAAATCGCCTCTTATATTCTTTTTGTGTTAATACACTTTCAATCTGTTTATAAGTTTCAAGTGCAACACCTACAACAATTAATATTCCTGTACCACCAAGTGTTATATTTGCATTTTGAACATTTGAATAGTTTGAGAATAAAATTGGTAAAGCAGCAATTACTACTAAGAATAATGAACCAAATGTTGTTATTTTAATAAGTACTGATTTAATATAATTTTTAGTTTCAACACCAGGTCTTATTCCTGGAATATATCCACCATTCTTTTGTAAGTTTTCTGAAATATCTGCTGGTCTAAATTGTAATAAAGTATAAATGTATGAAAATAATACGATTAACACTAAATATATAATTAAACCAACAACTGTATTATAGTTTAGGTAATTATTAACAAATTTAATATAACCTTCACTTTTAATAAAATTTGCAAGTGTTTGTGGAATTGCGATTATTGCTGATGCAAATATTACAGGCATAACTCCTGCAGCATTAACTCTAAATGGTATATAAGTTTGTTTAGCACCATATGCACTTGATGTTTTATTTGAATACTGAATTGGAATTCTTCTTTCAGATTCTTGAATAAATACAACACCAATTACTATTGCAAAATAAATTGCTACATAAATAATGAATGAAACAATTCCAATAAATAAATTATCATTATCTAAAACGAATGTTTTAAATGCTTCAGTCATCATATATGGAAGTTGTGCAACTATACCAGCCATAATTATTAAAGATAATCCATTTCCTACACCTTTTTGTGTAATTTGATCTCCTATCCATAATAAGAATGCAGTACCTGCAGTTAATATAACTGCAACTTTTATATAACTAATAGCATCAGAACCTGATCCTACTATACCAAGTGATAAGATAATACCTTGGATAAATGCTATTGCAATTCCTAAATATCTTGTGATTGTGTTTAATTTTCTTCTACCTGAATATCCTTCTTTTGCAAGTTCTGTAAAATAAGGAATAATATTCATAGTAAATAATTGAATAATTATTGATGCACTAATATAAGGCATTACACCTAGACCAAAAATTGATCCTCTTTTTAGTGCACCACCACCTATAGAGTTTAGTAATTCTAAGAATCCTAAATCTCCACTTAGCTTATTCGTATTTGGAATACTTATAGTTGTTCCAATAATAAATATTGCTAAACAACCTAAAGTAAATAATATTCTTTTTCTTAATTCTTTATTTCTAGGTGTAAAAATTTGTTTGAATGTTGCAAACAACTTAAATCACCTCTGCTTTTCCACCATTCTTTTCAATTTTCTCTTTAGCTGTCTTAGAGAACATTGATGCTTTAACTGTTAATTTTTTAGTTAGTTCTCCGTTACCTAGAACTTTGATACCACCTAATTGTTTTTTTACTAATCCCATATCTTTTAATAATTCTGGAGTTATTTCTGTTCCATCTTCAAATTTATTTAAATCACTTACATTAATTACTGCATATTTAACTTCGAAATTATAATTGTTAAATCCTCTTTTTGGTACTTTTCTGAATAATGGATTTTGTCCACCTTCAAAGCCAAGTCTTACTCCACCACCACTACGTGAGTTTTGTCCTTTTTGACCTCTTCCAGAAGTTTTACCATTACCACTACTTGTACCTCTTCCGACTCTGTTAGCATTTTTAACAGAACCATCATTATACTTTAATTCGTGTAATTTCATTATCCTAAAATCTCCTCTACTGTTTTTCCTCTTAATTTTGCAACATGTGCTACTGATTTTTGAGCAAGTAATGCATTCATTGTTGCTCTTGAAGTATTAATTTTAGTGTTTGATCCAAGTGATTTTGATACAACATCTTTAATTCCAGCAAGTTCTAATACTGTTCTAACTGGACCACCAGCAATAATACCAGTACCAGCTTTAGCAGGTTTAATTAAAACTCTTGCTGCCCCGCTAACTCCTATCATTTCATGAGATATAGTTCTATTATCAACAATTTCAATTTTATGAACATTTTTAACAGCTTGCATTCTAGCTTTTTTGATGGCTTCTACTACTTCTCCAGCTTTTCCTGATCCAATACCAATACTACCTTTTTCGTCTCCTACTGCTACTGTTGCAGAAAAGTGTAAAGTACGACCACCCTTTGTTACTTTTGTAACACGACGAATATCAATAACTTCGTCTCTATAATCATCTTTACGTGGGTTGTTAAACTTTTTTTCCATCATTACCCTCCTTAGAATTCTAATCCATTTTCACGTGCTGAATCAGCAAATGCTTGTACTCTTCCATGATATTGGTATCCACCTCTATCGAAAACTACCTTAGTTATTCCAGCTTTAACAGCTTTTTTAGCAATTGCTTCTCCTACTTTTTTAGCAGCTTCAACATTACCACCATTTTCGATTTTTAAATCTTTATCCATAGAAGATGCACTTACTAATGTATTTCCAGCTTCATCATCTATGATTTGAGCAGTAATATGTTTAGCTGATCTAAACACGTTTAATCTTGGAACTTCATTTGTACCACTTATATTTTTTCTAATACGTTCATGTCTAGCTTGACGAGCTTCATTACGAGATACTTTTTTCATCATATATAAGACTCTCCTTTTCTACTATTTAGAAGCTTTCTTTCCTTCTTTACGACGGATATACTCACCTTTATAACGAATACCTTTACCTTTATATGGTTCTGGTTTTCTTATTTTTCTAATATTAGCTGAAAATTCTCCAACTAATTCTTTATTTATACCTTTAACAACTATTTCTGTATTACTAACTGATTCAACTTCAATTCCATTTGGAATTTCAACTTCAACAGGATGAGAATAACCAGCGTTTACTACTAAAGTATTTCCTTTTAATGTAAAACGGTAACCTACACCTATAATTTCAAGTCCTTTAGAGAATCCATTACTAACACCTTCAATCATATTAGTTATAATTGCGTTAGTTGTTCCATGCATTGATTTTGTTTGTTTATCTTCTTTAGTTCTTTCAACAGTTACTGTACCTTCACCTACATTAACTTTTAAATTTTCGTTAATATCAAATGATAATTCACCTTTAGGTCCTTTTACTGTAACAACGTTATCATTAACTGTTACTGTAACTGAAGCAGGTACTTTAATTTCTCTATTACCAATACGACTCATACTTAAAGCCTCCTTACTATTTTTTATTACCAAACGTATGCTAAAACTTCTCCACCAACATTTTCTTTACGAGCTTCTTTATCAGTCATAACTCCTTTAGATGTTGATATTATTGCAATTCCAAGACCATTTAATACTCTAGGAATATTTTCAGCTTTTGCATAAACTCTTAATCCTGGTTTAGAAATACATTTTAAACCAGAAATAACTCTTTCTTTCTTTTCTCCATATTTTAAAGTTAATACAAGTTCATCTTGAACATCTTTTTTAACAACTTTAAAATCTTTTATAAAACCTTCGCTTTTTAATATGCTAGCTATTTCAACCTTCATTTTTGATGTAGGCATTGAAACTTCTTCATAACGCATTTGGTTTGCATTACGAATTCTTGTAAGCATATCTGCGATTGGACATGATACTACCATAATATCCTCCCTTCATTCTACCAACTAGATTTTTTTACACCTGGTATTTGGCCATTATATGCTAATTCTCTAAAGCAAATACGACAAATACCATATTTTTTAAGTACTGAATGTGGTCTTCCACATCTTTGACAACGTGTATATTCACGTACTTTATATTTTTGTTTTTTTTGTGATTTTACAATCATACTTTTTTTTGCCATTTTACTTTCCTCCTATTACTTTCTAAAAGGAATTCCGATTCCATTTAATAAGTCAAATGCTTCTTCATTTGTCTTTGCTGATGTAACAAATACAATATCCATTCCACGACTTTTAACAATGTTATCGTATTCAATTTCTGTAAAAATCATTTGTTCCTTAATACCTAATGTATAATTACCTCTACCATCAAATGCTTTTGGTGAGACACCTCTAAAGTCACGAACACGTGGAAGTGAAATTCTTATTAATTTTTCTAAGAATGTATACATTTTTTCTCCACGAAGTGTAACTTTACATCCAATTGCTTGACCTTCTCTTAATTTAAATCCAGCAATTGATTTTTTAGCTTTTGTAACAACTGGTTTAGCACCTGTTATTAATTCAAGTTCATTAACAGCAGCATCTAATAATTTGCTGTTTGTTGTTGCATCACCAACACCAATATTAATTACAATTTTTTCTAATTTTGGTGCTTGCATTACTGAAGTATAGTTATATTTTTGCATTAAACTAGGAACGATTTCATTTACATATTTTTCTTTTAGGCGGTTCATAAATACCCTCCTTTCGCTTAATTAAGTCTCTCTTTAGATTTTACTGAAATTCTATGTTTCTTTCCATTTTCATCAATTTCATGAGCTATTCTGGTTCTTTTTTTAGTCTTTGGATCTAATACCATAACATTAGATGCATGAATTGGAGCTTCAACTTTAATGATTCCTCCATTTTCGTTTTGTGCTGATGGTTTAACATGTTTTGTAACCATATTGATTCCTTCAACTACAACTTTATTATCATTTTTTAATGTTTTGATTATTTTTCCTTCTTTACCTTTATCTTTACCAGCGATAACCACTACTTTATCTCCAACTTTAAAGTTCATGTTTATCCTCCTTTAAAATTCTATAGCACTTCTTTAGCAAGTGAAACGATTTTCATAAATCCTTCATCACGAAGTTCGCGTGCTACTGGGCCAAGTACACGTGTTCCTTGTGGACTCTTATCATCCTTAATAAGTACACATGCATTATCATCAAATCTTATATAAGAACCATCTTCTCTTCTTGAAGCTGCTTTAGTTCTTATTACTACGGCCTTTACTACTTTACCTTTTTTTACAGTTCCATTAGGAGTAGCCTTCTTAACTGTTCCAACTACTATATCTCCTAATCCACCAAATTTTTTGTTTCCACCAAGAACTCTTATTACTAATAATTCCTTTGCACCAGAATTATCAGCCACTTTTAATCTACTTTCTTGTTGAATCATGATTAATCCTCCTTCTAAGCATAGAGATTATAGAATTATTGCTTCTTCAACGATTTCAACTAGTTCATATCTTTTTGTTTTAGATAATGGTCTAGTTTCAACAATACGTACTTTATCTCCTACTTTAGCTTTATTTAATTCATCGTGTGCAGTGTATTTCTTTGAACTCTTAACACGTTTGTTATATAGTGGATGTTTACGATATGTTTCTACTTTTACTGTTATTGTTTTATCATTTTTATCACTAATAACGATACCAACAATTTCTTTACGTTTATTTTCCATACCTTTTCCTCCTACTTATTATTTATTTCGCGTTCACGAATAACCATTTTTATTCTAGCGATTGTCTTTCTTATTTCTTTTATTCTTGAAGGTTTTTCTAAGTTACCTGTTGCATTAGCAAAACGTAAATTAAATAACTCTTCTTTTAATTCTTCTATTTTATTTAATAGTTCTTCAGTGGTTAATTCTCTTATTTTCTTAATTTTCATTTACGTCACCACTTTCTTCTCTTTTTACAAATTTACATTTAACTGGTAATTTGTGCATTGCAAGTCTTAATGCTTCTCTAGCTACTTCTTCAGGTACACCTGCAATTTCAAACATTATTTTTCCTTCTTTAACTACTGCTACCCATAGTTCTGGATTACCTTTACCTTTACCTTGACGAGTTTCAGCAGGTTTTCTTGTTAATGATAAGTGAGGGAATATGTTTACCCAAACCTTTCCTCCACGTTTCATGTAACGAGTCATAGCAACACGGGCTGCTTCAATTTGTTGAGTAGTTATCCATGCACCTTCTTTTGCTTGAAGACCATAATCACCAAATTGAAGTTCTGTATTACCTTTAGCTTTACCATCATGATAAAGTCTATGAGGTTTTCTATATTTAGTTCTTTTTGGCATTAGTGGCATGTCTACTACCTCCTTTTACATTTTTCTTAGGAAGTACTTCACCTTTGTATATCCATACTTTTATTCCTATTTTACCAAATGTTGTATCAGCTTCAGCTGTAGCATAATCAATGTCTGCTCTTAAAGTATGTAGAGGAACTGTTCCTTCGCTATATACTTCGCTTCTAGCTATATCTACACCATTTAAACGACCTGAAGCTAAGATTTTAATACCTTTAGCACCAGCCTTCATTGTGTTTCTTATTGCTCTTTTTTGAGCCATTCTGTAAGAACCACGATTTTCAATTTGTTTAGCGACATTATTAGCAACTAATTGTGCAACCATGTCTGGGTTTTTAATTTCAAATATTGAAACAACAATATTTTCACCTGTTAATTTACATAATTCTTTCTTTAATTTTTCAATTTCTTCTCCACCGTGTCCGATTACAACACCAGGTTTAGCAGTATAAATAACAATTTCAGTTTTCTTATTATCTCTTTGAATGTTGATATTTGAAACAGATGCATCTTTAAGTCTTTTATCAAGATATTTTCTGATTTTTAAATCGTTTCCAAGATATTTAGAGAAATCTTTGTTATTTGAATACCATTTTGCTTGCCAATCCTTGATGATTCCAACTCTCATTCCATGTGGATTAACTTTTTGTCCCATAAATTAACCTCCTTTACTAGTTTCTTTCAGCCACAACGATAGTTATATGACTTGTTTTTTTATCGTGTCTATCAATATGTGATCTTGAACCAATTCTTCTTCTTTTCATTATTGGTCCATCATTTATGTAAGCTTCTTTAACATATAGATTATTTTTATCCATTTTGAAATTATTTTCAGCGTTAGCTACAGCTGACACTAAAACTTTCTTAGTTAAACGAGCTGACTTTTTATTTAAGTTATTTAAAATTGCCATTGCATCACTAACATCTTTACCACGAACTAGATTAACAACTAAACGTGCTTTTCTAGGAGCGATAAGGACTGTTCTAGCAGTTGCTTTTGCTTCCATTTTCTAATTCTCCCTTCTCTTAAGGTTCAAACTATTTCTTCTTATTTTCGCCATGACCACCATTTTTACGAGTTAATGCGAACTCTCCTAATTTATGACCTACCATATCTTCAGTAACATAAACTGGAATATGTTCTTTACCATTATGAACTGCAAAAGTGTGTCCAATAAAATCAGGAAAAATAGTTGAACGACGTGACCATGTTTTAATTACTTCTTTTTTTCCACTTTTATTCATTTCTTGAACCTTTTTCATTAAGTGTTCATCTACAAAAGGTCCCTTTTTTAAACTTCTAGCCATTATAATTCATCCTTTCCTTATTTACTGTTACGACGAGTAACTATTAATTTATTTGAACTCTTCTTGTTCTTACGAGTTTTATATCCAAGAGCTGGTTTACCCCATGGAGTCATTGGTTGTTTACGTCCAACTGGAGCTCTACCTTCACCACCACCATGTGGATGGTCATTAGGGTTCATAACAGAACCACGAACTGTTGGTCTTATACCCATATGTCTTGTTCTACCTGCTTTTCCAAGTCTAACAAGTGAATAATCTTCATTACCAACTTCACCAATTGTTGCCATACAAGTACCTAATATTTTTCTTGTTTCGCCTGAAGATAATCTAACAAGTACATATCTTTCTTCACGACCAAGTATTTGAGCACTTTGTCCAGCACTTCTTGCGATTTGAGCACCTTTACCAGGTCTCATCTCTATATTGTGGATAACTGTACCAACAGGTATGTTCATGATTGGAAGTGCATTACCAACTTTTATATCAACATTTTCGCCTGATACAATTTTCATTCCTACTTTTAAACCTTTAGGAGCGATTATATATCTTTTTTCACCATCTACATAGTTAATTAAAGCTATATTTGCGCTTCTATTTGGATCGTATTCTATTGAAGCAACTGTTCCTTCAATATCGTGTTTATTTCTTTTGAAATCTATTAAACGATATTTTTGTTTAGCTCCTCCACCTTGGTGTCTTACTGTAATTCTACCTTGGTTATTACGACCACTTTTTTTGTTTTTTGCTTTAAGTAAACTTTTTTCAGGAGCTGTTTTAGTTAGCTCTTCATTTACTAAAGTACTTTTCTTTCTTTGTCCAGGTGTAACTGGATTAAAATGTCTTATAGCCATATCTAAAACCTCCTATTATAATTCTATTTGACTACCTTCAGCAAGTGTTACAATTGCTTTTTTGTAACGACTAGTAGTCCCTGCATAACGTCCAACTCTTTTATATTTTGGTTTAACGTTAATTGTATTTACTCTTAATACTTTTACTCCAAATATTTTTTCAACTGCTTGTTTTATTTGGATTTTATTAGCATCGTTTTTAACTTTGAAAACGATTTTATTACCCTTTTCTGCTATTTTTGCACTTTTTTCAGTAATAACAGGGGCAATTATTACATCTCTATAATTTCCTATCATTATCTAAGTACCTCCTCAAGCATTTTAACTGCTTCTTCAGTAATAACTACATTATTATAGTTTAATACATCATAAGTGTTGATTTCATGAGATTCGATTACTTTAACATTACTTAAATTACGAGAAGCTAAAATTAAGTTATCAGTTAATTCTTTAACAACGATTAAAGTTTTTCCTGTTACTTTTAAATCTTCTAATAATTTGATGAAATCTTTTGTTTTATTGCTTGAAAGTTCAATATTTTCAACAACAACGATTCCATTTTCTCTAGCTTTATAAGTTAAAGCTGATTTTAAAGCTAATCTTCTTTCTTTTCTATTTTGTTTTTTTGTATAATTTCTTTCTGTTGTAGGTCCAAATACTACTCCACCACCAACAAAGTGAGGTGCACGGATAGATCCTTGACGAGCATTACCTGTTCCTTTTTGTCTCCATGGTTTTCTTCCACCACCAGAAACTTCACTTCTTGTTTTAACTTTGTGAGTTCCTTGTCTCATAGATGCTTGTTTTAAAACAACTGCATCATATATTGTTTGATTATTTGGTTCAATTCCAAATACTTCATCGCTTAGTTTAATGTCTTTAATCTTTTCACCTTTTACATTTAAAAGAGCTATTTTAGGCATATTTCTTCCTCCTTTCATCACAATAATTTTTTATATAATGTTTAATTTAATTATTCAGTTACTTCTTGTGATGATTCTTCTTTTACTTCTTCAGTTTCAGTAGTTTCTTCTACTTCTTCAATAGCTTTTGGTTCTTCAAATGAAACTAATTCTAAAGTTTCTTTGATTTTACCTTCATTTTTAATAGCTGATTTGATTATAACTAAAGACTTTTTAGGACCTGGAACATTACCTTTAACTAAGATAACATTGTTTTCTAAGTCAACCATAACAATTTCTAAGTTTTGAACTGTTACTGTATTTGCTCCCATATGTCCTGGTAATTTCTTACCTTTTAAAACACGCATTGGTCTCATTGTTCCTAGTGAACCAACACCTCTATGGTATTGTGAACCATGTCCCATAGGACCTCTGCTTTGATTAAAGCGTTTGATAACACCTTGGTAACCTTTACCTTTGCTTACGCCAGTTACATCTACCATTTCACCTTCTGCAAAGATATCAACTTTAATTTCTTGACCTAAAGTATAGTTACTTGCGTCTACATTTCTGATTTCTTTTAAGAAGCGCTTAGGTGATGTATTTGATTTTCTAAGATGTCCCATCTCAGGTTTGTTACTTAATTTTTCTCTCTTTGTTTCGAATGCTAATTGAATTGCATCATAACCGTTAGTTTCAGTTGTTTTAATTTGTGAAACAATATTAGGTTCAACCGAGATAACAGTTACAGGAATTAATTTACCATTCTTAGCAAAAACTTGAGTCATTCCAACCTTGCGGCCTAAGATTCCTTTTCTCATTTTTTCCTCCTATAATTATTTAATATTTATTTCAACACCACTAGGTAAATCCAATCTAGTCATAGCCTCGATTGTGTCTTTACTAGGATTATTGATAACAATTAGTCTTTTATGTGTTCTCATTTCGAATTGTTCACGAGAATCTTTATACTTGTGAACAGCTCTTAAGATTGTAACTTTTTCAACTTTTGTTGGTAGTGGTACTGGTCCACTAACTTCTCCGCCAGTTCTTTTAATAGTTTCAACAATCTTACTTGCAGCTTGATCGATAGTTCTTGGATCATATGCTTTTAAATTAACTTGAATTCTATTAGACATATTGTATCCTCCTTTCGTCTATATCTTGTATAGGCATACTCCGTGTAAGTTACCTGACATTCGAGGTTTACCTTTGTTTTATAAAAACAACTTAACCTGGTGTGTCAGCAATCTCCCACATCTACGCAGTCACACATAGGACAATTATATCAACAATTTAAAATAAATGCAAGTATTTTGAAAAAAAAACTGATAAATTTGCTTAAAGCTCTTTATCAGTTAATATAAGTAATTATTTGCATTCATTTTTTTCTGATAACAAATCTTCCAAAGATATAATGTTATATCCCTTCGATAATATATAATTAATTGAAACTTTAATCTCATCTGTGTTATCTGAATCAATCGCAAATATTACACCATTGTTTAATTTATCCTTAATCCTCTTATATATATTATCTTTTATAATATCAGATTTAATAGTAACCATATCATAATCATTACACAATTTTAATGTATTATTATCTTTATCACTTGTAAAACAATATTTTGGTTCATTTGAGCCATTCATACTTATTAAATTATTATGATAAAGCATATTTTCATCACTATATTCTTCATTCTCACCTAAATAATAAATATTACTATTTTCTGATAAAAACTTTACTGTTATCATATTTTCTTCTAAATATTTTCCATCTATAAAATAGTTCACTTTTAAATTTTTATCATTTATATAATTTGTAAGGTTGCTATCTATATCTTTATTTACTATAAATATTAAGGATACTTTTTTTTCTTTATTATTACCACCAATTACATACTTATCTGTTAAATCTTTATCATTTGAAGTTTCTTTCATTACTATTAATTCTTCTTTAAATTCTCCTACACTTCTCATCTTACTATAACTTTTATCAACATCTATTTCACAACCATTAATCCCCATTATATATTCATCATTATTTATTACTGGATTTACATTTGATACTTTCTTATTACTTTCTTCCTTCTTAATAGCCCTCATTATCGGATCTGAATTTCTTGCTATCAAAGTTACCTTTTCAGTATAAAAAAAACTAAATCCAACAAGTAATAAAACTGCAGATATTTTAAATATTTTTTTAAGCATTATTATCACCTAATAAATTTTATGAAATAAAAAGAAAATGATTACTCATTTTCACCTCATTTTAAAACTTTGAATACTACTATTATTGTCATATTTTCTATAAAATGCACCCTCATATAATACATCTCCAGGTTCAAAACTACCATCAACATTAAGACCTACTGCCTCATAAACTTCTAGATTTGGATCAAGAGTTTCATAATCTATAAAATTCCCATCTGGATCACGTAAAAGTGCATAAGCAAATTTTGAATTTTTAAAACTATAATCTCCATTATGTATAGAATTTTTTAATTTATTTTGTAAAGTTTCCGCAGATTGTACTAATTTTTCTCTGTCATTTTCAGATCCTGTTTCAATATATTCATAATAAGCGCTCTTAACGTTACCATACTCATTTTCTAAAATTGAATTAAATACGTCTCTAAGAGAATCATTATTTTGGGTTGCCTGATCAAATTTTCCTATTTCTGCATCTGCCCAACATTCAATAATCTTGGCAGGTGCTGTATTCAAATTATATCTTACTAATTGAGTTTTTGAAACTTCTTGAAGAAGCTCGCTTTTTCCATTATTTACACCTAATTCATATATTTTTTCAAATCCTGCTATTGCTCCTATACCTATACCTATAATTGAAGTACCAATAGCAATTTTTTTTATTCTTGTTTTAAGTTCTGGACTAATTATAGTATTTTTAAATTTTTTCTTTTTTATTTGTTTACATGCTCTTTTTGTATTTTCATTTCTATGTTGTTCACTTCTTTCTTTTTTTAAGCTATCAGTACAATATTCATTTTCGAATCCATATTTTATTTCATCGCTTCTTTTCCAAACTGATTCTCTATCATCATTTTTTTTATGAAAGTTATTTAGTGTATCTCTTTTTAATTGCTCATTTTTCTGTTCATTATATTCTTTTATAGTTTTTTCAAATTCTTCATTACTCATTTATAGCTCCTCCTAATTTTCATTATAAGCCTTCATAATTTTATTATGAATTCCAGGTTCAACATAATCTATCGCATTCATAGTTACTTCAAGTGCTTTTTTATATTCACCCTTAAAAAACAATTTTTCAGCCATTATAAGTCCTTCATTTACTTTTTCTTTATAGCTTCTATATCTATTACCATAAACCATAGTTTCTTCAAGCATAACTATTGTTTTAAGCAAACTATTTGTTGTGTTAAATACCTTAAATACTAAATCTCTTGCTGTATCAACTCTTATATTAAGTGTTTCAATATTTATCGGTTTCTTATTAAGTTCTTTTTGAATTTCCTTAATCGCATCTGATGCATCTTGTAATTCTACAAAATAATTATCAGGAATAACTGGAATATTATAAAGTCTAATTCTATTTTTAGCCTTTTTAAGCAAGTTTTTAATATTATCTAATTGTTCTCTTGCCCTTACTTCATCTTCCTTCATGCTTCCAATTGTTTTTAAATCATAATTTAATGATTCTTCTAGTTTTGAAACCTTAATAATAAGTACATCAAGTTCTTTTACCATTCTAGAATATGGAAAAGTATGATTCTTACTACAATCCATAAGATTATTATAACTATCTTTTATCTTTTTAACTTCAGTATTTATTATATGAAGTCTATTTACATCATCCTTTGATAAATCATATGTTTCTTTTAAAGAATCTAATTGACCTATTAAATTATTGATTATTTTATTTGTTCTAACTAATTTTACTTTAAACGATTTAACATTAGATTCAAATGTTTTCTTACATAATTTTTCATATTCAAAATCATTATATAGTGAATCATAATATGTAACTATTGTCTTAAGTTCAAACACAACGTCTTCTAGATTTAATACTTTTACTCTATCTAATATATCTTTTACTTTCTTTTCTGTTTCCTTAATATTATATTCAACATTTAAATAATCAAGTTGATATAAATCTCTTGTCATCTTTATATATAAGTTAGATATATCCGCAATTTTATTTGGAATAAGTTCGTTACACATAATAAGTATCGCAGGAACTTCTTTAACTACATATTCAATATGATCAATCATTTCTGTAATACCTTTTACTAAATAATTTATTTCATCATAATCTTTCTTTTCCATTACAATTTCAAATTCTTGAAATCTTTTTTCGATATTTTCAAATTGAAGCTCTATTTGATTATTTATTGGTTTATAATCTGCTTTATTTTTTTCATAATCTTGTTTTATTCCTCTATATTTATTTTTAAGCTTAACAATTTGATTTCTGTTTTTTTCTTCACTTAATGTTATTTCTTTTATTTCAGATAACAATTTATTTGTCTTTTCTTTAAGTTTATATATCTTAAGTTCAATATCCGCAAGTAAAAGTCTTAACTCTTTATATTTTTTTCTAGATACTAAATCATCAGCTTCTAAAAGCATGTCTGTTATTTTTGGTATATAAATATTTCTAATATCATCAAATTTATGTTGCCAATTGTCGTATTTATATTTTAACTTATCATCTTTTACAAGTGCTTCAACTTTAGATAATTCATTAAGTATTGGGGCATTAATGATTAAGTTTTTTTCTTTTTCTAATTCACTAATAGCTTGTGTTAATTTCTTATTTTGTTTTGAATTTCTAAGCACAAAGATAATAATTAACAAAATAATAGTTACTATATAAATTGTAAAAATTATAAGCGTCTTATTCACAATACCACCTCTATTATTTACATTTTAACACAAAATAATGTATTTTAAAACTTATTTCTACGTTTTTTGCATTTTATTTATTAATATTATGTTTGACTATTATTTTTTTTGTGTTATAATATACGTGCAAACATTTTGTAGCACTTACTTGAAATATGTAATGCGTTATATACGAAAAGTATTATTAGTACCGTGCCCTTTTAAAAGCTACGCACGATGGAAAGTATTAAAATATAACACCCTATATATTGGCGAGCAAGATACCAAAGGTTTGAAATCTAGTAAAGGAGGAAAAGGAAAATGTCAAGATACACAGGACCTGCTAATAAGAAAAGTCGTAGAGTTGGTTTCTCAACACTTGAAAATGGTAAAGATTTAGCTAAAAGACCATATAAACCTGGTCAACATGGACAAGATAGAAAAGCAAAAGCTTCTAACTACTCTATCCAATTAAATGAAAAACAAAAAGTTAAATTCACTTATGGTTTAAACGAAAAACAATTCAGACTATTATTTAATAAAGCTGGTAAAATGCAAGGTATTCATGGTGAAAACTTCTTAAGACTTCTTGAAAGTAGATTAGATAACATAGTTTATAGAATGGGACTTTCTAGAACAAGAAGAGGTGCAAGACAAATCGTTAACCATGGACATATCTTAGTAAATGGTAAAAAAGTTGATATTCCTTCATATATGGTTAAACCTGGTGATGTAATTAGTGTTAAAGAATCATCAAAAGATCATAAAGCTATTAAAGAAGCTTTAGAAGCTATCAATAATACTGTTGAATTTGTTACTTTCGATAAGAATAAACTTGAAGGTACATATGTTAGATTACCAGAAAGAAGCGAACTTAGCTCAGATATAAACGAAGCATTAATCGTTGAATTCTATAGTAGATAATAAGAACCTAGAACTATCTAGGTTTTTTTGTTACATAAAAAAAATAGGACCTTTATAAGTCCTATTTTGCTTTTACTGATGAAATATAGTTATTAACTTTAATTGCCCACACATTACTTGCTGCATACTTCTTATTCATTGCTTCTGGTGTTGTTAATCCATATGCATAATAATTGTCTGCAATATTATCAATAAATCCTTTTATACCTTCATCTAAACTTGGATATGATTTATATGAACCACCATCACAAGATGGAGAACCTTTCTGTCCACCAACATTATTACACCTTCTCATAAGTGAACTACAAGACCAATTACATCCTGTTTCTAAAAGCATAATACTAACTGCTAAATATGGATCTACACCTCTTTCTAAAGAATAAGATGCAAATATATCACCTTTACCAGCAATTGTTGACTTAAGCGATCTGTTTAATTTTTCAGTAAGTTCACTCATTGTCATACCATCATATACAATTACTCTTTTTGTAACATTATTTTCTTTACTTAATTCTGATATAGAATCAACAAATTCTTCTTTTGCTTCTTCTTCAATCATATTAACAGAAGAAAACATATTACTTAAAACTTCTTTATCAACATTCGATAAAAAACTTGAAAAAGCAAATAACGTAATCATTGAACATAAAAACACAGTTATTACTTTCTCATTAATTAATCGAAATTTTTCCACAACATTTCACCTCATTTGTAATTAGCGAAGCAAACTAATAATACCACAAAAAGGTATTAAAAGTCAAATTAACGTAACTTTAATACAAACATCATACATATTATTACTATAGTTGCGATTATCATTCCAAGTATTATATAATTTGTCATTTTTTTATCACTTTTAATGTCAGTTACAGTATTTTTTTCTTCTATTTCTATACTAGAATCTTTATCTATTAGATTAATTAAATTAATATATCCACTATTTATTTCATCTAAATCCGAATTAGTACTTAAAAGAATAGTATAATCTTTATTATACTTTTCCATAATATCAAGCATTTTGTTAATTTTATCGGTATCATTTGAATTGGATATCTTTATACATTTTATTGAATTACTGAATACTTCCATCCAATTTTCTAAACTTTCTTTTGAAGAATCAGTTCTTATATTATCAATATTTAATGAAAGTCCTATGTATTTTTCTGCCTCTTCTTCTCTAAAACCAAAATCTCTAACAAGCATTTTTCTAGAATAAACAATAATATCTGTCATTTGAGCAATATTACTTCCAAATAAAGTATTATTTTCTTCGTATTTAATATTGTCTACTGCTACCTCTATTTTATTAGAAGCAAGTGTAGAAATTGCTGTTACAATGTTTAAAAAATATTTCTTTTGTTCATCTAAAGTAGACCATTCAAATAAATCTAAAGACAAATTAGATGCATTTATAGTAATAAGTTCTATTTTATTTTCTTTTAAGTTTCTAACCATTTCGTTAACTATTTTTAAATTAGCTAAATCTGGATTTATAGCTGGAACATGAAATAAAATATTACCATTATATACTTTTCTTAAACTGTCTATGTCACATTCTTTTTTATCAGTTCTAAGAAGTAATTCAGTGGTATTTGCCTTTAATTCTAATGATTTTTTTAATCTTTCTATTTGATTTCCTTGAAGAAGGTAACTTCCACTATAAGATATTCCAATATTATTTAAACTCATAATACAACTCCATTCTACTTTATACATAATATTATAAACTATTTTTGTTAATTATAAAATACCTATTTATATTTTTAATAAAAAAATAGCGAATTATTCGCTATCAGTTTCTAATTTTTTTAATACTTCTCTACATACATTTGCTGCTTGTTTTTTAACATCTTTAGCTGTTTTTTCAAGTACTGGAGTACCTTTTTCTTTAGCATATTCAACTAATTCTTCAGTTTTCTTTTTTAGTTGTTCTACCTTTTTTTCAGCTATTTTTTTAACTTTTTCTTTATCAAGATTTTCTAATTCTTTTTTAATTTCATCTATTTTATTTTCTAAATTTTCTTTTACTTCCTCTGTATCTACTTCTTTTGCTTTATTAACTAATTCGTTAATTTTACATTTTAAATCTTCTCTTAATTCAGATCCTTTCTTTGGTGCGAATAAAAGCGCTAGTCCTGCTCCTAAACCTGCTCCCAAAATTAATTTTCCAGTTCCTTTTTTACTCATATTAATCATCCTCCTTATTTTCTTCTTTTTTTGATTTAAATATCTTACTAAAAAAGTTAACTATTAAATCAATAAATCTATCTCCTACTATAGAAAATCCATTACTGAATCTATCTATAACAGCAAATACACCATTTAACGATGATACCTTTTCATCAACACTATCAACAATCAACTTAACCTTGTCCATAGTCTTAATTAATCTATATGCAAGTATTATTAATAATATTATTAAAACTACTAGAAGTATATATATTACTATAGGTAAAAATTCATTTAGAAAATCCATTATTCATCGTCCTCCTCATCGTCTTCTGAACTATACATATTATCTATTAAATTAAATAAATCTTGTTCTTTTGTTTCGGATAGAATATTGTCTTCATCTACTAATGGTTTATTATTAGTATCATCTTTATTAGTATTATCCATATCATCACTAGTTGATACATCATTATATATTATTTTTACTTCATCATCTTTATCTGCTTCTTGTTCATCTAGATTAAAAAAGATACTTTTATTTTCTTCATCTTCCTTATCATCTACTCTTTTCATTGCTCTTTTCATAACTGAATCATAATCTAACTTTTTTGTTATATTAAGATCATTCGCACTATCTAAAGCAACATCTTCTTTTTTATAGTTTTTATCAAGCACTCCATAAATAGGTGATATTATTGGAGTTGGCATAAATTTCTTATCATCTTTTGTTGTAGTTATTTTTTCTGTTGGATAAGTCCTTTTTTGATATGCTGTTGTTTCTCTTGATGATGTCTTATATGTACTTACTTTAACTTCCTTTTTTGGTTCTTCTTTTTGAACTTTTTCAAGTCTACTTACTGTTTTAGATGGCTTTTCATATATAGTATCATCTAAATCCATTGGAAAATTAAATGTACTTTCTGCTTTAAATAATTCTCTTTCTGTTACTTCTTCATTTTCTTTTTCTAATCTATTTTCTCTTTTTCTTACTATATCTTCTTTTACTGGTTCATATTTTCTTTTATTTTCTTTTTTTACTTCTTTATGAGTTTCTTCTTCGTATTCATCTTCAACGTCTTCTTCATCATAAAAGAAATTTTTAACTTTATCAAGTAATCCCATATTTATCCTCCTATTCATTCGTAGAAGTAATTTCATCTTGTTCTATTAAACTTTCTAAAGATGAATTATCTCCATTATAAGTGTCATATTCGTTAACCCAATCTAAAAAATTACCATCTGTTGTTTTCTTAGTTTCAAATATGTTATAAGTTTCATTTTCTCCTAAATCATATTTACCACTACCTAGCATTGCTTCAATAGTATTTTTATTGTATTTTATACTAGATAAAACATAAGCCATACTTGAAATTGAATCAACTAAATCATATTTAGATACATATGCTTCTACTTTTGCATAATTAAACATCATTTCAATATAATACTTACCTTTTACTTCATTTACTTCTAAATATCCTGTTTTTGAATTATAATCTAATTTTTTTGATATGTATGCATTTTTATCTATTTTGTAATTATTTTTTATTTTATGATAATAACTAACTATATCAACATATAAGTAATATGTATTACCATTTGAATATAGTTCTTGATTAAAATCTTTAACATTTCTAGTAGAAATATAACTTGGCAAATAATATTGGTATCCAATTGCCTCTTTATTTGAATTTTTTATATTTTTATTTAATATAACATCAAGGTTTTTATCTATGTCACTATCACTTATATTTTGGATTGTGCATCCAATAGATGCAAATACACATATTAAAATTATAAATACTTTTTTTATGTTCATATCACACCTACTCTATCATGATTTATTATACCAAAAATTTAATTATTAATAAAGTTTTTTTTTAAATAATGACAAAAAAGTATCAAATGAAAAAGAAAAAAAATTAAGATGACTCTTAATTATGCTTTAATTCTACCATATTCTAGTTTTAATTTATCAGCAACTGTCACAATAAATTCACTGTTTGTTGGTTTTGCTTTATCATAATCTACACTATGACCAAATACTTCTTCCATAAGATCTAAGTTACCTCTATTCCAGCTTACTTCAATAGCGTGCCTAATTGCTCTTTCTACTCTTGAAACCGAAGTATCAAATCTACTTGCAATTTCTGGATATAATTCTTTTGTTATTCCACCTACTATATCAGGGTTATTATATAAAAGTAATATACCTTCTCTTATATATTGGTATCCTTTTATATGTGATGGAACTCCAAGTTCATGCAATATCTTTGTAACAGATATTTTTAAATCATAATCATAAGTTGTCATTGCTTTTTTATCTTCTGTTTGTGTTGCTTCTAATACTCTTTGTTCTAGATCTTTTAAATCAAATGGTTTAAGTAAGAAATACTTTATATTATAAGAAGATAACTTTTTAATAATCGCATCTGCATTAAATGAAGTTATTACTATTATATTAGCATTAATCTCTTCTTCTTTTAATTTATCTAATAAATATATCCCATCTTTATTTGGCATAATTAAATCAAGTAATACTAAATCAATTTCATTAGCATGATTCTTTATCATTCTAAAGCCTTCTTCACCATCATGAGCCTCATATAGTACTTCCATTTTACCACTATTTTTCGCATGTTCCCTTATCATGTGAATTAAACTTAAATTATCATCTACAACCAAAAGTCTTTGCGTTTTCATATTTTTTATTTTCCTCTCTATTTTTCGTACTTTTTCATTATACAACATATTTTTTTCAAATACCAGATATTTTATTGGCTTCTTTCATCTAATTTTGTCGTATTTTGTCGATTTTTGTCGTAGGATTAACTACAAATAAACTTTAGCAAAAAAAATATCAGTTTTTTTCTGATATTTTCTTGTATTTTCTGCTTGCAATATTATTTTTTATCTTGTTTATTATCTTTTTATTATCTTTTTTGTAGTTTTCAATCGCAGTTTCATATACTTTTAAAACTTTTAACGCGAAATATTCTGACGAAAAATCTTCTGATAGTAATCTAGATTGATTTGAAAGCCTATTATATAATTCTTTATCTTCATATAATTTAGATATTGAATTAATATATTTTTCATCATCTGTGAATACAAATCCATTAAAGTCTTCAATAACACTATTTACAAAACTATCATCCTTAACTGCTACAACAGGAAGTGAAGAAGATATAGCCTCAACAACCGTTAATCCTTGTGTTTCTGATTTAGATGCAGTTACAAACACATTACCTAATTGATAATATATTGGAATATCATTTAATGGAACTTTTCCTGTAAAAATAACACTATCTGATACACCAAGACTTTTTGCTTCATCTTTTAATTTATCTATATCTGGCCCATCACCAACAATTAAAAGCTTCATATTTGAATATTTCTTAACAAGCTCTTTATGATTATTTATAATTCTATCTACACTTTTTTCTTTTGCAAGTCTAGAAACGGTCATTACAACAAAATCCTTTTTCTTTATACCTAGTTTTTTCTTTAAACTATTAATATCTTTTAGATTAAAGTTTTCTTTATAAAACTTACTTGTTTCAATTCCTGTTTGTATAATATGTATATTCTTAGTAAATTTATATTTATATTTAAAAAGATTATATATTTTATTAGATGGTACAATTAACTCTGTTACTGTTTTATCTTCAAAAAATACCACTAAATACTTTAATAGTTTCTTGCATATATCATCTAATATCTTTTTATTTTTTGTTATGTAATGTGTATAATCCTCCCAATTTGTATGATACGTATGAACAAGAGGAATTGATAATTGTTCAGATACAACTCTTGCAAATATTCCTACAGTAAACTCAACATTTGAGTGTATTACATCTAAATTCATTTTTTTAATCATATTAACTGCTTTTATAGGATAAACACTAGTCATTTTATAATCATAACAATTTGCAAGATTTACAGATGGTAATCTTAATATATGTCCATTATTTTCTAAAACATAATCCTTTTTATTATCACTAACTGTTATTATAAATACTTCATGTCCAAGTTTAGTAAGAGCATGTTCAAGCATTAATATACTAGTTGATACTCCATTTACTAAAGGAGGATATGATTCTGTAAATATTCCTACTCTCATTTTACTTCTTCCTCTTTTCCCTTTTTTACAAATGCTATTGAAATAGCGCCTAATATCATTGGTAAATAATATGTTGAAAGTCTCCATAAAATCATACATGCACTTATAATTGATGCATCTGCGAAACTTCTAAAAAACTCTAAAAATGCATATTCTAGTCCACCTGTACCACCTGGTATTGGTACAAATGATCCAACAAAACAAGTATAACTTGCGCAAACAATAGAATCAAGTGCACTTACAGTATTAAACTTTCCTATACTATAAAAAATAAATAAAGGTATTAAATAGTACATAGTAAGACCCATTACATTATAAAATGTTGACTTTATAAGTATAAATTTATTTTCTTTAAAATATATACTACTATTATAAAATTCATCAATTTTTTTTGTTGCTTCTTCTTTTAGGTGTTCTCTATTTTTAATAAACTTAAATCCAAATATAAAATTAAATATTTTATTAAATACTTTTGTATTAAGATTTTTCGCTCTTCCTAATGAAAATAATAAAATAAGTACAATAATATTAACTATATATCCAATTAAAACAATATTCTTAAGTAAACTAGTTGATGGAATTATATGAAGAAAACTATTTGTTATAACTGCAAATGTTCCCATTATAATAAGCGCAAGTTGATATGTAAAAAAATTCTGTAAAAGAGCATTGCCTGAATCAGTAACTTTAATACCTTGCTTTTTTAATAAATATATTTGAAATGGCTGTCCACCTGATGAAAAAGGAGTAATTGCATTAAAAAATTGTGCCGAACACATAAGAATAAATGTATCTTTTATTTTATAATCTTTTTTTATAGATTTTAAATATAAATGAAGTGATAATGATTGAAAAAATACATAAAGTCCCATAAGTATAAATGCAACAAATAAAAATTTTATATCTATATTTGTAAGAGCACTCATTATATCTTTAAAATCATCTTTCATGATTAAATACATTATAAGTACTGAAATTAATATTAATATTATTATATTAGTTTTATATTTTTTCATATTATTCTCCTATATTTTCAAATCCAGGCATATCTTTGCCAGATAAAAATTCTAAAGATGCACCTCCACCTGTTGAAATATGATAAAAAGAATTTTTATACCCAAACTTTATAGCGGCTGATGCAGAATCCCCACCACCTATTATAACTTTTGCACTACTATTTTTTAGTGACTTTAATACTTCCTTTGTACCATATGAAAAGTTATCATATTCAAATGCACCTGCTGGACCATTTAAAAATACTGTCTTAGTTAGTTTTAAAATATTATCTATATTTTCTATTGTTTTAGGTCCTATATCAAATGCTATATCATCATTACCAATTTCATTAATATTTTTTAAAACTTTATCATTACTATCTATCTTATCAGATACATATACATCTACAGGTAAAATTATTTTATCAGAATATTTATCTAGCAAATTCTTTGAATATTCAATGTTTTCTTCATCAATAAGTGATTTACCAACATTTATTCCTCCTGCTTTTAAAAATGTAAATGCCATTGCACCTACTATTATAATATTATCTACTTTTTCTATTAAATTAGATATAATACCAATTTTATCAGATACTTTTGCACCACCCAATATAATACAAAAAGGTTTTTCTTGATTATTTAATAAAATACTTAATTTATTAATTTCTTCTTCTACTAAAAAGCCAACTGCACTTTCTAAATATTTTGAAACACCGGTAGTAGATGCTGCTCTTCTATGAGATACTCCAAATGCATCATTAATATAAACATCTGCAAGTGATGCATAGAATTTTGAAAGTTCTTCATCATTATTGCTTTCCTTTTTACCATCTAAATCAAAATATCTTACATTTTCAAGCATTACAATTTTATTATTTTGAACTACATTTTTAATATTTTCATCATATGTACAAAAATATATTTTTTCACCTAATAAATCTGATAATCTATCACAAACTATTTTTAAAGAATTTTTCTTTTTATCTTCTTCATTTTTTATTCTCCCTAAATGAGACATTATTATTACATGTTTTGCATGTTTTAATGCATACTTAATTGTTTCTAAACTTTTAACTATCCTATTATCATCTTCTATATTACCATCTTTTATTGGTACATTTAAATCACATCTAATTAATACTGTTTTATTATTAATATCTATATCTTTTATTGTTTTCATTTTCTACCCTCCTATAAGAATTATAACACACATATATAGAAAAAAAAAGAACCATATAGATTCTTTTAATTAACTGTTATTCTACATACTCCTGTTTTACCATTTGAAGATGTAACTGTTATTACTGCTGTACCTTTAGATTTTGCAGTTACAAATCCACTTGATGTTACACTAGCAACATTTGAGTTTGATGAAGAATATGTTACTGATTTGTTTGTTGCATTACTTGGGAAAACTGAAACACTTAATTGTGCTGTTTGTGATACAGTCATTGTTTTTGCATTTGGAGTAACTACAACACTTGTTACAGAAACTGTTGTATCTGGTTTTTGAATAGGATTACCACAAGTTCTTACAGTGAATTGTTTAGATGCATTTGCTCTATTACCTGAACTATCTGTTACTGTGTAATATAAGTTATAAACACCTGGTGTATTAATTATTCCTGTATCTCCTGTTATACTTACTCTTGAAGTTATATTACCATCTACATTATCTCTTGCAACATATCCATAAGGACCATTAGCACTTATATTAACACTATTTCCTGTACATATATTTTGATATGCATCACTTATATTAAATGTCATTATAGGAGCTATTGTATCTCTGTAATAATTATTGTTATCATTATTAGTATTATTGTTTGTATTATTATTTGAATCATTATTTGTATTATTATCAGTTGGTGTATCTTTTTTATCTTCTTTAGGCTCTTCTTCCTTTTTTTCAACAATAACTTTTCTCTCTACTGTTGCCTTATTACCAGTTTTATCTGAAACAGTATATTTAATTACATATTCTCCCTCTTTTTTAGTGTCTACTTTACCAGTTATTTTTATTTTCTTAGTGATATCACCATCTACATTATCAGTAGCAACTGCACCAGGTTCTTTATATGTATCTCCTACTTTTATTGTAATAGTTTTGTCTCCGAAAAGTTCAATTACTGGTTTTTCAGTATCATTTTGAGTTTGAGTTTCTTCTGTATTCTTTTTCTTACTATCAGGTTTTGTACCATATCCCTTTGTGGTATAAACTTTTTTACAAGTTATATATGCTTTGTATGTAATATTACTACTTACCCTTTTATTAGTTTTATCTTCTTTTTTATCATCCTCACTTGATGATTCTGTACTAGTTTGATTAGAATCTGTTGTATCATTAGTACTTGCAATATCATTATTTTCACTACTATCTGATACATTTGATGTACTTTCTTCGAGGTCTAAAGTACTATCTTTTAATGCCTCAGCAATAACATATCCATTACAATCTGAGGCTCTTTTATTTATAACTAATTTTTGTTTTAAAATATCAGTTATATTTATTTCTCTCCATTCATACTCATATAATTTAATTTTTTCTTTTAATAAATAGTTTGGTGCTGCATATTCTAATTGTTTTTCAAATTTAGCATAATCTTTTTTCAAATTACCTCTGTGAACAATAACACCTATAATTATTCCAGCAATTAATAAAATAAGTACTACAAACGTTATTATTTTACCTTTTGTTAGCCATTTCGTCTCTTCCATACATATCCTCCTATTTCATATGTTTTATTATAACATATTAAGAAAAAATAAGTAAACATTTTTACTTATTTTAATACTCACTATAATTTGCAGTCATATATTTTTTACCACATTTAATATATGCATTATAAACAAGAACATATTTATCACTAGAAAAATCTTCCTCATTTGTTATTATTACATAACCATCACATTTATCTTTCAAATCACTATATACTAAATTTGAACTTGATAATGTTTTTAAAGTAATTTTTTTCTCTTCACCTTCATCTATGTCTAAATTTTTAATTACATAATAGTTTTGAGCACCAGTTACAAGTTCCTTTTCAAAATCTTTATATTTATTAACATTTGTACTTTTTCCAAGATTGATAGTAAAAACAATAGCAAGAACAACAATTAATATTAATGCTGCAAGTATTGCCATACCTCTTGTAATAACGCCTTTATTATTCATTATCTTCACTCTCTTCTTTACCGTTATCAGTATTATTATCATTTTCATCTGTTACTGGATTCATAACTATTGTTTCTTCTTTTTCATAACCATATGAAAAATCTTGTAATTCAGATGTATTTGGAACACCTACTTCATCAACATCTAATATACTTGCTTCAGGTTCCTTATTTTTATCTTTTTTACTTTTAGATATAATTGCTATAATTACTATTACTATTATTAAAACGATTATTGCTATACCTATTATTATCTTATTATCCAACATCTATACATCACCTATAATAATATTACAACATTTTCATTTTTTTAGCAATAATTTATTAGTCTTGATAATATTATTTATGATTTTCATTTACATTCATTATTAAAATAAATTATTCTAACATCTTCACTGAATAATATATTTGCTTATTGATATAAAAATTATATTTATGTCTAAGAGCAGTAAAGCTATACTTAAACTATTCACAAGATATACCTTATGATGTATAATCATAATTGAATAATAAATATGGATGAAAAACTTAAATTTTGCAAGTATTGTGGAGAAAAGATACCTGAAGATGCTATAATATGCACAAAATGTGGAAGACAAGTAGAAGAACTTAAGAGAAATAATGAAAACAATCAAATAATAATTAATAATAACAACTCTGCTTCTGCTGCAGCTAGTGCAAGTGCTGTAGCTACTGGATATGGATATGGACACGGAAAACAAAAAAATAAATGGGTAGCATTAGTGCTTTGTATATTTACTATTTGTGGCCATAAATTCTATGAAGAAAAAATCAGCTTAGATTTAGTTTATTTATTTACGGCTGGACTTTTTGGTATTGGTTGGATAATTGATATTATTTCGTTATTATCAAAACCAAATCCATACTATGTATAAAAGATGATTTTATTTTAAATCATCTTTTTAAATGCATAGTTCAATTATTTTGTGTTGCCTTAAAATCATTATTATTTTTATTAATTTAATATATAATAATTTTTTTGATGTTATACAAATAAAATTTCTTTGAATCTATTGAAAAAGCAAGATTTTCAATATATAATAACTATTACATCTTTGGTGACTACTTTATATATAAATATTAGGAGGTTTTATGGAAATAACAAATAAAAATGATTTTATTGATGTTTATGTATTAGGAACTTTGAACGAAATAAAAAATACAGTAAAACAAAACATAAAATTAAAATCAGAATTAGAAAAACAAACAGATGAAAAAATGAAACTTGTATTAAAAGATTTGATTAATTCAAACTTTAAAAATTTGCAAATAAATACACAAGGTAATCTAATTTATACTCTATTACCAATCGTTGATGAAAGAGAAAATAAGAAAGTAAGAACTTCATTAGTTTTATACTATACAGCTCTTTATTATGATAATGTGGATTTATTACAACAGATGCTAGATGCGAATGTTAAATTTGAAAAAAATTATCTTCTAAGACTTCAGTATTTAGATAAATCTATATCATCTAAATTTGATACTAAAGACTACATAGAAAAAATCAAAAGATTTGGAGAAATATTTGTAAATTTTGATAAAAGTATTAAAAATCTATCAGACGAGGAAAAGGAAAAATATTCACAAAAATTCTCAAGTTTATTTAAATTAAAATATAGAGAAATGTGTAAGAGACAAAAAGAATATAAAGGATACTCAGAATACATGTTAGAAAACTTATTTGTAAAAGGTAATCTAGATACATTTGAATACAACACATATAAATATGCAGATAATAAGCAATTAGAACTTATAAATTTCTGTAATGGTCATCAATATAATGAGGCAACAACCGCAAAATTAAATTATTTAATACAAAATACAAATTTTTCAAATAGATTAGAAGACTTTGATTTGATGACAAGTATTTATTCGGATTATGAACTAGCAAAATTGGACTATGACGCCAGTTGTTTCTTATCATATTATTCTGAAACACCAAAAATGTTACAAAAAGCAATTGAATTTATTGAACTAAAACCAGAAATGGCATTTTATGTAAAACATTATGTATCAAAAGAAAAATTTATGAAAACAAGTAATTATGTATTAATTGAAACAATGAATCAGGTGAGTAAACATTACTTAATGTGTAATGAGCATAATGTTGAGCTTTTATCAAGAATAATGGTTCCAAAAGTAACATTAAAAAGAATATTCGGTGCATACAAACAAAATAATGCACAAGAACAGAGTGACCCTTCCTTAACAAAGAAATTAAAACCACCAAGAAATACAGAAAATAAATAAGATGTTTTTTACCATTCAATCTAGAAAAATACTGAGATGTTATTAAGCAGTAAATAGCATTATTAATAGAACAAATGCACAAAATACTTGAAAATATGTTTTAAAGAAATCAAAAGCAAAAAATTTTATATTTATGTTAACTTTTGGAATTCATCGACCACAATGAAAGAAATATTATTCCAGAAGATTTTGTTACTTAACCTAATGGACAAGTTATTCATGAAATTTACCACTGTTAAATGATATGGAAAGATTGTGATACGTATCCATGCCCACATGAAAAGTATAAACTAACTTAATAAGAAACTGGTATAACAAATATTATAGCAAATAATTCTATAGATATACCTACTGAGACAATTATTTATTATATATCCATACTTTTTGAAGCATGTGAACAAGTTAATAAAAAAATCGAAGATTAAATGATGTAATTTCACAAAATCAATATATTTGCAATTAAGTTACTCAAAGAGAACCAATTGATTTTATAAAAAATAAAACAGCTAAATATAAAAGTTTAGGTGTATCAAAAAAATCGATTGCACCTAAATACATATATTTATTAATGGATAGAAATATCCATTATTTTTTTGTAACCAATATTAAATAAGTTGATGAAAATTACTTATTTAGCAATTTAATCTAGTTTTTTAGCTCTATCTTAATTTATACATTGAATAATAAAACAATTAAAAAAATACTTATATATTTAAAATTAAATACATAATATACTTTCTAAAATTTAGTCAATACCTATTTTATATATTCAAATATATAAATATCATTAATGAATTAAACCGTTGTAAATTAATATATTAAAAAATCGAACCAAAAAGTTCGACTAAGTATCTAATGGAATATTTGATAGAAAGATTTAAAAATTTTAACAAAAATATCCTCACTTGTTGAATAAATTTTAGCACATATTATCAATAATTATGTACTAACTTAATTATTTCACATTTTAACTATTTATTAACAGTAAAGATAACATATTCTATAAAAATAAAACTCACACTTTTGTGTGAGTAATCATCTCAATGGAGCAGGTGAGGAGAATCGAACTCCCGTAGTCAGCTTGGAAGGCTGAGGTTCTACCATTAAACTACACCTGCATCAAAAATAAGTACTATTTAAGTATACTTATTTTTTTATTAGTTGTCAATACCTTTTTTATTTTTTATTCATTATTTGGTTTATATTTTCTTTGCTTTTCATTTTTCTTTGAAAAAGGATTTATTTTTGAAAATTTCTCTTTTTCTTTAACAAGCATAGAAAGTTCATCAAGTTTACACTTAATTACTATTCTGATTCTTTCATCTGAAATACTTGAAAAATTAAAATTCTTTGCCTCTTGATATCTCAAATACTTTTTTGGATTTTCATTAATATAAGCAAGTTCCTTTTCTAAACTTTCTTTTTTTTGTTTTAAACTAAAAATCTCTGACTTTGATAAAATTGAAGATACAGTTATTTGTTTTTGAATATTTCTTATTTCTTGACAAATTTTACCTTTTTGAGTTTTTAATACTTCAAAATCACTATTTTCTCTTTTTACAACTGGTACATCTATAGAACCATTCATTTTATCTTCGGGTATATTATTAAATATTAAATAAAAGATTTCATTTTGTAATTTTTGAATTCTATCATTCAACTCTTTTATATTTTCTTCTAAATATTGATTAAATATACTCTCATCTTTTAAATTTAATTCATTTTCTTTCATATAATTCACTCCAATCTATATTTATTATAATATATTCATTTAATTAAACAATATTATTTTTCATCATTTTTTATTAACGAAAGTGCAACTTTTCCTTTATCCAAAAATACTTCATCAACATAACAAGTTACAATATCTCCAACACTTAACACTTCTGATGGATGTTTTATATACCTATCTGTAATCTTTGAAATATGAACAAGCCCATCATTTTTAATTCCAATATCAATAAATGCACCAAAATCAACTACGTTTCTAACTGTACCTTCTAGTTCCATTCCTTTTTTTAAATCTTCTATATGAAGAACATCACTTTTTAAAATAGGTTTATCAAAATCATCTCTTGGATCTCTATTAGGTTTCTTAAGTGAATTTATAATATCCTCAAGTGTATAAATATCTATATCAAGTTTTTTAGAATAATCATCTATATTAATATTATCTAATTTACTTATAAGTTCTTCCGTTCCAAGACTATCATAATTCATACCAATACTTTCAAGAAGTTTAGTTGTTTTATTATAACTTTCAGGATGAATACTTGTTTTATCAAGTGGATTAGATCCATCTAATACTCTCATAAATCCTATTGATTGTTCATATGCTTTAGCACTTAATATCTTATTATCTATAAGTTCATTTCTAGAATTAAATCTACCATGTTTGTTTCTAAAATCTATAATTTTTTCAATAGATTTTTTAGTTAAACCAGATATATATTTAAGTATTGATGCACTTGCTGTATTTATGTTAACACCAACATTATTAACTGATTTACTAACAACAAAGTCAAGTGCTTCATTTAGATTCTTTTCTTTTACATCATGTTGATATTGTCCAACACCTATTGATTTAGAATCAATTTTAACAAGTTCACTAAGTGGATCTTGAAGTCTTCTTGCAATCGATATTGCACTTCTTTCTTCAACATGTAAATTAGGAAATTCTTCTATTGCAAGTTTACTTGCTGAATATACGCTCGCTCCAGCCTCATTAACTATAATATAGCTTACACTTCTTTTTGCATCTTTTATAACATTTGCGATAAATGTTTCACTTTCTCTTGATGCAGTACCATTGCCAATTGCTATTATATCAATATTATATTTATCTATTAAATCAAGTACAATTTTTTTGCTGCCTTCAAAATCATTTTTAGGTTCATGAGGATATATTACTTTTATATCAAGCATTTGACCAGTATAATCTATAACAGCTAATTTACAACCTGTTCTATATGCCGGATCTAAACCTAATATCATTTTATCCTTCATTGGAGGTGTAAGTAAATAATTTTCTAAGTTTTTAGCAAATACTTCTATTGCTCCTTCTTCACTTTTTTCAGTAAGTTCACTTCTAATTTCTCTTTCAACACTTGGTCCAATTAATCTTTTATATGAATCAACTATTGCATCTTTTACATATACTGCACATTCTGAATTCTCATCTTTTATAAGTTTTTTCTCTAAATAATTATAAATATATTCTTTATTATATTCTAGTGAAACACTTAATACCCCCTCTTTTTCTCCTCTATTTATAGCAAGTACTCTATGTGGTTTTATATACTTAACGTCTTCAGAATAATCATAATACATTTCATAAACTTTTTTCTCATCAACAGCGTTTTTCTTTTTCTTAGTAACTATTTTAGAGTTATTATATATATCATTTCTTATCCATTTTCTATAATAAGCATTATCACTTATATACTCTGCGATTATGTATTTAGCACCCTCAAGAGCATCTTCTTTAGTTTTAACATTATCATTTAAGAATTTATCCACAGCATAAAGTTCTTTTGGAAAGCTTAATATAATTTTTGCTAAACCTTCAAGACCATTTTTAATTGCCTCTGTTGCTTTTGTTTTTTTCTTTTCTTTATATGGTCTATATAAATCTTCTACTTCTACTAATTTTGAAGCATTCATTACCTCTGTTTTTATTTTATCTGTTAATAAACCTTTTTCATCTATTAATCTAATAACATCTTCTTTTCTTTTTAGTAAATTAACTTGATATTCATAAACTTCACTAATTGATCTTATTTGTTCTTCATCTAGATTACCAGTTACTTCCTTTCTATATCTTGCAATAAATGGTATTGTATTACCATCTTCTAACATTTTTAATGTACTTTTTACTTGTTCTATTCTAATATTTAGTTCAAGCGCAATTTGTTTAATTATATCTTCATTCATTTTTTACATCCTCTTTATTTACAATATTTTTTATTCAACATATAAATTATACCATAACAATTATTTATATAAAAAGAAAAAAATGCCAGTTTATATTTTTTGCTTAGCATTTTAAATTGTTTTAATAGTTTCATCTTCTAATAAATTATATTTTTTTATAAAATAATCAATACTATCACCTAAGATTGTCTCTCCTAAATTTAAAACTCTTCCTTCATCTTTATATAACTCTAACAAATTATCTTTATTATTTGTTTCAATTAAATATCTACCTATTATATGGAAGAAATCATATGCATTATACTCTTTTGTTTTTATATTTTTATTTTCAAACGATATATCATTCATATTTGGAAGTACAGCACCTATATATTTTTTTATTTGATTTATAAATATACCATTATTTATATTATTTTGTACTTCACCAGAAAAATTAGCAGCAAATGATTCATCAAGCCATACTATTCTTTTATTATTTTTATAATTTGAATAAACATACTTAAGAAATAACAAATGACAAGTTTCATGTGTCTGGAAATAATATTTGATTTTCTCCCCCATAAAAACAACCAGATGCCCATATTGGTGGATTTGCATTTTTGTCTATTTCATGAATCCTATTAATAAATTCTTCTCTATTATCAAAAAACGATACACTAATAACATTATCATAAGATTCTTCACCAAAATATTTTAAGTTTTCAATTAATTTTTTAGTTGAATATTCAAAAATTTTTTCAATTTCTTTTTGATATTTTTCGTCATATAAAAATTCATAATAATCATTTTTCATTTTTTTATATTTCTTCATAGCAAAACTCCTATATTAAACTTCCAATATTCTTTATAAGATTATACCATACAAATATTATTTTTTCACACCAAGTGTTACAGATGAACTACCTAGTTTACTATTAATATTATCAACTAGTTTCTGTAATTGTTCTTCTTTATAACTATCGTTATTTTTATCAAACATAGATAACTGCACACTATTCGTACTTGTAAAATCAGTTGCTCTAAGTCCTATTAATCTTACTGGCTCTTTGTCCCAAAACTCATTAAATAATTCTTTTGCTTTCTCATATATATCATTTGTTAAACAAAATGAATTTGTATACTTTTTTTGATGATTTACTGTTTTAAATTCATAATTTCTAATAGTTACCATTAATGTAGAAGCATATACTTCTTTTTTTCTAAGTGAATATGAAATATCTTTTGCAAAATTATAAAGATATGAATAAAGTTCATCAATATTATCTGAATCATCTATAAGAGTTCTAGAATATCCTATTCCTTTTCTTTCTTCATAAAGATTTTCAACTTTACTATCATCTATACCATTTGCGTATTCATAAAGCATCTTACCAATTCCTTTTAAATTACGAACAATCATATTATAATCTGCACATGCAAGGTCTTTAATAGTATTTATATTAAGTTCTCTTAATTTTTTACATGATGATTTACCAGCCATAAATAACTCCGATATATCTAAATTCCATACCTTGTCTTTAAATTCATATTCATATAATGTATGAACTTTATTAGGTTTTTCAAAATCTGATGCCATTTTAGCACATAATTTATTATTACCTATACCAACATTAACAGTAAAACCAAATCTTTTATATATTTCATCTTTTAACTTATAAGCAAACTTTACTTCATCACCATATATTCTTTTCATAGATGTATATTCTATAAAACATTCATCTATTGAATATTGTTGAAATTCTGGAAATAATTTTTTTAAAAAATCCATCATTGCCTTTGACTTTTTATAATAATAATTATGATCAGGTTTTACAACTATTAAATCTTTATATTTTTTTCTTGCTTCATACAAATTAATTGGCGCTTTTATCCCTAGTTTTTTTGCTGGAATACTTGCAGCCACTATTATTCCATGTCTTTTTTTGGGATCTCCCGCAACAACAGCAACTTCATTTCTAATATCTTTTTTATATCCTTCTTCTAGAAGTTTAACTGCAGACCAAGATAAAAAAGCACTATTAACATCTATATGTAAAACTATTCTTTCCATAATCTCTTCTCCATGTTTATTATATCAAACGTTTGTTTTATACTCAATAGGCAAATGCTCATTCAAATATAAATATTATACATAATATAAAAAATGAAAGGATGATAAAAATGAATGAAAATAAAGAATTATATAGCATAGTTTCTCCAAGTGAAGCACTAAATAGAGGTAATCTTTTTGATTATTATTTCTGGCCTTACAAATATGTTGCAAATATTAAGCCAATGAATGAAAGAGATGAGTTAATGCAAAAAATTCAAATGTATGCTTTCGCAGCTCATGAACTTAATTTATATTTAGACATATATCCAAATGATGCACAGGCTATTGGACTTTATAATCAATATTCAGAAATAAGTAATAAATACTTAAAAGAATATGAAAAAAGATTCGGTAATATTATTTTGGATTCAAATGAAAATTCTCCTTGGTCTTGGATAAATAGTCCATGGCCATGGGAAAGACAGTAGGAGGTTCTTATGTGGAAATATGAAAAAAAATTACAGTTTCCTGTAAATATAAAAAATAAAAATGTTGAGATGGCTAAATATATAATCACACAAAATGGTGGTTACGCTGGTGAACTTGGTGCAACTCTTAGATATTTAAATCAAAGATATACAATGCCAGATGATAAAGGTAAAGCTATTCTTTCTGATATAGCAACTGAAGAAATGGCACATCTTGAAATAATAAGTGCGATGGTATATCAACTTTTAGATGGTGCGACTCCTGAAGAGTTAAAAAAAGCAGGTCTTGGAAGTCAGTATACTGAACACAAAAATGCTGTTTTCCCACAAAATGCTAACGGAATACCTTTTACTGCCGCATATTTTGCTGTAACTGGTGATCCTTTAACAGATCTTGCTGAAGATATGGCTGCTGAACAAAAGGCAAGAACAGTATATGAAAATCTAATGGATTTAACTGATGATGAAGATATTTTAGCACCTCTTTCATTCTTAAGAGAAAGAGAAGTTGTCCATTATGAAAGATTTAAAGCACTATATGAAGAATATGCTAAAAAAAGGCTTGGGGACAAAAGTTATTTAATATAAAAAAAATCTATATTGATGTTTGATATTTTAAATTAACATCATATAGAATTTTTTTTATTTTTCTTTTTTTATTGCCATATTAAAATGTTCTCTAACTTTTTGTTCAAGTTCATCTCTTAATTTATCATTTTCTTTTAATAATGCTTTAACAGTTTCTTTACCTTGACCTAACTTTTCTCCATTATATGAGTACCAAGCACCACTTTTATCAATGATACCTGCTTCAACACCTAAATCAATTATTTCAGAAACTCTACTTACACCTTCACCATACATAATTTCAACAACAGCTGTTTTAAATGGTGGCGCAACTTTATTTTTTACAATTTTAACTGTAGTTTTATTACCAATAACACTATCACCTTGTTTTATTTGTTCACTACGTCTTACATCCATTCTAATTGTTGAATAGAATTTTAATGCTCTTCCTCCTGGTGTAGTTTCAGGATTACCAAACATAACACCAACTTTTTCTCTTAATTGGTTAATAAAAATTGCAATTGTATTTGTTTTATTAATAGTTCCAGATAATTTTCTAAGTGCTTGACTCATTAATCTTGCTTGAAGACCAACATGTGAATCACCCATTTCACCTTCTATTTCAGCCTGTGGTACAAGTGCTGCAACTGAATCTATTACAACAATATTTATTGCTTCACTTCTAACTAATGCTTCACAAATTTCAAGTGCTTGCTCACCTGTATCTGGCTGAGAAAGTAATAACTCATTTATATTTACCCCTAAATTTTTAGCATATACTGGATCTAGTGCATGTTCAGCATCTATAAAAGCTGCTCTTCCACCTGCTTTTTGAATTTCTGCTATTGCATGAAGTGCAAATGTAGTTTTACCAGATGATTCTGGTCCGTATATTTCAATAATTCTTCCCTTAGGATATCCACCAACACCTAAAGCTAAATCAAGTGTTAATGATCCACTTGGTGATACTGCTATTTCATTATGAGTATCATCACCAAGTTTCATTATTGCCCCTTTACCAAATTGCTTTTCTATATCTAAAAGAACTTGCGATAATATCTTGTCCTTATCTGTTTCATTTGTTTTTGCCATCTATTTTTCCTCCTTGTAGCTTAATACATTTCTATTATAACGCAACTTAAAAACAAAATCAAGTATTTTTTCAAACGTTTGTTCTGTTTTTACTTTTTAATAAAATTTTTCTTTTTAACTATTCATAATTTTAATATTTATTTCCTGTATAATTGCCTCCTCTCACTTGTATAAAATAACCCTTTCATATGTTATATTCTCTCTTTATAAGTAAAATTCCCCTAGAATTTAAAAAAAATATGATTTTTCATCATATTTTAATCTTGTTTCTTAAATAAATATTTTTTATAAGCTTCATAATATTCAACACCAGATATTAATGATAATATTGTACCAGCAATTAAAAAGAAATCATCAACAGCAATATTTATTAAACCAAATGGTAAATTGCCAAAAAGCTTAAGTGTTAAACCTATCATTAAAAATGCAGTTTTAAATTTTCCTGTATATCCTGCTGGAACTACTTCACCATTTGTATTTGCAAAAAGTCTAATAGTATTAACTATCATATCTCTCATTACAACTATTACAGGAATAATTGGATGTATATAACCATATGCTGATAAAATTATAAGTAAACTATTTACTGATAACTTATCCGCAATTGGATCCATTAGCTTTCCATAATCACTAACATTATTATATTTCCTTGCTAAATGGCCATCTAAGAAATCTGTTATAGAAGAAAGTATAAATAGAACTCCAACTATAATCATTCTTGTATCCATTATTAATGTGTTATTAACAAGAAATTTTTTAAAGCTTACATTTATCATATCAAATGGAAATACCAATATAATAATTATTATAATTGACATAACTAATCTTGAATTAGTAAGTCTATTAGGCAAATTTTTATTTTTCATAACTACCCCCCTATTCATTATCACTTATTTTAATATTATCGCTTGAATTACTATTTTTGCTATTATTATAAGCTGTAACTCCTACAAATACTGCGATTAATACAACTAATATTATAATTAGTATAAGTGGTAATTTACTCTTTTCTTTTTCTTCTTTTGTATATGGAGATGCAATCTTATCTTCTTTTTCTTTTGCTTTACTTGCTTTTTCTATATCATCTATAGGTATCTTAGAAGTAGATTCAAATACATATTCATTAAACTCATCTATTATTTGTTCAGAATTAAGTCCTAAGTATTTAGCATAGTCTGTTATCATACATTTAAGTAAGAATATATCTTTAAATGTTTTATAATTTCCAGATTCTATTGCTTCAAGTTGAGAAACTTTATAATTTAAATCCTCCGCGGCCTCCTCTATAGACACCCCATTTTGTTCTCTTGATTCTTTTAGAACTTCTCCTATTTCTTTCAAACATTTCACTCCTTACAATTTAAAAAAATAATAATTTTAATAAGCCATGTTCTGTACCTATCACTAGGTGGTAAACATTTATCTATGATTAACTCATCCTATGCTTAGTTCTTTTTTTCCTTGCACAGGTTCCCCTACCATATTTTGGGTTTCTCGCTTGCGGAGTTTACCAATCGTTTCACTTTTTCCTTTCGGAAAAATATCGTCACTGCGGCACTTTATGACTACTAAATCCATAGAAAACCTTAGGATTATTCATCGTCGTTAGCCTAAACTACTATAGGTTATTTTTTCCCTATACACAAACACTACTCTCATCACAGAAGAGTGCGAGCATGGACTTTCCTCTACATATAAATGCAGCGTTTACCTAAAAATTATTATTCATTATCACTATTTCTTCCATAAATTATTTTTTCTAATTCGGAAATTCTACGAAGTAAGTCAACATTAGTCACTTGTCTTTCGCTATTTTTTACAATATCCATATTGGCTTTAGCATTTCTAAGTTTTTGCTTAAGTTCAAGAATTTGATTATTCAAAGCATCGATTTGTCTATCTTTTTCTCTAATCATACTGTTATATGCATTATAATCACTTATAACCATATCAAGTACTTTATCAACTTCTTGAGGTCTATATCCTCTAGCATCAACTTTAAAATCCCAATTATAAAGCATATCTGGATTTAACAAAATTTCCTTTGACACTTTTGCCTCACCTCTTTTAAGTAATTATCACAGAAAAAGGTCTATTTGTCAATAGACATATATTTACTTTATTTGTTTACAAACACATTAACATTAAATCTAATTTACTATCTTCTACATCCTCAATCATATTATCAATTACATATATAAGATATAAATTATTCATTTTAATTTTCTCCTTTATTATTACGTTATCACAAAACTAAATTAGTTTCATTACAATCGACAAACAAAGATAATTATAGATATAATTAGATTATAGAATTCAAATTTTTTAAAAGAAAATATATCAAATTTTTTCAATATATAGTATAATTAATATGGTGGTTATAATGAATTACCCAAATAAAAAGAAAATTATTAATGAAAATTATATATATTATGGGAAAAGAGGTATGAACTTAGAAGATGATATTAACTCATCAAATAAATATTATCTTGATAATGATATAGCGGTTATATATAAAAAACCTACTCCAATAAAAGTGGTTAAAGTAGATTATAATAAAAGAATTAATACAAAAATAACGGAAGCTTATTATGAAATACCTTCTACTACTGACTATAATGGTATATATAAAGGAAGATATATAGACTTTGAAGCAAAAGAAACAAAATCTAAGACATCTTTTTCATTAAATAATATTCATAAACACCAAATTGATCATTTAATTAAAGTTAAGAATCATGGTGGAATATCTTTTTTAATAATCAGATTTACGACGATAAATAAAACTTTTTTATTAGAAACTCAAAAATTAGAAGAATTCCTATATAATAATGAAAGAAAATCAATACCTCTTTCATATATTAATGATAATGGTTACTTGATTAATGAAAATTATAACCCAAGATTAGAATATATAAAAATAGTAGATGAGATAATGATTTAAAATACATTATGTCTATATATTTTGTTTTCCATATATAAACATAATTTATGATAAATAAAAAAAGATAAAGGTGGCTGATAAAATGATGAAAAAAACAAACAAAAAAACAAGTACAAAGAAAACTAAATCAAATGATACTGTAGTTAAACAAAAGAAAAAGAAAAAAGTTAAAAAAATATTAAAATTATTACTTAATATATTCTTACTTTTATTGCTTATTGGATTAATTGGTGGAATAGTATTTGCGGTATACATAGTTGTAAAAGCTCCAAATTTTGATCCAAAAAACTTATATAGTACAGAATCATCTATAGTATATGATAAAAACGGAAAACAAATTACTAAACTTGGTGTTGAAAAAAGAAAAAACGTTAATTATGACGATTTACCACAAGTTTTAGTTGATGCGATTATCGCAACAGAGGATTCAAGATTTATGCAACATAATGGTTTTGATTTACCTCGTTTCTTAAAAGCATCCGCAGGACAAGTAGTAAATAAAATAACAGGTCATGGTAATGCTGGTGGTGGATCAACACTTACAATGCAAGTTTCAAAAAATAACTATACATCTGTTGAATCATCCGGTTTTGAAGGAATAGTTAGAAAATTTACAGATATATATATTTCAATATTTAAACTTGAAAAAAATTATTCAAAGGAAGAAATAATGGAATTTTATGTAAATATACCATATCTTGGAAATAACTCATATGGTGTTGAACAAGCATGTCAAAGTTATTTTGGAAAATCTGTTTCTGATATTAACTTAAGTGAGGCATCTTTAATTGCGGGTCTATTCCAAGCACCTGCTTCATATGATCCATATAGACATCCAGATTATGCAGAAGAAAGAAGAAATACAGTTCTATACCTAATGCAAAGACATGGATATATTACTAAAGAAGAAGCAGAAGATGCTAAAAAGATTTCAGTAACAAGTCTTCTTAGATCATCAAATCCAGAGAGTGAATCAAACGAATATCAATCATATATAGATGTAGTAATTGATGAAGTTGAAGAAAAAACTGGTAATAATCCTTATACAACAGGAATGAAAATATATACAAATCTAGATACTGATAAACAAACAGTATTAAATGATTTAATGAATGGTAAAACATGGACTTGGAAAGATGATAAAGTTCAAGCTGGTGTTGCAATTGTTGATGTTAATACTGGTGCTTTAGTTGCTGTTGGTGGTGGTAGAAATAGAACTGGCGCAAGACAGCTTAACTATGCAACTGATATAACAAGACAAATAGGATCATGTGCTAAGCCATTATTCGATTATGGTCCAGCACTTGAATATAGTGGTGCTGGCCTTGCATCACAGGTGTATGATGGACCACATGGATATTCAAGTGGTATTTCTATACGAAACGTTGATGGTAGCTATGGTGGTACAATGACATATAAATATGCACTTGCTGCATCAAGAAATATACCTGCACTTAAAGTATTCCAATCAACAGAAAATGCAAAAATAAAAGAATTCGTTACTAATCTTGGAATAACTCCTGAAGTATGTAGCGGTGATTATAAATATGATAAAAAAAGAAAAGTTTGTGTAAATAAAAAAGACAAGAATGATACAAAAGCAACTTCAGACTTACACGAAGCACATGCACTTGGTGCATTTAGTGGATCAAATCCAAGAGATATGGCTGCTGCATATGCCGCATTTGCGAATGGTGGTTATTATGCTGAACCATATACAATTAACAAAGTAGAATATATTGATTCAGATAAAACTGTAAGTTTAAAAAGTAAAAGAACAAGAGTTATGTCAGATTCGACTGCATATATGATAACTGACGCATTAACATATGCTGTTTCTGGTTATGGAAATATTGGTGGATCTGTTAGTGGTGTACAACTTGCTGCTAAAACTGGTACAACAATGTTTGACGAAGCAGCTAGAAAAATAAATGGTTATCCATCATCTGCAAATATGGACATGTGGGTAACAGGTTATACACCAGAATATGCTGTATCATTATGGTATGGTTATACAGAAGCAGAAAAAGGATATTACTTAGGAAGTGAAGGATATTCAGTTCGTGGTAAAATATTTAGACAAATAATATCAAATATATCTGATAGAAGTGGTAGTAAAAAATTTACAGTACCAAATAGTGTTGTAAAAGTAACTGTAGAAAAAGAAACATCACCTTTAATGCTTCCTTCTGCTAATACACCAGATAATATGAAAGTTACTGAATACTTCAAAAAAGGAACTCAACCTACTGAAGTATCTCCAAGATATAGTACACTTTCAAATGCATCTGGATTAACAGCAAAAACAAATGGTAATCAAGTTGAATTAACTTGGGCAGCTGCTACTAAACCAGAATATTTAACTGATGATTATTTCAGGAAAAATTATAAAAATTATTTTGGTAGTAGTTTAGAATCAGCACTTTCAGTTAGAAAAGCATCTGATGGTGAATTTGGCTATGAAGTTCTTGTTAAAGATAATAATACAGGAACAACTAATTCATTAGGATTCACAACAGAAACATCATTTAAAACTACAAAAATAAATAGTAATGTTACATATATAGTTAAAACTAAACTTGCTAATTTAGGATGTACTGCAAGTTCTGGTATAACTACAACTGTTAAAGGTGAACCTGAAAAAACTAGTAGTCTTCTTACATATGAAGTTATTGGTAATTCAAAAGATACTGCAACTGTAGGAAGTAGTTATACAGACTCTGGTATAAAAGTATTTAGTGATGGAATTGATGTTACTAGTAAAACAAAAATAACAGTTTCTTGTGCTGAACTTGGAACAAGTGGTAAATCTCAAAAAGAAACGTATACATTTACTAAAGCAGGAACATACACATTAAAATACTCAATCTCATACAACGGTTCAACGGAAACTGCAACTAGAACAATTACAGTAAGTGATTCATCAAGTGGAACTGGTGGAAATTCTGGTAATGATACAAATCAAACAACAAAGACAAATTAATAATATAAAAGACATATCAAATTTGATATGTCTTTATTCATTTAACCAATCATAATCATATATTTCTTCTATATATTCATCTTTTTTATTTTTGTTTACAATGTCTGAAGAAGTTTTATACCCTTTTTTATTCCATTCAAAGAGTATTTTATCAATATATCTTATACTATTAACACCACTTAATATTGCTTCTTTTAATGCGGCTTCAATAAGTTCTAAAGGTATATTACTTTCAATCCATTTACTTATTGTTTCATATTCTACAGGTGATAAAGTTCTTCCAAATTCTTTTTCAAATTTAGAATATATATCGGAAGAATTATCTTTTTTATCATTTTCTATTAAATAAGAATTAATTTTTTCATAAAATAAATCTAATGATATATACTCTTCTATTATTCCATTATTCTTACTCATTTCAATTGATATATAATTTTTTTCTATTAAACTACTAATTATATTTAAAACTTCATTTTCTTCTAAATACAAATCTTTAGATATTTTTTTATTATCTAATATTAATTTTTCATTACAGTTTAATAAATATATAAGCATTAATAATTCATTATTTTCTAAATCAAATTTTTTATAATATTTAATAAAATAATTTGGTATTATTAAATGATTATTAACAATCATTAAACTTTCTATAACATTTTTATTCAAAATATCACCTAATTTCTATAATTATTCATTATATATTCTATAAGAATAGATTTTTCGTTTTTTAACTTATTATACAATATTTGTTTTTCTAAATCTACATAAATTTTATCAATATTTTCTTTACTAGTTAATTTCATTATATCATATGAATCAATATCTATATCTTTTCTGTTATGTATTGGTAAATTATTATATCTAGTTTTATAATCTATATCTAGATTTAATACTAAAGATGATGCCCTTATTATATTAAAGTCATATTTATATAACATATAATCATCTATGTAACCTTTTTCTATAATACTTTTTATTATACTAATTTCATTCATTTCTTTTTTAGAAAAATTATAATCATCTGAATATAAAATCTGTGCCCAAACTCCAATATAATTATCACAGTCAATAATCATATTTTTATGACTTATTTTAAGTACTTTATCTAATTTTAAATCATCTATAAGTTCAAATGCATTACTGGCTTTATTATGTCTAAAAATAATGTTTAATTCATTTTTTATTCTATCAAAAGAAATATATTTTAATCTATCTTTATATTTAATAATTGATGAAACTAAATTATCATCTAAACTAAAATCATATATACTTGCAAATCTAATAGCTCTAAGTATTCTTAATGGATCATCATATATCTTTTTATCAGAATCACCTATTACACGTATAACCTTATTATTAATGTCATTAATTCCACTTAATAAATCTATATAATTTTCATTTTTATCTATACAAATAGAATTTATAGTAAAATCTCTTCTCATTAAATCTTCTTTTAAATCATAAATATATTCTATTTTATATGGTCTTCTATCATTATCCTTATAATATTCTTTTCTAAAAGTAGTTATTTCAAATTCGTAATTATTATATGGTAAAATAATACATCCATAATTATTTGAACATTTTTTATTAAATATTTTATTTAACTCATCTGTTTTAGCATTTGTAATAATATCTATATCATTAGATTCAATACCAAGTATTTTATCTCTAACATATCCACCGACAATATATGCTTTATAACCATTATTTTCTAATATATTTAATATTTTAATCGCATTCTCATACATAATACCACCATAAAAAATTATATCATAAAACGAGAAAAACCACTCAATATGAATGGTTTTTTAATTATTTATTAACTGATTCTTTTAATTTGCTTCCAGCTTTGAATGAAACGCTATTTCTAGCAGCAATCTTAACTGGTAATCCAGTTTTTGGATTTCTTCCTTCTCTAGCTTCTCTTCTAGATACTCCGAATGATCCAAATCCAGTTAATGTGATTTTTTCTCCTTTTTGTAATGTTTCAGCTACTGCACTCATGAATGCTTCTAAAGCACGTGATGAATCTGCTTTTGTTAATCCAGATTTAGCTGCCATTGCTTCGATTAATTCTGCTTTTGTCATGTTATAAACCTCCGTATTTTGACTTATTAATAAGCATACTATGCTTATAAATATAGAATACCATTTTTTTATATTTTTTACAATACTTTTTTATATTTTTCCTTTAAAAATAAAAGAAATGCAGCACTTATTTAAGCTGCATTTGAGAAAAATGACTGTATATTATTTGGTGTAGTATTTTTAGAATTGTCTGAGCCTGATAATATTGCATCTAAAGGTACTACATTTTCATTACTCTTAACATCATTTTTTATTACTGTTTTTGGAACTTCATACTTAGACCACACACCTAATATTGTTTGAACTTTTGCTTCTGTCGAGTTTGCTATCTTTGTTGGTTCAAAAGGTTCATTAATAATTATTTCTGACACTTCTTCTTTTGTAATTGGTTCATCAATATTATTACCTGCAAGTATTGAATTAACTTCATCTTCATTAAGAGGAACATTATTATTAACATCTACTTTTGGTTCTACATTTACTGGAATATTTGGTGCAGGTACTTCAAATGTTGGAACTTTTACTTCTGATTCAGTATTTGAAGTTTTAATTAAATTTGATGTTGATAAATCTAAACTAGGCATTCCAACAATTTTATTTTCATCTTTATTTTCATTATCTTGAGTATTCAAATCTGTAATTACATTTTCAGTAAGAACGTTTAGGTTAATGGGTTCTTTAGTAGTTTGATCTAAATTTTCATCAATTGTACCAACATTCTGTTCTATGTTGGAATCAACTTGTAAATTTACTTTTGAATCATCCTCTGTTAACTCTTCTGAATTATTATTAATTTCTTCCACATCTGTATTGATATTAACTATATTTTGACTTTCATCATTTAAATCTTCAGAATTTTCACCCTTATTAATTGCATCTTCATTATCATTGGCATTAATTACTTCAATTTGATTTTCTTTTGTATCTATTTTGCTAACATTATCTTTTAATTCATTAATATTTTCTTCCTCACCAATTATTTTTTCTTCTTTAGTATCATCTTTTTCTATAAATTTTGGAATTCTACTTAAAAACTCTTCATTTTCTTCTTTTTGTCTATTTCTACTATTATATAAATTAATTAGCATTTCATGGGGATTGTTATTTTCTATTTTTTCTTCTTCATTTATTTTAAACCTTCTACTAATTTCTTTGACTATATTTATAGTTGTTTCAGATATTTCAGAATTTTCAATTGAAATAGGTTCCAAAGCAATATAACCTAAATCTGTATGTTTAATATGTACAATTGTATCTAATGAAGCTACTTTAATTCCAGAATTTGTACTTAAAGTTTCTATTTCTTCTTCACTTAATACATTATCTATATCGCCTTGGATTCTTTTAATTTCATTTGTGATAATCATATATTCTTTATATAAAATTTGATCAGTATCTAACAAATCTTGTTTCTCTTTCTTCTTAGATATTATCTCTCTGACAATATCACCTGCATCTTTCGCACCATTAGTTGTAAGATTATCTACATTTTTGCTTTTAAGATCATCAAATCTTTTATCAAGATCTGATAATTCTTTTTCCACTTTATTAAATGCATCCATTTGTTCTAGAATTCTTTTGTCGAGTTCATTCCCTTTTTCTAGAACATCTTCTAGCGAATCATATAATTGTACCAAAATTTCAGATTTATCGTTTGATAATTTTGTAACTTCCATGATTCTCACCTCTTAACCTTATTTTTCACTTTCTCTTAATGATTTATATGTTTCTGAAAAGATTTTATATGCTTCTTGTCTTTCTTCTTCACTTTCTAAATCTTTCATTATTTCTTTACTATCTTCTTTTACTATTTTAGATGCATATATTGATACATTATTATTATCTGTATTTTTGATAAAATAATATATATATTCATTTTTTGCATTTTCTGCATTAATTCTAGTAATTAAAGTTGCTTCTTTCTTTTCGCCATTTTTTAATTCTATTTCAAATTTATCTCCCATTTTATTCCTCCTAAATTATTACATTGACATAATTTGTGTTTCTTTTTGTTCCTGATTATTTGATTCGAGTAATTGTCTATACATTTTTTGAATTTTTATTGTACTTTTAATGTCATTTATTTTTTGATTTTCTTTCTGCTTTTTATAATTATTTTCTAAATCTGATAATAGTTGATTTAAAGTTTTAGATTCATTCATTTCATCATTATGTAGGTCACATAATTTTTGATATATATGTGGAACATTTCCAATTATTTTTCCAACTGATAATTTAAATTTTGATTTCATTTCATTAATAGTTGAATCTTTACCCTTTGCAATTACACTTGTAATCTTATTTTTAATTCTTGGTTTATTTGTAAGTTTAACTTTAGGCTCATTTACCTTTATACATATTTTTCTTATCGATTCATTATTATTTACTTTTCTATCTTTTTCTTTGTTTAACTTTTCATATTCTAATTTTTTTGCCTGTAACTGAATTTGCTTTTTATTAATTTCTCTAATTTTTTCTATATATTCATTTACATTACTTTTAGTTGCAAGGTCATAGGCAGAAATTTCTGGATATTTTTCTTTTAATTCATAAATACTACTTTCAAGATTATCTATTTCTTTTTTCATTTCAACTAATTTCATATTTAATTCTTCTAAATTTTTCATAACTGCCTCCTTTTTAACCTTTTAAATTTTTAAAAGCAGTTGAAAACAGTTCAAAAGCAATCTTTTTTTCTTCATCATTTTCTATTTCATCAATTTCTTCTGTTCCGTCCTCATTTACTTTAATTCTGGATGCAAATAATAAATAATCATCATTTATATTTTTTTCACCATCAACATTATAATAGATATATTCAATGCCTGTATTTTCTAATTCTAATCTAGTAACTATATGAGCTATTTTATCAACACCATTAATATTTATTTTAAATTCATTCATATGCATACCCTTTTCTATTATAATCTTCTTATTATATATATTATCATACCATTTTATTTTAAAATAGTCCATATTTTTAAAGAAAAAAACTAAAAATAAAAAGATATCAATTAAATAAAATTTATATCTTTTTTAATTTTTTGGTTAGCACTTTTTCACTGAATTTACTTTTTATATTTGTTTTGAATAATAAAATTTTCTCTTTTATTTCTTTTAGTTTTTCTAAATTTGCTTTCTTTTGCTTCAAAGTCTATATATCTTCCTTTATATATACCATTATAGTCAGTAGTAGAAGGTATTTCATAATAAGCTTCCGTTATTTTTGTATTAATTCTTCTTCAATAACACGCTTTCTAATATATTCTGAATTATAACCATAAAGTTGTTTCTTTAAATTCATTATATAAGTTTTACATCTATTTATTTGGTCATCTAAATACAAAAACTCTTGATTCGCACTTTTATCCAAATTTTCTTTTCTTAATTTCATTTCATTTTTCTTATGTTCTAAATTCTTTATTCTTTTTATATAATTATTGATAGTGTTCTCAAGTTCCTCTATACCAGCATTTTTTATGTCTTTTTCGTTGCCTTCAAGCGTACCATACCTAATCATATCCAACGCTTTCTTATTATTTTCATAAGTTGTTCTAAGCATTTTTATTTCCTCCTATTTTAACTAACTAATCTTTATAATATACTAATAAGAAAAAATAGTCCATATTTTTTACATTTATTTACAAAAAAAAAGACTTTAAAGTCTTTATTTATATTTTCTATTTAATAAACTCAAGAATAATGCAACTATAACAATATTTGATAATGATACGAGAATATTATTAACATTTGTCTTATTATATGATTCATTTTCTTTCTTTTCCGCAATATAACTTGCATAACAATTATCTTTAATTGTTTGTTGATCAATTTCTTCTGTAGGAATTTTATCCAAATCACAAATTTGTTTTGAATAATCAGAATAAGATAATGTTACATCTTTATTAAATATTCTTATTCCTACTCCAAATGTAATTACAATAGCCGCAATAAGCCATATTACAAGTATTGAGTTAATTACTTTTAAAACTATATCTTTTTCTTTTGAAAATAATTTTGCCATTTTTTCCTCCTAATTAAATATAACTAAGTAGTATTTTTTCTTTCCCCTTCTTACTACTATATATTTATTATATAACGCTTTTTCTTTATTTACAAGCATATTAGTTGTATTTATTTTTTCTCCATTAATACTTATTGAACCATTATTAATAAATTCTCTTGCTTCTCTTTTACTTGATAAAATCTTAGTGTTTACAAGCATATCAACAATATTCATTTCTTCTTTTATTGTTTCTGTCTGAACTCCAGATAATGCATCTTTTAATTCATTTTCTGAAAGTGATGCAATATCACCACTAAATAATGCTTCTGTTATTTTTAATGCTTTATTATATTCTTCTGTACCATGTAAATCAGTTATAATTTCTTTTGCAAGTGTTTTTTGAGCAATTCTTTTTTCTGGACATTCTTTATGTTCACTCATAACTTTTTCAATTTCTTCTTTACTCAAGAATGTAAATACCTTCAAATATTCTTCTACTTTTTCATCACTGCTATTTATTAAATATTGATATATTTCATAACTTGATGTTTTATTTATATCAAGCCATAATGCATTTCCTTCTGATTTTCCAAATTTCTTACCATTTGAATCTAATATTAAAGGCATTGTAAATGCGTATGCTTTTTTACCTAATTTTTTGTTTATTAATTCAATTCCAGTTGTAATATTACCCCATTGATCAGAACCTGCAGCTTGCATTATACAATTTTTTTCTTCATATAAATGTACAAAGTCATTACCTTGTAATAATGTATAAGTAAACTCTGCAAAAGTTATACCCGTTTCAAGTCTTCTACTAATAATATCTTTATTAAGCATATAATTAACATTAATATATTTTCCTGTATCTCTTAAAAAATCAAGAATATTAACATCTTTGTACCAATCATAATTATTAACTACTTCAACATTACCATCAAATATCTTTTCAACTTGTTTTTTTATAGATTCTACATTATTTAAAACTGTTTCTTTTGAGATAATTTCTCTTTCTGATGTCGGTCTTGGATCACCTATCATACCAGTCGCTCCTCCAACCAATAATATTGGATGAAATCCTGCTTTTGCAAGTCTCTTAGCAGTTACTAAACTAGAATAATGTCCAATATGAAGGCTATCTGCAGTAGGATCTGTTCCCCAATAGAAACATGCCTTCTTTTCGTTTATTATTTTTTCTAAATCATCTCCAGCCTCATCTTTTATTAGACCTCTCCATTTTAATTCATCATAAAAATTCATAATTTTTCCTCCTAATACTTAAAAAAAGCCTATGATGTAAGGACGATTAAACGCGGTACCACCTTACTTCATAGACTTTTCTATGCTCTTTTTTCATTTAACGCATGAATTTACGCTTTAATTCATAATATTGTAATTTCATTATTATTATGCTTAGTTTTCAGCAAACCACTAAGTCTCTTTTTTCATAAATAATAATTACTTATATATTAATCACAATCAAATTACAATTATATTTTATTATAAAGATAACATTTAGTCAATACTAATCATTTTCATGTATTTCTTTTATTATTTTTTCTATTTTATTTCCATAATCTATCGATTCATCAAATACAAAATGAAGTTCTGGGATTTTTCTCATTTCTAATTTTCTTTTCATAAGTTCACTTCTAATGAATCCTTTTGCTCCATTTAAATCATGAATACATTTATCTCTATTCTCATCATTTAAAACTGTACAATAAACTTTTGCATAAGATAAATCACTAGATAAATCCAAATGTGTTATTGTTACAAATTTAATATCTTCGTCTTTTATTTCAGTCATTAAAATTGAACTGATTTCTTTAACAAGTAAATTTGCAAGTCTTTCTGTTTTAATACTCATTTTAACACCTCTTATTCTGGTATATATACTTTTGTTTTACTTTCGTCTAATTTTACATTTTTTCTTTGTTTTATATAGTTTAAAGAATTATTAAACAAATCTACTTTGGTTGATTCTTTTATTAAATTAGATACATGACTTAATAGTTCTTTATTATCTTCTATTAGTTCTTCAAGTGCACCACTTTCCTTTGTGTTTTCTTTACCTTTTTTAATTTCTATATATGAAGAATTTTCATCTTTTTGATTAGATAAGATACATATAAAAATATCATTCACTCTAATTGTTATCTTTGATTCTTCATAAGTCCAAATAAAGAAAAATGAAATTTTATCATTATCATAATTTATAGAAAAATCTTGTGTTTGTTCTTTAAATGTCTTAACCAAAATATACTCATCATTTAACATAACAGCACATCTATCTAATATATTTCTATCCGAATGTTTATTTTTTATACCATTATAACAATCAAATTTGTTTTTTGCATCTTTTATACATATATGACACATAGTGTGCATATTTTTTTCTTTTTCTCTTGAATATCTTGGATTTTTTACTATATTTCCAATTAAATACCCATCTTTATCAAGGTAATACAAATTAGATTTTTTTATATCAAATGTTCCAACCTTTGTATTACCTTTTTTTATATCTATACTTTCAAATAATGGGATTTCACCTTTTTTTATATCTATATCATATCCAATAAAATTTAATAATTCTCTTTGTGCTTCTATTATACTTAGTAACTTCTCCATAAACTTCCCCCAAAAGTGTATTTATAACTATCTTTTTATTTCTACCATTTCATATGCTTCAATTACATCTTTTTCTTTTATGTCGTTATAATTTTCAAGAGTAATACCGCATTCAAATCCTTTTTTAACTTCTTTAGCTTGATCTTTTTCTTTTTGAATTGTATTAATTGCACCATCATAGACAACAACACCATCTCTTATTAATCTTGCTTTAGCATTTGATCTTACTACTCCGTCTGTTACCATACATCCTGCGATAGTACCTACTTTAGAGAATTTAAATAATTTTCTAACTTCTGCTGAACCAATTACTTTTTCTTCATATTCTGGATCAAGCATACCTTTCATTGCACTTTCCATTTCTTCAACTAATTTATAGATAATATTATGAAGTCTTATATCTACATTATATTCTTTTGCAACTTCTAAAGTTTTTGCATTTGGTCTTACATTAAATCCAATTATAATAGCATCAGATGCATTTGCAAGTACTATATCACTTTCAGTAATTGTTCCAACACCACTTCTAATTACATTAACTCTAACACCTTCAACTTCTATCTTAGATAAAGAATTTTTAACTGCTTCTTCTGTTCCTTTAACATCAGTTTTAAGTATTACATTTATTTCTTTTACACCTGATTTAATTTTATCAAATAAATCATCTAGGGAAATTGCTTTATTGTTTTTACTATTTTTAAGTTTTGCTTGTTCTTTTCTATTTTCCGCAATAGTTTTAGCTTCTTTTTCTGTTTCAAAAGCCATAAATCTGTCTCCAGATGATGGAACTTCACTTAAACCTGTTATTTCAACTGGTGTAGATGGAAGTGCTTCAACTACCTCTCTTCCTAAATCATCTTTTAAAGTTCTAACTTTTCCATAAGTTGTTCCAACAACAATTGGGTCACCTAATCTAAGTGTTCCATTTTGAACAAGTAATGTTACTGTTGAACCAACATTTTTATCAAGTTTTGATTCAATTACTGTACCTAGGGCATATCTATTTGGATTTGCTTTTAATTCACTCATTTCTGCAACAAGTTGAATACTGTCTAATAAATCACTAACACCTTCACCTGTTAATGCAGATATTTTTTGATATATTACATCTCCACCCCATTCCTCTGGAGTAAGACCACGAGCTGCCATTTCAGTCATAATTTTTTCTGGATTTGCACCTGGTTTATCCATTTTATTTATAGCAACTATTATTGGTACGCCTGCAGCTTTAGCATGATCTATTGCTTCTTCCGTTTGAGGCATTACACCATCGTCTGCTGCGACAATTATAATAACTATATCTGTTACAGCAGCACCTCTTGCACGCATTTCAGTAAATGCTTCGTGTCCTGGAGTATCTATGAATGTTATCTTTTTACCATTTTTTTCTATTTGATATGCACCAATATGTTGTGTAATTCCACCGAATTCACCAGTTGTAATATGACTATTTCTGATATAATCAAGTAAACTTGTTTTACCATGGTCAACATGTCCCATTATAGTTACAACTGCTGGTCTATCTACTAAAGATGCTGGATCATCATTAACTTCAAATTTTTCAAAATTAGTCTTGTCTTGTGATTCGAAGCTCTTTAATGTCTTATCATAATCAATTACAATCATCTCAACATCATCATAACTAAGTGAATTATTTAAACTAGCCATTATACCTAAATTCATTAGTTTTTTTATTACTTCAGTTGGATTAACATTTAATTCTTTAGCAAGTTCGCTAACTGTCATTCCTTCTTTATAAACTATAATATTATCATCATGAGATGCTTCATTTTGCATAAGTTTTTCTTTATTCTTATACATTTGCTTTCTTTTTGCATGCATATCTTCTTTTTGAACTTCAGACTTTTTCTTTAATTTTTGCTTTTTTACAGTATCATCAAATCTAATATGAGATGCACTTGCAAGTTCTTCAGCCTTATCTTCAAGTTCTGCATCTAAATCATAATCCTTTTCTTCAGTTATTTCATCTATATATTCTGGTTCTTCTTCCTCATTCACATTCATAGTTAAAGTATTGTCCAAATCAATTATTTGGTCCTCATCTAACATATCATCTGCATTTTTAATATCATAACCTAATTCTTGTGCTTTTTTAATTACTGCTTCAACTGTAACATTTATATCTAAAGCATATTCTTTAACACTCATCATAAGCTATTCGCCTCCTTTTAATTTTTTCTTTCTAGTTTTTTAGCAAGTGATAATACATCATCTGTTACACTTTCTACTTCTTCTTTTGTAATATCATCTATACCATAACAAACTACTTCTACACCAGCATGATTAAGCATTATTTTGCTTATATCTACTAATTCTTTTTTTGAATACATTCTTAAATAAACAACCTTTTTAATACCTACTTGAATTATTTCCTTTGTGCATTCTGTACAAGGAAACCAAGTTACATAAAGAGTACTGCCTTTTAAATCATCTAGGCTACCCCTATAATTTAATATTGCATTTCTTTCAGCATGTACTACATAATAGTCTTTAACATCTTTTTTTATTCCTGTTATTTCACCACTTGATGCCCAGTCAAATGTATCATCATTCATACCTTTTGGAAGACCATTATAACCAACTGATAAAACTTTATTATCAGAATTTACTATACATGCACCTACTCTATTATGTGGATCCTTACTTCTTGCAGATATCAAAAGTGCGTTCATCATAAAATATTCGTCCCAAGATAAATAGTTTTCTCTTTTATCTGACAAAATATTACCCCCTAATACCGTTTTTATTGATTTATTATTTCTTCAAGTTTTTCATATACACTATCATCAATAGTAGTTTCTAAATGTTTATCTAAAATCTTTGATTTTCTTGCTCTATTTAAAACATCTATATCCCTTTTAATGTATGCGCCCCTACCATTTGCTTTACCTGTTAAATCAACAAAAACTTCATTTTCATTATTTTTGACAACCCTAATTAAATCTTTTTTTTCTAATTTTTCTTTTGTTACAACGCACGTTCTAAGTGGTATTTTTTTATTTTTCATTAAAAACCTCCTTATGCTTCGTAATATTTATAAATATTTATTCCTTCTTCTTGAACTTGTTCTCTTGTTTTTACATCAATTTTGCATTTTGTAAGTCTTGCAGCAAGTTTAACATTTTGTCCTTTTTTACCAATTGCTAATGATAAATTATCTCCTTCTGCAACTGCTAATGCTTCACTTTTCTTATCATCTAATATATATACTTCAACATCTTTTGCTGGAGATAAAGCATTTTTAATAAATTGAACTAAATCTTTGCTATACTCTACAACATCAATTTTTTCACCGTTAAGTTCCTTAGAAATATTATTAATTCTTATTCCTTTTTCACCAATGCAAGCACCTACTGCATCTACTTTTTCATTTTCTGAATAAACTGCTATCTTGCTTCTGCTTCCTGGGTCTCTTGCAACGCTATAAAGAATAACTATTCCTTCATTTAATTCTGGAATTTCTTTTTCTAATAATCTTTTTACAAATCCATAATGACTTCTTGAAAGAAGTATAACTGGGCCACCTTTTTGACCAAGTTCTATTTTTGAAACATATACCTTAACTTGTGAACCCATTACTAATTCTTCACCAGGAATTATTTCTGATTTTGGAAGGATTCCGTGTGCTCTACCAAGATCTACATAATAATTTTGTTTATCTTCTCTTGCTAAAGTACCTACCATTAATTCTCCTTCTTTGTCTTCGAATTCTTTCATGATGCTTTCTCTTTCTGCTTCACGAACTTTTTGTGTAAATACTTGTTTACAAGTTGATGCTGCTACTCTACCAAAATCTTTTGGTGTTACTTCTTCTTCGATAACATCTCCTACTTTTAAATGATTAGGGTTATCTCCTAATTCTTCTAGTAAGATTTGTGCATCTTCTTCATCTTCCATATTTATTTCGTCAACAACTACCTTATATGCAACTACTTTTATTTCTCCTGTTTCTCTATCTATTTTTACTTTACTATTTGTTGCATTATTATTTTTTTTGAAAGCTGCATGAAGTGCTGTTTCCATATACTCAAATATTTCATCTTCACTAATGCCTCTTTCTTTTGCAAGTGCTTTAACTGCTCTTATAAAATCTAATCCGTTCATCTTATTCTCCTCCTTTTGAGCATACATTTAATACATAACTTTCTTCTATTAAATCTGCTTTGTCTAATATTGGATTAACTATATTAGTTGCAAGCACACATGTATCTATATCAACATATGGCTTTTTATCTATAATTATATATAGATTTTTTACTCCTTCTTCATCTTCATATAAAACATCTACAATGTCTATATTTTCTTTTTTTAATGGTTCAACTAACATCTCTTTTATTTTTTCAAGCATATATACCTCCCATTATATATAAAGAGCGAGGTTTTTTGCCTCACTCTTTGCTGATGAGTTAATTATATCATAATTTTTTAACTTTTACACCCTTTTAAGCGATTTTTTTGTTATAATTATAAAGAAAGTAGTGATAAAAACATGAATAAAGATAAATATATTAAAATTACAAAGAATGTGATTATGTTCTTTATGTATTTTTTGTGGCAAATAGTACCTATACTTTTTTTAGAAGTTATGGGACTTGATTCTAGTAAATTTAACTTATTTCAAAAAAATTTATATTTAATTTTGTCAAATCTATCATATTTAATTATTGTTGTTTTGGTCTATTATAAGGAATTAAAACTAGATTTTAAAAAATATAAGAAAAACTTTAAAGAAATCTTTATAAAATATTTGCCAGTTTATGTTCTAGGAGTTGTATTAATGGGAGTTACTAATACAATCATTTCTGGATTTACAAATATGAATATTTCAAGTAATGAATCAAGTGTAAGAGAATATATAAAATTACTTCCTATATATATGAGTTTTTCAACAGTAATTTATGCACCTATTGTAGAAGAAATTACATTTAGAAAAATTATAAAAAACGTAGTAGATAATAAATATTTATTTGTAATAGTAAGTGGGGTTATGTTTGGAATGGTACATTTAAATATCAATCCTAGTATAAATGACTATTTAATGATTATTCCTTATATTATTATGGGGCTTGATTTTGCTTATATTTATAGTAAAACAGACACAATATTTTCTACTATTGGATTTCACATGTTACATAATTTAATACTTTTAATTATTCAATTTATTGGAGGTTAATATGAAGAAGAAAAAAAAGAATAAAATGGATGATACATCATATGATATTGAAATAAAATATTCCGATAATTTTTTAGATGAAGACGATGATAATGATGATGAGTTTACTAACGAAGAAAAAAGAAAACCAAGTATTTTTAGAAAAATATTTTTTGCACTTATATTAATTATTGCATTAACTATAATATACTCTAGATATATTGCAACAAGTGGTCTTACTATAAATGAATATCCAATAGAAAGTGATAGTATAACAGAATCGATTAATGGATTTAAAATTGCACACTTTTCAGATGTACATTATGGTAGAGTAATAAAATTAGATGAACTAAAAAATTTAGTCAAAGAAATTAATCTAACTAAGCCTGATATTATTGTATTTACTGGAGATTTAGTTGATAAAACAAAGAAGTTAAGTGATAATGATATTAACAATATAATCACAGAATTATCAAAAACAAATAGTAAGTATGGAAAATATTATGTTACTGGGGAACATGATGTTAAATTAGATAAGTATTATGAAATTATGGATTCAGCCGGTTTTAATAATTTAGATAACAAATTTGATATTATATATAAAGATATAAATAGTTCAATTTTAATAACCGGTCTTTCTGTTAAGCCAGATGAAAGTTTTATTGATAAAGTTATAAATGAAAATAAAGTAAATTATAAGATAAATATTATGCACTATCCTGATGAATTTGACAATATAAAAAAATATAACTATGATTTAGTACTTGCCGGTCACTCACATAATGGACAAATTGCATTACCTGTTTATGGAGCAGTTATCACTCCAGAAAATGCTAAAGAATACTACAAGCCATATTATAAAATAGATAATACTTTATTTTATATATCAAGTGGTGTGGGTACTACAAAATTTGATTATAGATTTTTGAATAAACCATCATTTAATCTTTATAGAATATTAAAAAAATAGGAATAAATCCTATTTTTTTAGTTCTTCAATATATTTAAGTAATGTTTTTGCATTTGGTCCTAATATAATTTTTAATTGGTTGTCAATTTCAACTATACCTTTTGCACCCATTTTTTGAATTGCCTCTTTATTAACTTTCGATACATCATTAAGTGTTACTTTAAATCTGGACATATTAACTTCCATCGCAATAATATTATCTTTACCACCTAAATAATCAACTAATTTATTTGATTCTATGTAAAAATCCTTTTTGTTTGCTTTTAACACTATTATAACTATAAAAACTAGCACCGCTAAAATTATTAAATATTGATAATTCATTATGTTCATATCAATTAAATACTCAAAATTCATTATATTCATACTAATCACCTATTACAATTATACTATAATTTATCAAAAAAACAAGCAATAAACCTACACTTTTAATAAACTTACGAATATCTTATAGTAGAAAATATAATAAAAGGGGTGGAATATATTATGTGTAAAAACAATTGTAACTGCATTAGTGATATATTAAAAGTTATTTATTTATTACAAAAAAATGCTGATCAAGAGGAAGATTGTATTTTAAGTTGTGACAAACCTAGTTTAGGCCAATTCTCATGCTTATATTACAACACAAGACCAGTTATGCTTTATACTTGTATGAGTAATGGTGCAACTCCATGGAGCGCACCAACATCTAGAGTTGCAGAACCAACTACTACTTCGTCAGTTTTTAGAGTTGAAAAAATAGATAACTGCTGCTGCACATTTAGAGTTTTAATCGCAAACGAAGATGGAACATACACTGCAACTGAATCATTCTTTACAATGAACTTAGAATGTATTTGTAGTATTAGATGTTTAGGTGATACATTTATAGAAAATGTTTAGTCTAAAAAGTCAATTTGGCTTATTTTACTAACATCTATAAGTTCATCATCTATCGTTATGAGACTATTATTGGTTCTTCCAATGATAGTCTTTTCTTGTGTGGTTCCATCAGTTAATTTTATTGATACATTTGCTTTGTAAACAAAATTTGGTGATGAAAATACATCTTTTATTTGTCTATTAACGCTTTTACCATTAAGGTTTGTTCTTTGTTCTTTATTAATTTCTTCTTTTTCTTCTTGTAAACTACTTGATACTAATGACTGTTTTTGATTTTGATTAGTATTTTTTACTATCCCCTTATAAATATTTGGTAATTTCTTTTTCATTTTAACACTCCTTTTTATAAATTTTATGCTTAATGTGACAAATATTTACCAAATAATTGTTTATACTAAAAATGGTGATTTATATGGAAAAAGATAAAAAAAGCTTTTATTTGAATACAAAGATCGTTATTCTTATATTAATATTTATGGTTATAAGTTTACTTAGCATATATAGCAGTCAAAAATTATTATCTTCAAGTTATAACAATTTATACATAAAACAGTTAATATGGTATGTTATTGGATTCATTATTATGTGGATAATTTATAAATCAAAGAATACATTTATATATGATCACTCTTTTTTACTCTATATAATTGGCAATATTTTGCTTGTACTGGTTTTGTTTATTGGAACTGAATCAAATGGCGCAAAATGTTGGTTTAAAATACCGGGAATAGGATATTTTCAACCAAGTGAATTTGTTAAAATATTTATGATTTTAGTCCTCGCCAATGTATTAGATAGATTTAATAAAGAACATAAAAAAAATACATTCAAAAATGAATTGAAAGTTATTTTAAAATCTTTTTTGATTGTTTTAGTGCCCTCTATTCTTGCATTTCTAGAACCGGATACAGGTATAATATTCATTTTTTTGTCTATTTTAATGGTAATGCTTTTTTCTTCTGGAATAAGACTTAGATGGTTCATATACTTTTTTATTATAGTTGGTGGGTTACTTTCTGGATTTCTTGTTTTGTTCTTTAACTATAAAGATCTTTTTATAAGTATATTTGGTACTAACTTTTTTTATAGAATGGACAGACTTTTAGATTGGAAGAATGGTGCGGGAATGCAACTAACTAATGCACTTGCTGCGACAGGTAGTGCGGGGCTTTTTGGATATGGTTTTGCTAATACTCCAATATATTTTCCAGAGCCTCAGACTGATTTTATTTTTTCTGTTTTCACAAGTAATTTTGGTTTTATTCCTGCGCTGGTATTAATTTTACTCATTTTATATTTTGATATGCAAATAATTAAAGTAGCACTTTCCAAAACAGGAAAATATAGGTATATCGTGTGTGGAATTTTGGCAATGCTTTTATTTCAACAAATTCAGAATATAGGAATGAATATAGGTTTGTTACCAATAACTGGTATAACTTTACCTTTTATAAGTTATGGAGGGTCAAGTTTAATGAGTTATATGATTGTTATTGGAATAATATTAAACATAAGCTCCATAAAAGTATAAAAAAAAAGTGTGCAATTTTAATAATTATGTACACTTTTTCTTTTAGTATTAAAAAAATCCTTAATGAGTAAGGATTAATTAACATTATGGTGGAGCTTAGGGGACTCGAACCCCTGACCCTCTGCGTGCAAGGCAGATGCTCTAGCCAACTGAGCTAAAGCCCCAAGACTACTTGCAAAAAATCATTGCAAATAGATTATAGCATATTAACTATACAAAAGTCAACTAGTTATTTTCACTTAATTTACTTTCTACTACTTTACATAGTCTATCAAACTCATCTTCATCATCAATGCTTACAAGCATATCACCTTCATCAGTAGTTTGAATTTCAAATATATAATAACTTTCTCCATCATCTAAATCACTTACAATTGCATAACTTTTGTCGTTATCATCAAATGATCCAACAACTTGAACATTTACCTTTTCACCGTTAACATCTTCCATTTCAAGTACCATTGGTTCATCATGGCAGCAATCACAAGAATCATCACAATGTTCTTTGTCGCAACCACATTCACATTTTTTTTCTTCTATATTTTCCATTTTTCCCTCCACAATATGTATTATACCATAAAGAATATAAATATTATACATAATAAAAAAATATTTTTAAACTGTACTATCTTTTATAAATTCTTCCTGACATTTTTCCAAAATCATTTGAACTTAAATGATCTGGTTTTAATAACAAATATGGTTCAATTTCTAGTGCATTAGCAATTGCTTCTATTTTACTAAGACTTGGAGAAAATTTTCCTCTTTCCAAAGCACTAATATATTTTGCTGTTAAATTAGAAAGCTCAGCAAGTTGCTCCTGAGTATAATTTTTATTAAATCTATACCATTTCAAATTAATCGCAAAACATTCCTTTAATATATACTTATCTAAAGTACTTACATCCATAACATCACCACTTTTAATTAAGTATACTTATATTTTTTATTAATAACACCTAGTCAAAAGCGATATAATTTGCTATAATTATACTGGTGGTTAACAATGAATAAAAAAAGCATTGAAAATGAAGCAAAAAGAATTTCAAATGAACTTCTTAAAAAAAATAATTATAATGAAAGTTTTGATGATCTTATTAATTCTTTAATTAAAAAAAAATATATTAATAACATTTCTACTATTTCATATAATGTTACAAAAAACATGTCAAGTTATATTGAAATTGTATCAATTAATCCTTTCGTCTATAATTATTACAAAAATCTCAAAAAATGAGATTTTTTTGTTTTTTTAGGGGATTTTGTATAACTTATGGATAATAAAATATATAGGAGGAAATTTTTATGAATAGTGATATATTAGCATTAAAAGAAAAACTTGATAAAATTAAAAATTTAGGATGGATAGAATGTAAAAATAAAAATAAAAGTGTAACAGGAAAAACTCTTGAAAATTTACTAGAAATAAATCCTGATAATTTTGAAATACCTGATTATAATACAATTGAGATTAAATCAAAAGTGAGTAAAAGAGAAAATTATATTGATTTATTTTGTGCAACACCAGATAGTTATGTACTTGAAATAAAAAGATTATATGATAAATATGGTTACTTAGATAGTAATAATTATAAAATTCTTAATTTTGTTTTATATTGGGAATTTTTGAAATCAATAAATAATGAATATTCTGCAAAATTAAGAATCGATTACAAAAATAAAAAAGTAATTATGGAAGTATATAATAAAGATAATGAATTGATAGACAATTTATCATCATGGTCTTTTGAATTGTTAGAAGAAAAATTATGTAGGAAATTAAATTATTTATGTTTAGTAGAGGGTGACAAAAAATTTTCACATAATGTACTATATGTTAAATATGACAAATATAAGTTTTATAAATTAAAAAAATTCAGTAATTTTATCCAATTATTAAAGCGAGGACAGATTAGAATATCATTTACACTAGGTGTATATAAAAGTGGTAGTAAATCCGGTAAAATGCATGATCATGGAACACAATTTAGTATAAGAAAAGAAAATGTAAAACTTTTATTCGATGAAATAGAACTAGAATAGTTTAAGAAACAAAAGGTCAGGTCAGTTTAATAAATGGTTTGGGGCATAAAAAAACAGACTATAAAGTCTGTTTGATTACTAAATGGTCGGGAAGACAGGACCTAAGTTTTATATTTCTATTCATTTACAATTTATTATAAATACTACGGAATATAGTTTATAATTCTGTATAAAATCCCCCTTATTGCAAGTTTTTAAGGGCAAATTTAAGGGAGGTTATATATATGAATACAACATTCGAAAGAGAAATAAAAAATCAAAATTATACAGTTATGAGCAACTATCATTTACACGATAAAAATCTTTCACTAAAAGCAAAAGGTTTATTATCTCAACTATTAAGTTATTCTCCCAATTGGACTTTAACAATAAAAGGATTATGTGCGGTTAGTAAAGAACAAGAAAAATCTATAACTAACACAATTAAAGAATTAGAACAACATAATTATTTAACAAGACAAAAATTAAAAGACATCAAAGGAAGATTTTATTATAAATATATAATTCACGAAAAACCTAAATTATATCCAGACCCCCAAAATCTACCTGTGGGTAATCCATCAGTGGAAAAGGACATACAAATAAATACTAATATAATAAATACAAAAGAAAAAGATAAAATAGATAAATACACTACTCCACTAAATAATAATACGATTAATAATAAAATAATTATAGATAATAATATAATTTTAAAACAATTAATTGATAAAAATTATGTAAGTGATGATGATTTAGAATTATACAAATATGATGAATTAATAAGACTTATGTTATCAAAGTATGATTTTTTACAGGTTATAAAGATAACAAGTTATATTATAAATTTATATGATAAACACAAAGGACTAGATGAAAACGATAATACTATAATCAATAAATATGGATATTATAAAGAAGCATTAATAAACAACTTAGAAAAATTGAATTGTGATATTGATTTAGATTGGAATGACAACTATGAATATTAATTATGCTATATTTAGAAGCGAACCAATTTATACCTTACAAGATTTAGCACAAATTGGATCACATAATAAAAGAGAAAAAAAAGCATATAATTCTAATCCAAATATCAAAATAGAATTAAGCAAAAATAATATAGACATAGTACCTTTGTCGGAAAAATATATTAAAGGTTTTTATAATTTAACAAAAGAATATAAAAAAGAACACGATGAAAGAATGAAAACAGAGCGTGAAGACAGAAAAAGAACCTTTAATCAAATGTTAAATAAATCTAAAAATGTAATAGCAGATGAATTAATATTTACTACATCACATACATTTTTTGATAATATGAGTAATGAGGATATAAAGAATTGGGCTAATACCTGTATGGAATTTGTTTATGAAGATTTAGGTTATAAAAAAGAACAAATATTACATGCAACAGTACATTTAGATGAGGAAACACCTCATCTTCATTGTGTAGTTGTACCTTTAATAAAAAAATTTGATAAAAGAACCAATACTGAAAGATACACAATATCAAAAAAACAATATATTAAAGATAAAAATCATTTATCGGAATTACAAGATAAATATCATACTAGATTAGTAAATAAAGGTTATGATTTAGAGAGAGGAATAAAAGGAAGTGATACGAAACATCAAAAGGTAAAAGAATTTAAAAAGACTACTAGATATTATGAACAAAAAGTTAATAATCTAAATTGTAGATTAGATAATGCAATTAATAATTTTGAAGATAAAATGCAAACAACTAAAAATATACCCTTTGATAAAAAACATATTATATTAGAAAAAGAAACATTTGATAGTATGAATAATATTATCAAAGAAACAAAAAACATTATGAATTTTCAACCAAAAATAGAACAATTATTTAATGAGGTAAATACCTTTACTAAAAGTCATAAAGCACTAGAAAAAGAAAACAATAATTTACAAAAAGAAATTAAATCATTAACTACTAGAAATCAAAATTTAAAGAAAGAAAATAATAATTTGAAATTATATATAGAGTCAATTTTAAATACAATCAAAAAATTTTTTAGACATCTGTTGAAAATCGGTAACGAAAATACAAAAGAAGCAACAACCAAAGAAATAAAAAATTATTACGATAACAATGATTTTGATACAAATGATGTATACAATATATCAAAAGGAACAACAAAGGAAGATGAATTATTTGATTATTCAAATGTACCTTATTATTACAGAAATAATAAAGTACATAATAAGGATAAAAATGATGATTTCAGTTTAGGTCTATAAAAAGAACCTTTTCGCCTTTCTTAGGATTGGCGATTAGGTTCTTTTTATTTTTTTATTTCATAGAATTTGAAATAAAAAATAAATATATTACTTGCAATGCTTGTAATATATTGTTTGGAGGGTTTCCAAAGGGATTTCCCTTGGCACACATCGTTATTGGCTCTGCCAATATCGTAGTGTGTTACTAAAATGACATTTTAGTCCTATAAATTTTATAGAACTATTTTGAATATTTATTCAGCCTCGAATATATCAATATCCATATCATACTTTATCTTCACAATATTAATTGCATCTTTTATCATTTGATTTAATTCATCATTTGTATATGCTAAAGTATCAAATAAAGTATTGAATATGTATAAATCCTTATCTGAATATACACTATCTGGATACTTATGATTTATGTATAATAACTCTGTAAGTAATAAGGTATCGTAATACTTTCTAATTCCTGTTGCTTCTTTATCATATGCAATATCGTCCTCTGTTGGCACATAGTTTTCATCTTCAAGCGCGAAATCTAAAAAATCTGATTTAAAGTTCTCTTTTTCCATACATATCCCTCCATTCATAATTTTAAATACTTACATCTTCATTATAACACATAATAGCAAAAATTATAACTTAAAATAGCATTTATTAGTATACAAAGATTTTTAATGTAAAAATTAATTATAGGTGATACTATGATTAGTTTTAAAAGATTGAAAGATATTAGAGAAGATAATGATATTAGCCAAAAAGAAATGGCAAATATACTTAATGTAAATCGATCAACATACTCATTATGGGAGTTAGGTATAAATATTATTCCTCTAAAGTACTTATGTTGTTATGCTGATTATTTTAATGTAAGTATTGATTATGTCCTTGGATTAACCAACAATAAAAACATTAAAATTATTAATAAATCACTTAATTTGAAAATACTTGGAAACAATTTAAGAGAAATTAGAATTAAAAATGGATTATCTCAAGAAAATGTAGCAAATATATTAGGTGTTACACAAGCGTGTATAACTAGATATGAAAAAGGTTTAATCTGTATATCTACCTCTAATTTATACAAATTTTCAAAAGAATTTAATATTTCATTAAGTAAACTATGTGGTAAAACAAAAAAATAACGCAATTTTGCGTTATTTTTTTATAACTTTTGAATTTAATAACATATTGACTTCTTTTGAAGTTCTATCAACAATTTCTAATGATAAAAAATTACATATAAACGAAATTATTAATAATCCTAATATAGTTCCAAATTCATTTGTAAAATTCTTAATCCATATACCAGAAATTATACATAGACAGATAAGTAAATAATATGCAACTAATAGAATAAATATAAATTCGGATGATTTTCTCGTAAAATTTTTATTATAATTTTTATCTAATCTTCTATTTCTAGTTCTTCCCTCTCTTGACCATTTAATCACAAATTTAGCATAACCTAACATATTCAATGAAAGACAAACCCAAAATAAATTTTCACTATTATATACACCAAAACAAACTAATATAAACGAAACAATCAATAATATCATACTTATAACTTGAATAAAATTTAATCTTTTTAGACTATTTACCATTTCTAAACTCCTCTATCGCATTGCTATTTAACAATTTCATAATTTCTTCATTTGTTTCGTTTTGATACTCCAAATCTTCTATTGTTTCTAAAAGTATATTTTTCTTTTCTTCATCTGCACTTTCAGATGATTTTTTTAATGACTCTATTACTATATTATTATTAGCGGTAGAACTTTCTATACTATCCATCGCTTCCTTTAACTCTTTTCCTCTCAATTTTGAGTAGTGTTCAAGTAAATATGGGTTAAGCGGACTTACTTTAGCACCCAATCCAGAAGCATACATTAAATCATTATAATTAACACCAATATATTTACTTATCTTTCTAAGTAACTTAGGATTAGGGACCTCTCGTTCCCCTGACTCAATTCTTGATATATCTGAAGAACTAACTTTCGCCAATTCAGCAAGTTGACGCATTGATAAATTATTTTCTTCTCGTCCCTTTTGAATTAACTCTCCAACTTTCGTTTTAGCCATATTATCCTTCCTTTCGAAACGATTATAGCACATATATTGCATTTTTGCAACATTTTTATATTTTTTTTGCTAAAAAGGTTGACATTTATAATTTTAATGTTATAATGTTGTTAAATTGCAACATTTAATGTAATTTAAAACAATTTTGAAACAGAAAGGAGGATAAAATGTAAATATTAAGAAATTAATATAAAAAAAACTAAATAGAGTTGAAAATCTCCGATATATGTCGACTCGTTAAATAATTACAAGGAAAAATATCCCTATTGGTACGGGAGTTGTGGATTATCTAAAATCCTCGTGGAAGCAAATTCAAATCCTAGTCTATTATTTATATAAAAAAGAAAGGTGGTGATAATAATATGACTTATGTAGAATTATATGAAATCATATGCAATCCATGGATAAAAGTGGATGATATTAAAAAAATTGCAAGTTGCGGAAGAGATAATGCAATAAAAATTAGAAATCTTATTGAACAACAAATAATCAGTTCTGGAAAAACACTTCCTCAATGTAAAACAAAATATGTTCCAACAAGATTAGTATTAGAATATTTAAACTTAGATCCAAATTATATTGCAGAAATGGCACTACAACAAAAAAAAGTGTTATCATTATAGTGGAAAGGAGGAAATTTAAAAATGCCAGTATACCAAGATAAAAAATCTAAACTTTGGTATTTTAGGTGTTATTGTAATGATATATATGGTAATCGAAAACAATTTCAAAGAAATGGTTTTAATACAAAAAGAGATGCACAGGCTGCTGAAAGAAACTTTATAGGACAAGGTAAGGTTAATGATGAAACAATATTATTTTCAAAACTTTGGGATGAATACAAGAGTTATATCAAACTAAAACAAAAAAGACAATCCTATAGAAAAACAATAAGTAAATTTGAAAATCATATTCTACCATATTTTAAAGATTATAGAATAAATAAAATAGATATATCATCTTATACTAAATGGCAAGCAGAATTAGAGAAAAAAGGTTTTAGTTATAAATATTTAACAAGCATTCATAGTTCAATGGTAACTATACTAAATTATGCTGTAAAATTCTTTGGACTAGAGTCAAATATAGCAAGTCAAGTCGGAGGTTTTTCAAAGAGTAATATAAAACCTTGTAGGGTTGATTTTTGGACATATGAAGAATTTAATAAATTTATTAATAGTGTTGATGATTTAGTATATAAAGTATTTTTTGAAACATTATATTTCACTGGATTAAGACAAGGCGAGTGCTTAGCATTAAAATGGAAAGATATCAGTGAGAATTATATTGATATTTACAAAACAATATCAAAAGAAAAGATTAACGATGAATATATAATAAATACACCTAAGACAAAAAGTTCAATAAGGAAAATAAGAATAGATAAAAATTTAATAAAAGAATTACAAAAATTAAAAGAATATTACAAAAACATTATAGATTTTAACGATGATTGGTTTGTGTTTGGTGGAATTAATCCTTTATCTCCAACTACAATAGGTAGAAAAAGAGATAAGTATTGCGAAATTTCAAATGTAAAAAAAATAAGAATACACGACTTCCGACATAGTCATGTATCCCTATTAATTTCTAAAGGAGTTCCTATAACCGCGATTTCAAGAAGGTTAGGACATTCCAATATTCAAATGACGCTTAATACCTATACACATTTAATTCCAGAAGACGAAGATAAAGTAATTAATGTTATTGAAAATCTATAATCTTAATGAAAATCAAATGTATCTTAAAAACCAATAAGGGATTTTTAAGGGTTTTAGATATTAATCTATTATAAAACCCTTATTAAATAAGGGATTATAAACAAAATGGTCGGGAAGACAGGATTTGAACCTGCAACCTCATGGTCCCAAACCATGTGCACTGCCAAGTTGTGCTACTTCCCGATAATATATGGTGCGCCCGAAGGGATTCGAACCCCTGACCTTTTGGTTCGTAGCCAAACGCTCTATCCAGCTGAGCTACGAGCGCATTCATCGGACCTAATAAACATAAATGGTGGCTCCGGGCAGAATCGAACTGCCGACACGAGGATTTTCAGTCCTCTGCTCTACCGACTGAGCTACAGAGCCAAAAAAAATAATGGCGGTTCCGACGGGACTTGAACCCGCGATCTTCTGCGTGACAGGCAGACGTGTTAACCACTACACCACAGAACCAAAAATACTCAAATTGCTATTTAAGTATACTAAATTTTTTGGGTAATTGTCAACACTTATGTGATTTTTTTCTTATTTTTAGACAAATAATTTGTTAATAAGAAGGAAATTACCATAAAAATCATTGATAAAACACCCCTAAAACTAAATTCAAGCCCTGGAAATATTGATAAAGTTGAACCGCACACAAATCCAATTATAATACTATATGTTAAAGATAAATATTTATTAAATAAATAATTTACAACCTTAATTAGAATTACTGCACCAACAATTATACCAATTATAAAAGGTATTAAAGATATCCATTCAAAATAAGATAAACTAAATGGGTTAGATAACATTAATAACACTTTTTCATACATTCCAAGTAGCATCATAAAAAACGAACTGCTTATGCCTGGAATAATTTTACCAGAAATATATAAAATACCTGCTATAAAAAGTTTTATAGGATTCAAATCAGAAACATTGTCATAACTAATAACACTTGGAATTACAATAAGTAATAGTGAAAAAATAACAGAAAAAATTAAAGGTTTCATTTTAAGAATCCCACCCTTATCTTTTAACTCATTAACAAGAATAGGCACTCCACCAAATATTAATCCTATAAAAATATATTTCATTTGAAATTCGTAATATTCATATATTTTAAGAAGTGTATTACCAAAAATAACCACTCCAACCATAATTCCAATAATTACAGGAAATAATATAATTATTTTTTTTGATGGTTTTATACCAGAATCATTAAGTACAATTAAAACCTTATCGTAAATACCAACTAATATTGCTATTGCAGACCCACTAACCCCCGGTAAAACAACTCCTATACCAATTAAGATTGAAACAAGAAAACTATACATTCTTTCTTTCCTTCTTTAGAAATTTTTTCACATCATAACCACTATCATATATAATTCTATCCACACCAATATTTTTCAACCTTTTTATTTCAGATTTACCCAAAACACCCCATGCGCTTACAATAAAATTATTGTTTTTAAGCTTTGTAACCTCATCCTTGCTAAGGCAAATTGCAGTACATAGTACATGGTTTAGTTTTATATTTTTGCAATCTTTAATAATTGAATCGTTGACATCATATATCAACCAACCAAGTTTAATTGAATTATCCATTTCTCTTATTCTTTTGAGCAAATTATATTTAAACGATATAAGCACGACATTTTTCAAACTATATTGTTTTAATGTATCTACTATGAGTTTTTCATAACCTGTTTCTTTTAATTCAATATATACATTTACATTTCTTTCAGAAAAATTTTTTAAAAACTCAGTTAATCTAACAATTTTCTCTCCCTTATAATATTCATCTCCAAAATCCATATTTAATAATTCATCAAATGTATAATCAGCCACTTTACCACTATAATTAGATGTTCTATCAACAGATTTATCATGTATAAGTACAAGTACATCATCTTTTGTTTTCCTTAAGTCAGTTTCTATACCATCACTACCTACTAAATATGCTAAATAATAGGCGCTCATAGTATTTTCAGGAGCATATTTTGATTCACCTCTATGAGAATACACTTTCATTTTATCACCTATTATATAATATGAAGAAAATAAAAAAAAAGACTGAGCAGTCTTTATTAATCAATATTGGTTGCGGGAGTAGGATTTGAACCTACGACCTTTGGGTTATGAGCCCAACGAGCTGCCAGACTGCTCCATCCCGCGATGTAAAAAATTAGTGGCGGAGAAAGAGGGATTCGAACCCCCGCGCCGGTTACCCGACCTCCTGGTTTTCAAGACCAGTCCCTTCAGCCAGACTTGGGTATTTCTCCATAATGGTGCCTCAGGCCGGACTTGAACCGGCACGTGATTTAACTCACGCAGGATTTTAAGTCCTGTGCGTCTACCAATTCCGCCACTAAGGCAAGCACCAATTATGTCCAATATCACTGGACTTCTTAATTGTATAATAAAATTAATAATTTTTCAAGTCTTTTTTTTATTTTCTTCTAATTTTTATACAAAAAAATAAATAAAAACTCACATTACTGCGAGTTTACTTACTAAATGGTGTCCTGTATGCGACTTGAACGCATGACCCTTTGATTAAAAGTCAAATGCTCTACCAACTGAGCTAACAGGACATATAACAACACAAACATGGCTGCCTAGGCTAGATTCGAACTAGCGCATGTCAGAGTCAAAGTCTGATGCCTTACCACTTGGCTACTAGGCAAGCTATGGTGGGGAGAAGTGGATTCGAACCACTGAACCCTAAGGAGCAGATTTACAGTCTGCCGCGTTTAGCCACTTCGCTATCTCCCCAAGTGGTGCCGAAAACAGGAATTGAACCCGTAACCTACTGATTACAAGTCAGTTGCTCTACCAATTGAGCTATTTCGGCATAAATGGTGGACTCTACAGGACTCGAACCTGTGACCCCCTGCTTGTAAGGCAGGTGCTCTAACCAACTGAGCTAAGAATCCAGTGACATTGACATGATTAAATATAACATTGATATTTAAATTTGTCAATGGAATTTTGAAATTTTTTTAATTATTTATTCAATTTATTATTTTCTTTGCAAGAAATCTCTTCCATTTTACAAGAAATCCACTCTGGAAGTATCTCGTCAAACAAATCAAATCCTAAATTTGTATCAGACAATTTAGTTCGTTTTCTTTTTTTAGTTTTTCCATTTTTATCTAAAATCATACTTAATTTTATTTGTTTTTTTTCTTCATCCACATCTAAAATTCTTACCTTTTTTTTATCGCCAATTTTAAACACATCATTTATATTCTTTATAAAAAGGCCATTAATCTCCGATATATGGATAAGTCCACTATACTCATTATCCACCTTTGCGAATGCACCATAAGGTTTTAGTGCTGTAATTTCAACTTCAATTATTTCATCTTTTTTATACAACATAATGCACCTCTTATGTTATTTATTATAACATATAATATCTTTTTTTATAATTATCTTTACTACTTTTTAAAATATATGTATAATTTATTTGGAGGTTTACTATGAAAGTTGAAGATCAAATAAAAGAAATTATAGAAAAAATTAGACCATTTTTAATAAACGATGGTGGAGATGTGGAATTTGTTAAATTTGAAAATGGTACTGCATATGTAAAAATGATAGGTAACTGTGCAAACTGTTTATATTCTGACCTAACTATGTCAGAAACAATAGAAACAATATTAACATCAGAAATACCAGAAGTTATAAAGGTAGAAGAATACAGAGATTAATTTTTATCCTGTAACCACTCAATAGGTTCCAAGCGAGCCTTTTTTTCATATAAAATAAACTTATATATAGTATTTAAAAGTGATTCATATTCATCAGTTCTATCAATTATATTTATAACAAGTTCCTCACTTTTACCTTTATTTATTATATCATCATAAATATCAAAATAATAAGTTGGAAATAAAAGTCTTCCAAGCAAAAGAATATATTCATTTTTATTTAAATTTGCCATATTAAAATATGACTTTAAATCATATAAGTTTAACGTTTTATTATAAAAAGTTTCCTTTATAAATTCAGCAACATCCCTTACTCTACTATCAACAACAAAGTTTAAAGGATCATAAAAATTTAAACTTCCACTTTCTTGATATATTCTTTTATGACTCACAACTAAATTTACATTAGTTTTGGAATCCAAATTATTCACAAGATAGCTAATAGCATTTTCACCCATTCCAATAAAATAACTTAAACTATCACACAACAATGGATATTTTTTACCCACCTGACTAATCTGATATTCATAATAATCTATTTTTTCACTCCATAATTTTATCCAATCATTCCTTACCAAACTTTTATCACATTCTATATTAGCAGTCATATTTTGAATATAATTTATATCATTTAAAAATACCTTATCATTTTTATACTTACAAAGCTTAATTAGAACATATGAAATACCATTTACTACAGTTATAATACTTTTATCTTTATTTAAAACAAGTTCATGAACAAGGCATCTTCTCTTTTTCATTTCAAGATTAAGCTTATATATACTCTGTACATCATCATATGGTCTATTTAATGGTACAAAATAATATTCGTCACCACTATAATAAAAATAATAACAATTATCTTTTTTTATAAGCTCATCTAAAAAAATATTGTAATAAAAATTAATGGTATTCTTCATACTTTCACCTACATAAATATATGATTAAATGCAAAAAAAAAGAAGCATTATCTTGCTTCTTCTACTGCTCTTGTTTCTCTTATTACAGTTATTCTTATTGTACCAGGATATTGCATTTCATTTTCGATTCTATCTTTAATATCACGTGCAACTTTGATAGATGTTAATTCATCCATCTCTTCAGGTTTTACAATAACTCTTAAATCTCTTCCAGCCTGCATTGCAAATGATTTTTCTACACCATCAAATGAATTTGCAATTTCTTCTAATTGTTGCAATCTCTTTACATAGTTTTCTAAAGAATCATTTCTAGCACCAGGTCTTGATGCACTAATTGTATCTGCAATTGCAACTAATGAAGAAATAATACTTGTTGCAGGAGTATCACCATGGTGTGATGCAATCGCATTTATTACAACTTCATCTTCATCATATTTTTTTGCAATCTTTTCACCAATTTCTACATGGCTTCCCTCAGCCTCAAAATCAATTGCCTTACCTATATCATGAAGTAACCCTGCTCTCTTAGCAAGTGAAACATTTTCTCCAACTTCTGCAGCTAAAAGTCCTGCCAAATTAGCAACTTCAATAGAATGTTGTAACGCATTTTGACCATAACTTGTTCTAAAATGTAATTTACCAATAATTTCAACTAGTTCAGGATCAATTTTAGATATTCCAAGTCCAAATATTGCTTCTTCACCTTTTTCAATGATTTTTGCCTTTATTTCTTTACAAGTCTTATCATATATTTCTTCAATTCTGCCTGGATGTATTCTTCCATCCTTTATTAAATTTTCAATTGTAACCTTTGCAATCTCTCTTCTAAGTGGATCAAAACTAGAAAGTACTATTGTTTCTGGTGTATCATCAATAATTAAATCAACACCTGTTACTGCCTCAATTGTTCTTATATTTCTTCCTTCTCTACCAATAATTCTACCTTTCATATCATCATTTGGTAAATTAATTACTGATATCGTAGCCTCATTTGTAACATCTGACGCATATTTTTGCATTGCAAGTGTTAATAAATTTTTTGCCTTTTTATCAACATCAAGTTTTGCTTCTGCTTCCTTGTCTTTTATATATGCTGCAATTTCTTTAGTCATTGATTCTTCAACATGTTTCATGACCATTTTTCTTGCTTCTTCTTTAGAAAATCCAGAAATCTTTTCTAGTTTTTCAAGTTGCTCTTTTAAAACCCCATCAGTTTTCTCTTCTAACGCCTGAATATCCTTTTGTCTTTGTACTAAATTGTTTTCTTTTTCTGATAATAAATTTTCTCTATCTTGAAGAATTTGATCTCTTCTATCTATACTATTTTCTCTTTGTTGTAATCTATCTTCTAAATCCTTTACTTCAAGTTTTTTCTCTTTAACTTCTCTATCTACATCTTGTTTTAATTTATATTGTTCTTCTTTTATTTCTAAGATAGTATCTCTTTTTAATTTTTCTGCTTCTTTTTTTGCTTTTTCAATTATATTATCAGATTTCTTTTCTTTTGACTTCATTATAAGTACTGCACCAAATATTGTTAGTAGTGCACCAAAAATCAATCCAAGAGTAGAAAATAATAATTTTTCCATATTTTCCCTCCATGATTTTTATTTATATATATTAATATTATTTAATCTATATATACTTTTAGTATAAAGTTTATTTTAAATAAAGTCAATAGCGATAATTTTTTTATTAATCCCTTATATTATATTTTTATAAAGAATATCAATCACATTTCATACAATTTAATGAGGAGTTTTACTATGAATTTAATACCAAACATACCACCAAAATTATTTTCATTAAGCGCTGTTACAGTTGGTTATTTATTAATAGATGATACAACAGCAAATGAACAAAATGCACTTGGAAACTGGCTTATGCTTGTCGCACAAATTCTTTGTACAAATGCTTTTTATAAGCAAGTTATGCAAGAGCGTGGCCTTAATAATACTAAAAATGATAGTGAACAAACAATAGTTATGATGCAAAAGATGATGGATGCTCTGCAAAAAGAAATTGACGAAATAAAAAAAGGAAATTAATTCCTATTTATTTGTATTATGATAATAATTAAATTCAGAAAGTTCAATTGAAAGTGCTTGTAAGTCATCCGCATCATAAACTTCTTCAAGTGCTGTTTCTACTTCGTACATTAAAGACTTTATATCATTAAATTTTTTATAATCAATTTCATATCTTTTTAAAATTTCTATCTGTCTATTCGATAAATATAAATTATCACTTATTTTATTAAGTTTATTATCATAAATCGATTTTTTTGCTATTTCATTTATTTCTTCATCACTATACATATTATTTATCCTTTAATTCATATTTTTTCACAGAATCAAGCATTTTTTCTTTATCATCTGATACACTTATATTATAAATTTCACTATTTAACTTATAAAAAATCACATTATTAGCATTTATCTGATAAATTAAATCATAAGGTAATTTATCAATATCATGATTTTCCAAATATTTTTTTATATATTCTAAATTATAATTATCACTTTCTACTTCAACAGTTAAAAGTTCATCATTATATAATTCATTCATCTTTTCCATATAATTTATTATTAAAACATTATTTTTAATCATCTCTAGAAGGATTTTTTCAGCAGATTTTTTATCAAGCAATAAAAATGTATGTAAGAATATTGCAGATTCATCTAACAAATCTTCTACAGAATATTTTGAATTCATACAAGATGATACTTTTTTACCAATATATTCTGCATCTACATCTTTATTGTAACTTTCTAAATCAGAATCAAATAAAGTATTTATTCTTTTAATATTATCAATATCATTTTCATTTAAGCATTTTCTTCTAAGAATTTTATGAAAAACACTAGAATTATAAAATTCTATCATTTCTTTCATTGCTAAAGAAAATAATTCTGTTGAAGAAGAAATTTTATCATTAAATTCGTCAAAAGATGATATATTTTTTAACATTTCAAATACTTCACTATCAAATTCAGATAATGTATTGCATTCTTGCATCAATGCATATTTTGAATACAAATCATTATATGCAGTCATTTTAAGCATTGTATCAAAAACTTTAGCAATTTTATCTTCATCAGTATCTAAAGAGCCATCAAATTTTATATCAAATGATCCATCCATGTATAAATTTGGTCCAAAAGTGTTTTTGAAATTTTCATTTAATCTATTAATACTTTTTCTTACTTCTTTATTATAATTCATATTAATCCCCCTTTAAAGCATCAACTAACTGGCTAGTATAGATTATATTACTTATTTTGTCAAATTAGAAACTGCTTTTATTATAGCAATTTTACCATATTCATAAGTTAAAGAACCTTGCATATATGCAATATATGGTTTTCTAATTGGACCATCACAAGAAAGTTCTATTGAAGAACCTTGTGTAAATGTACCAGCCGCCATTATTACTTTATCTTCATACCCAGGCATATCCCATGGCATAGGAATAGCAAATGAATCTACTGGTGATGCCATTTGAATACCTTGACAATACTTAACTAAATCCTCTTCGTTTCCAAATTCAATATTTTGAACAATATCTACTCTTTCATCATTGTATCTTGGTTCTACTTTATATCCTAATTCTTCTAATACTTTACTTGCAAGTACAGCAGTCTTAAGTGCTGATGCAACCACACTTGGTGAGAAAAATAATCCCTCTAAAATTTGTTTATTAATACCAAGTGTTGGACCTACTTCCCTTCCTTCACCTGGAAGTGTTAATCTTTCACCAGCTAAATCTACTAATCTTTTTTTACCAACAATATAAGCACCATTAGGAGCAATTCCTCCACCTAAATTCTTTATAAGTGAACCAACTATTATATCCGCACCCATTTCAATTGGTGAAACCTTATCTACAAATTCACAGTAACAATTATCAACCATAATAATTACGTCTTTATCATAATTTCTAATTAAATCTACTACTTTTTTTATTTTTGAATTCGATATACTTTTTCTTGTAGAATATCCTTTTGATCTTTGTATTTCTATTAACTTTATTTTTGATTTTTTTAATCTTTCTTCTATTTTTTCATAATCAAAATCATCATTAATTAAATCAATTTGTTCATAATTTACACCAAATGATTTTAATGAGCTATCATTGGGAACAATACCTATAACTTCATGAAGTGTATCGTAAGGAAGTCCACTTATACTAAGCATTGTGTCACCAGGTCTTAAATATGCAAATAAAGCAACTGTAAGAGCATGTGAGCCTGATATAAATTGACTTCTAACAAGAGCATCCTCTGCGCCAAAAATTTCAGCATATATCTTTTCTATTACATCTCTACCAATATCATCATATCCATAACCTGTTGTTTGTGAAAAATGCACTTCTGATAACTTATTATTCCAAAAAGCATTTAAAACTTTCAAACTATTATATTCACAAATTTCATCTATTTTTTTAAACTCTTTATCTAATTCTTTCTCTGAATCATTTACTAATTTTATTATTTTTTCGTCCATACTAATCCTCCAACTCTATTATCATACCACTTTTAATCTGTTCATCTTTTATAATATTAATTATTTGCTTTGATACATCTTCTACTGTGGATAATTTTTCTTGACCTATTCTTTTAAGTTCACTATCTAAAAATTCTGGGTTCATCTCCCTTATGCTTTCTGTATCAATCCACCCAGGCATAACTGCAATGACTTTAACATTTTTTAGTGCAAGAGATAATGTTTTAGTTAATGAATTAAGTCCAGCCTTACTCGCACAATAATCCATACTTATATCATTGTATGTGCTAACAGCATCTTTTGATGAGATATTAACAATTATGCCATCATTCATATATTTATATGCATATTTTGAAACAAGAAAAGGCCCAACCAAATTTGTTTCAAGTACTTTCATAAATTCTTCTTTTGTTTTATCATAAATATAATTATCCTGTGCATAAGCAGCATTATTTATAACAATGTCTATCTTACCAAAGTTATCCACAATATAAGTTATCGTATTTTTTATAGAATTTTCATCTGTTACATCACATTTAACACTTAATGCTTTTACATTATATTTTTCTTCTATATTTTTTTTTAGCCATTCTGCTTTTTCTTTACTTTTATTATATCCAATTATTACATTGCATCCATTTTTTGATAACTCTTCTATTAAACCTTTTCCAAGTCCAATAGACGCACCAGTTACAAAAGCTACTTTTTTATTTAAATCCAAGAATACCACTTCCTTAAAAAATATTATATCATTATTCATATAGAAAAAAAAGAACTACTCTGTTCTTTTAATTATATCTCTAGCAGATACAAGTCCAGTTGCAGCTGCTGTAACTATATTACCTGCTTTACCAGCACCATCACCTATAAAATATACATTATAATTATCAAGTTTAAAATTATCATCTGTTGTTATTTCATTACTAAAAAACTTTATCTCCGGTCCATAAAGGAGTGTTTCATCATTATTCACACCTGGAATTATTTTATCAAGTTCTTCGAGTCCTTCTAATATATTTACTATTATTCTATGAGGAAGTACAAGCGCTAAATCACCTGCTACACAATCCTCTAAAGTTGGTGTAATAAATGATTTATTTATTCTACCAAAGTTACTTCTTCTACCACTTTTCAAGTCTCTAAGTGTTTGAATTATTGGTTTTGAATCACCTAAAACATTTGCAATTTTAGCAATAGATTCACCATATTCTCTTGTATTTGTAACTGGTTCTGTTAAATTAACTTTACTAATAAATGCAAAATTCGAATTATTTGATTTGATATCTTTTAATGAATGCCCATTTACACATATATATCCATAGTAATTTTCTTTAGCAACAAAACCTCCAGGATTTGTACAAAATGTTCTTATTTCATCATTGTATGTTTTTGTTTTTATAAATATTGTTGGATCATATATAACACTACATATTTCCTCAAGTACTTCTTTTCTAACTTCAACTCTAACACCAATTTCAATACTCTTTGACAAATATGGAATATTATATTTATCAGCAAGTTCTTGTATCCATTTTGCACCTGTTCTACCTGGTGCGATTACAACATTTTTAGATTTTACTTCTTTTTTTTCTTTTAATTCTTCATATCTAATTATATGTTCATCTTCTTTTATACTTTCTATATCAGTAACATTAGTGCATTCTTTAATAGTTACGCCTTTTTCTTCTAAATAATTACTAAATTCCTCAATATATTGAGGCAAATGATCACTACCTAAATGTTTTTGCTTTATTAAAAGTAGTCTATCTCCTAATCTTGTAACCTTTTTTTGTATTTCTTTTGCTTCTTCCATATTGCTAGGAAAAACTTCTGCATCCATATGAAATTTATTAAAAATTTCTTCAGTTTCATCTATCAATTTATATGCTTCTTCGTCTTTCATATATCTAAATAAATCCGATTTTCCTAATTTAGGGATAAAATTTAATTTACCATCAGAAAAAGTTCCAGCCCCACCATAACCTGATAATATATTACATGGGTTACAATTTTTACATTCTGTTTTATTTTTATTCATAGGACAAACTCTATTTTTAACAAGTCTACCTTTTTCTAACATTAATATTTTTAAATTTGGATTTTTTTGTGTAAGTTCATATGCGCAAAATAATCCGGCAGGTCCAGCACCTACTATAACAACATCATACTTCATTTTAACCTCCTAAATACATTATATCAAAAAAAGAGCATTTTTAATACTCTTATTCGGCTTTGTCAAATTGTGAATTATATAGATTTGCATAGAAACCATTTTCTTTAATTAATTCATCATGGTTTCCTTGTTCAATTATATTTCCATCTTTCATAACAAGAATTAAATCAGCATTTTTTATTGTTGATAATCTATGTGCGATTATAAATGATGTTTTGCCTTCTGATAATTTATCCATTGCTTTTTGAACAAGTTCTTCTGTTCTTGTATCAACATTACTTGTTGCTTCATCAAGTATTAATAATGGTTTATGATCTATCATACCTCTTGCAATTGTTAGAAGTTGTCTTTGTCCTGATGAAACACTATCAATATCAGAAAGATAAGAATCATAACCATTTGGAAGTGTTTTAATAAAGTGATGTACTCCAACTTTTTTACATACATTAATAACTTCTTCATCAGTTACATTTTCATTATTATATACTATATTTTCTTTTACAGTACCATTAAAAAGCCAAGTATCTTGAAGTACCATAGTAAATAAATCGTGTATATTTTCTCTAGATAAATCTTTTATGTTAACTCCATCAATTTTTATGTCACCACTATTTATTTCATAAAATCTCATAAGTAAATTTACCATAGTTGTTTTACCCGCACCAGTAGGTCCAACTATTGCGACCTTTTGTCCAGGTTTTATTTTTGCATTAAAATCCCTAATAATTATCTTGTCAGAATCATAACCAAATTTAACATGATTAAATTCTACCTCTCCTTTTGCTTTAGCCTTATCTAACATTTTAGTTACATTTTCTTTTTCAAGTTCTGGTTCTTCTAAAAATTCAAATACTCTTTCTGATGCCGCCGCAGTTGATTGAAGTGAAGTGAGTCCTTGAGCAATTTGAGAAAGCGGATTTGTGAATAATCTTACATATGTAATAAATGCAATTATTACACCAAATGTAATCATATCTTTTGATACTAATAATGCTCCAACTATACATACAGCAACATAACCAAAGTTACCAATAAAGTTCATAATAGGCATCATTAGTCCTGATAAGAATTGACTTTTTCTATTGCATTCATAAACACTTTTATTTAATTCATCAAATTTTTTATCTGATTCATTCTTACCATTGTATACTTTAACAACATTAAGTCCAGAATATATTTCTTCAATATGACCATTTAATTTACCAAGTTCAACTTGTCTTGCAGTAAAATATTTTTGTGATTTTGAAAGTATTTTTATCATAAATACAAAACCAATCAAACTAGATAAAATTGCAGTTAAAGCCATTATATAGTTTGTATAAAACATCATTATTATAGAACCTATAAAAAGTGTAACTGAACTTACTAATGACGCAAGTGATTGGTTCATACTTTGAGCAATTGTATCAACATCGTTTGTTACTCTAGATAATATATCACCAGATAAATTTTTATCGAAATATTTAAGTGGTAATTTGTTTATCTTTTTAGATATATTACTTCTTAATTTCTTTGCAAATTTGTTTGCGACATCAGTCATTAATATAGATTGAATAAATGTAAATAAAGCACTTAATACATAAAGTATAACAAGGAAAAGTGAAATGTTTTTTATTTTATCCATATTCATTTTTGGACTTAATATAGTTTTTATACTCTTAGGAAGTTCATCAACTTTAGAATATATTTTCTTTACATCCTTATCACTATCAAGACCACTCATTTTTTCTAAAAATTCAAATTTTTCTTCTGAAGTAATTGTTTGACCTGATATTTTACTATTACTTAATAAAACTTTTTTTATTGAATCTGGAATATCATTTAATGAATTTTCATCCATTCCACTAGTCATCATTGAAAGTAATTTTCTTTTATCATCTGTACTTATTACTTCACCTTTATATTCTGTATTTTCTAAAATAATATTTTGAATACTATCAGGTAATTCTAATAAAGTGCTCATCATATTTTCTTTATTCATATTTTTGATACTATTTTGAAAACTTAATTTATCAGTCATGCTTACATTATCTGATGACATTATTTTTGTAATTGTTTCATTATCCATTTTTATATTTAGTATTTCACTATATCTATTTTTTAAATCATCGCTTTTAAGTTCATCTGTTATATCATTAGTTAATTTCTTTAAATTTGATGTATTAATTACAATTCCTTTTTGAATTTCATCTGTTAAATCTGATAATTTATTTGGTGCGCTAAGTGATAAGATTGCCCCTCCCATCGCTAAAATTAACGCAACTAAAATAAAGATTTTAAACGAACCAAGACTTTTAAATAACTTTGATATTGATGTTTTAAAATCTTTTGGTTTTTCTACTGCTCCTGGACCATGACCTGGTCCTCTTCTTGGAGGTCTATTGTTATTTTCTTCATTATTCATTTTCAAGTTCCTCCTTCGATAATTGTGATAATGCGATTTCTTTATATACATCACATGTTTTAAGTAGTTCCTTATGTGTTCCTATACCAGCACATTTACCATTATCTAGAACAATTATTTTATCTGCATTCATGATTGTTCCAATTCTTTGTGCCACAATTAATATAGTTGCATCTTTTGTGTATTTCTTAAGTTCTTTTCTTAAAACAGAATCTGTTTTATAATCAAGTGCTGAAAATGAATCGTCGAATATATATATTTCTGGATCTCTTGCGATTGCTCTTGCGATTGAAAGTCTTTGTTTTTGTCCACCGGATACATTAGTTCCACCTTGTGCAATATGAGCATCATATGTATTTTCCATTTTTGAAACAAATTCTTCTGCTTGAGCAACTTTTACAGCATCTTTAATTTTTTCTTTTGTTATTTCACCTTTCCCATTTTCACCATAAGCAATATTACTTGATACTGTTCCATTAAACATAACTGCTCTTTGTGGAATATAACCAAGTTTATTATATAAATCTTTTAACTTATATTCTTTAACATTTACTCCATCAACTAATACTTCACCTTTTGTTGCGTCATAAAATCTTGGTATTAAGTTAATAAGTGTTGATTTACCACTACCAGTTGATCCAATAAATGCGATTGTTTCTCCTTTTTTTGCCTTAAATGATATATCTTCTAGTAAATATTCTTCAGCATCTGGATACTTAAATGAAACATTTTTAAATTCAACTGTACCAACTTCTTTTGCTTTAGCTCCTTTACCATCTTTTACGCTAATTACTGTATCTAACACTTCATTAACTCTCTTTGCTGAAACATTGGCTCTTGGTAGCATCATAAATATCATTGCTAACATTAAAAATGACATAATTACTTGCATTGCATAACTACTAAATACAACCATATCACCAAATAATGATATTTTATCTGCCATATTAGCACTTTCTATTAATCCAGCACCTATAAAGTATATTGAAAGTGTTAAAAAGTACATTACAAGGTACATTACTGGTTGCATAACTGAAAATACTTTTTGGTTAAATAATTGATTTTTAGTTAAATCATTATTTACTTTTTCAAACTTATCTTCTTGATATTTTTCAGCATTAAATGCACGAACTACTCTTATACCTGTTAAGTTTTCTCTTGTTACTCCATTTATTTTATCTATTAAGTTTTGTACTATTTTAAATCTAGGCATTACTATAATCATAAGTACTAAAATAGTCACTAGTAATATAACTACTGCAATTGCAGTTATCATACTCCATGTTAAGTTCTTATCTAAAATTTTTGTTACTGCCCAAACTGCTGTTATTGGTGACTTAATTAATAATTGAAGTCCCATGGCAATAAACATTTGTATTTGTGTAATATCATTTGTTGTTCTTGTAATTAAACTACTTGCTTGAAAGTTTTTAACTTCTTCCATTGATAGGTTTTCAACTTTTTCAAATAAACTTTTTCTTGTTCTCATTGAAAATGATGCCGCAATATTTGATATTAAATATCCAACAATAATTGCTGAAACTAAACTACCAAATGCACAAAGAAGCATATATCCTCCTTGAGTTAATATATCACTCATAAGAGCGCCCTTTGTTTGAACTAGTTTAGTTATTTCAGACATATAATCTGGCATCTTAAGTTCAAGCCATACCTGAACAATTATTAAAATAAAACTTATAAAAGCAAAAAACAAATCTTTTTTATTTAATTCTTTTAATAATTTTAACATAACTTCTCACTCTTTCTCTTCATTTAAATTTTCTTTCATTTTTTTTGCGACTTTAAAAAATATTTCTAAATCATCAGTATCTATATCCTTAGTTAATATAGAATTTACTTTTTCAAATACTTTTCTAGATTCATTATAAAATTTCAAAGAAGTAGAAGATAATTCTATTTTTTTACTTCTTGCATCTATCTTTGAATCCGTCCTAATAATAATATTATGTTTTTCCATAGTTTTTAATATCCCAGATATTGTAGATCTTCTAAGATTAAGTACTTTTTCTAAATCTCTTTGATAAATGTCAGTATCTTTATTTTGTATTAAATAATGCACAATTCTCATTTGTACTTGACTTGGCATATTTTTAATAGGAGTACATTTACCTTCATTTATTAAGAATCTTCGTATATTATGATCTAGGGTTATTATTTCATATGCAATTCTATTTTTTTCCATATTTACTCCTTGTTTTGTTAGGTGCATAACAATTATATACAGAAGAAAAAATAATGTCAATAAAATAACATTATTTTTATATATCTTTTTCCCATTTCCAATTAGTTATAATATCCATGTCTTTTCCATATTCACGAATATATTCATTGTGTTCAACTAATTTATTTTTGCACCACTCAATTAATTCAGATGACTTATCTAAATCTTTAGTATATTTAAGTGCATCAATAATTAAATTAAATCTATCTATCTTATTTTGTACTCTCATATCAAATGGAGTTGTTATTGTACCTTCTTCTTGATATCCATGTACATGCATATTTTTATTATGTCTATTATAGGTTAATTGATGTATTAAAGATGGATAACCATGGAAAGCAAATATTATTGGTTTATTTTTAGTAAATATTGCATCATAATCAGAATCATTTAATCCATGTGGATGTTTATCATTTGATTCAAGACGCATTAAGTCAACTACATTTACCACTCTAATTTTTAACTTAGGCATTTCTTTATTTAATATAGAAGTTGCCGCAAGTACTTCAAGCGTTGGTGTATCTCCTGCGCACGCAAATACTATATCAGGACTCTTTCCTTCATCGTTAGATGCCCAATCCCATATTCCAATACCTTTTGTACAATGTTTAATTGCTTCATCCATAGAAAGCCATTGATATCTTGGATGTTTTGACGCTACAACTACATTTATATAGTTTTTAGTTTTTATAATATGATCAAATGTTGAAATTAATGTATTAGCATCTGGTGGTAAATACATTCTAACAATATCTGCCTTTTTAGTAACTAAATGATTTAAGAAACCTGGATCTTGATGTGTATAACCATTATGATCTTGTTGCCAAATATGAGAAGATAAAATTATGTTAAGTGATGAAATATCTTCTCTCCAAGAAAGTGATTTTGTTACCTTTAACCACTTTGCATGTTGTGAAACCATTGAATCTATTATTCTAGCAAATGCTTCATAACTATGTATAAAACCATGTCTTCCTGTTAAAATATATCCTTCTAAAGCACCTTCACAAAAGTGTTCTGATAAATATGAATCAATTACTCTTCCATCAACACCTAAAAATTCATCATTTTCATATGTCTTATTTACCCATTGTCTATTTGTTTCTTCAAACATAGCATTTAATCTATTTGAAAGTGCTTCATCTGGTCCAAATATTCTAAAATTTCTTTCTTCTTCATTAAGTTTAAGTAAATCTCTTACATATTTACCTAATTCCATCATATCCTGAGCAACTATACTTCCATGTTTTTTAACCTCAACACCATATTTTTTAAAATCAGGAGTTCTAAGTTCTTTTAAAAGTTTCCCACCATTCGCATGTATATTGGCACCCATTCTTCTATTTCCTTTTGGAGTTAATTCTTTTAAATCTTTTCTAAGAACACCATTTTTATCAAATAACTCTTCTGGTTTATAACTTCTAAGCCATTCTTCTAATAATTCTAAGTTTTTATCATTAGTACTATTTACAACAATTGGAACTTGATGCGCTCTAAATGTACCTTCTATTTGTTTTCCTTCTACAACTTTAGGTCCTGTCCATCCTTTTGGAGTTCTAAGTATAAGCATAGGATAAGCAGGTCTTCTAATTCTTCCATTTTTAGCATCTGCTTTTATTATCTGAAGTTTTTCAACTATTTCATCCATAATAAGTGCCATTTGTTTATGAAGTTCTATTTCATCTTTTCCTTCTAGATAATATGGATCCCATCCACAACCTTTAAAATAATTCAAAAGTTCATCATTTGAAATTCTAGAAAGAACTGTAGGATTTGCAATTTTATATCCATTTAAATGAAGTATTGGTAATACTATTCCATCTGTTCTAGGATTTAAAAATTTATTTAAATGCCAACTTGTCGCAAGTGGACCTGTTTCTGCTTCACCATCACCTACTACACACGCAGCGATTAAAGATGGATTATCTAATACCGCACCAAATGCATGTGATAAACTATATCCAAGTTCTCCACCTTCATTTATAGATCCTGGTGTTTCAGGAGCAACGTGACTAGATATTCCACCTGGAAAACTAAATTGTTTGAATAATTTTTTTAATCCTTCTTTATCCTCTGTTATATTTGGATAAATTTCACTGTAAGTACCTTCTAAATAAACATTTGATACAATAGAATTTCCACCATGACCAGGTCCTGATATATAAATCATATCTAAATCATATTTATTTATTATTCTATTTAAGTGTGTATATATAAAGTTTTGTCCTGGAACAGTTCCCCAATGTCCAACTATATTTGCTTTTAGGTCTTCTTTTTTTAATTTTCTTTCTAAAAGTGGGTTATCAAGTAAATATAATTGACACGCTGATAAATAGTTTGCCGCTCTAAAATATTCATCTAATTTTTTTATTTCTTTATTACTTATTTCTTTTGCCATTTCATCACACCTCTACTATATATCATTATATAATATTTACAAAATAATAACAATTATGTAACTTTAAAAACTAAAAAAACTTACTATTTCTAGTAAGCATTATTCCTTATTATATTTATTAACAAATTCATTTAATTGTTGCATTTTTTCATCTAATTTTCTTATATCAAGTGAACAATTATACATTTCTTTTTTTACTTCTTCTGGTATTTCACTTGGAAATTTATATTGTACCTTGTGATCAATACTAGCCCAAAAATCCATCGCACTTGTTCTTATTTGAATTTCAGCTTCCACATGTTCAACTGTTTCATTTAAATATATTGGAACTAAAACAATTAAATGATAACTCATATATCCAGTTGATTTAGGATTTTTTATATAATCTTTTTCTTCTTTTATTTTAAACTGTTTTGAACTTTTTATTATATCAACAATATCATATACATCTTCTAAAAAAGAACAAACTATTCTTATACCAATTATATCATGTACATGTGATATCATATTTTTAGTAGTTACTTCATAACCCTTTTTATTAAGTTTATCAATAATACTTTTTTCAGTTTTAAGTCTTGATTTCATATGTTCAACTGGGTTATATTTATTTTTAAATTCAAATTCCTTTATAAGTATATTAAACTGTGTTTCAAGAAGTTGAAGAGCAAAATTATATTTAAGCATTAATTCAGATACTTCCCTTTCATTTATTAATATATTATTCATAAACTTCTCCTTTCTTTTTTATAAAAAAATAAAGCAATCCTAAAATTGGATTACTTCTAAATTTATGGGCAAATAGGATTATAACATTATATTAATTTTTTGTAAAGTACTTTTTTTAATTTTTTTATATTCTATAAATCATGTCTTGATAATATTCCAGCAGGTCTTTTCTTAAGCACATTAAATACTGGGAATAAACCAATAATAAGATTAAACAAATATGTACAAACTATAGTTATTATAATTATATTAGCATTAATCAAAAACATACCACTTATATATTTTATTTTAGATAAATTATAAAGTATGTAAGCCATAAATACTATTCCTGGTAAACCTGCAATTGTTGTAATTGCGAATATCTCAGATGAAAACATTTTATAAATATCACTCTTTTTAACACCTATTGCTCTATAAATACCTATTTCTTTTATCCTAGACATAAATGATGATCTAATCATAAAGAATATTTCTATAAGTGATATTGCAAGTATTATTCCAGAAAGTATTAATGTACTTGTTATATTATCTTTTACTTCATCAAGATATTTATCTTTACTATAATTATAACTATCATTTATATTTAGATTCATACTTCTAAACTCTTCTAAAGTTTTCGATTTATCAGATGAATAAATTGTTAAATCAGATATATTTTTTATTAAATTATATTTTATAGTATTATCATTAACAAAATAATAATTATAGTTATATTTTGAATCATAGTATCCTACAACTACTAATTTTCTTCCATTTATTTTTTCATTTATTTCTTTATTTAAAGGCATATCATCCTTATTAGATATATTTACTATAGTTTCATAATCATTTTCTGGTGCTCTACCTTTTTTAAGGTCTATTTTATCAGTAAAAAGTGAATACTTCATAAAATTATTTTCTTTTGTTTCTGAAGAATACATATTATTTGATGTATTACTAGAATTATATATTATATCCAAAAATTTTGATTTATCTGTATAGATAGTTGGACTACTAGTATTAGATATACCAACTATTTTAAAATCAGGTAATGAATTTACTGATAACGTTCTATCAAGTAATTTACTTGAATCTGTTATACCTGCCATTTGAAGTGATGAATCATTATCAAATGCATTATCTATAATCATTTTATCAACTACAACTTCATTATCATTTTCTGGCATTCTACCATAAATTAAATTATCTTTATTAATCATTTCATAAGAAGATAATGAACCTGATATAGAGTTTTCCATTTTACTTGTTTGATAATAATCATTTATATTAATTTTCATACTTACAAGTGAATCACCTGGTAAAATATAATTTATGTTTTCTTTTTGCTCGAATGACAAATAATCATCTACATTTATTTTCTTTAAATTAACAATTAAATAGTTTTTATTATATTTAACAAAATTTTCATCTTTAATATTAAATAATGCACAAATTGAACTAATAGAAAACATTATAAACATTGCACTTATAAAAAATCCAAGTAATAATATTTTCTTTAAAACAGGATAATCAAATACTTTCTTAAAACCATTTTTAATTAAAGTAATAGGATTAAATATAGATGAATATTTCTTTTTAAAATTACTATTTATTACATTTTTAAAATCAAAATTATACTTATCTATATCTTCTTTAGCAATACTTTTATAATGGTCATCAATAAGTTCTATACTAGAATTATCATCAATTACTTCTATCTTTTTACTTTCATTACTTCTTAAATAAATATTACCATTTTTAACAATTATATCTATTTTTACATTATCATTATTATTTCTATATATATTTATATCTGTATTATCTTTTTTTATCTCATCTATTTTTTCAAAATCTTTTAAATATATATTATTATCTATTTCGTAATCTAATTCATCATTTTGTGTATTTTCAAAATCTTTTATTGCCTTACCATCACTAAGTTCAATTATTCTATCAGCATAAAATCTCGCTAAAGACTCTTCATGAGTTACAAGTAAAACAAGTCTTTCCTTTGAAATTGATTTTATTATTTTCATTATTTCAAGTGAATTTTTGCTATCCAAATTTCCTGTTGGTTCATCCGCTAAGATTATATCTGGATCTTTTACGATTGCTCTTGCAACTGCGACCCTTTGTCTTTCACCACCCGAAAGCATTGATGATGGTCTATTTTTATATCTTTCCATTCCTACTTTTTCAAGTACATATTCTACTCTTTTTTTAATCTCTTTTTTATCTTTTATACCAATCATAGTAAGAACTAAAGCAACATTATCAAAAACACTTAAATTATCTATTAATTTGTAATCCTGAAATATATATCCAATATTTATATTTCTAATTTTATCTACTTTGTATGAACATTTAGAACTTATTTTTTTATTATCAATATAAATTTTACCACTTTTTATCTTATCAAGACCACCAATTACATTAAGTAGAGTTGTTTTACCACATCCAGATGGTCCTAGAAATGCGACTAATCCATTATTTTTTAGGTTAAGAGATATATTATTAATTACATGTACTTGATTTTTCTTATGTCTATTAAAATATTTATTAACATTTTCTAAAGTAATCATATTTTATACCTCCTCTTTTATCGTACTTATCGCACTTTTTTTGAATAATTTTTTTGAAAACTTTTGACTAATTAAATATGACATCATTATAAGTACAATATATAAAATTGCATAATCTTTAAAATTAAGATAAGTAAGTATTGTATTTATAAACTCAAGATTAATTATGTGTATACTATTTAAATAGATAAATATCATAAATGAGAAAAACGCCAAATTTGAAACAGTAAGTAATTCAATTATAAGTAACTCTTTTGAAACCTTTTTAGTGGCACCAAGCATTCTTATAACCCCAAAATATTCATTTCTAGATTTCAAAATAATATTGATTACAAAATATGAAATAAAGAATATTGTTATTATTAAAACTATTTTTGTAACTGTTCCCATTATTTTAGTAACTTGTTCATATCCACCTGTTACTAAAGTATCCTTTACATATAAAGTTTTAAAGCCTGCATCCTCAAGAGAAGAGATTGTATTTCTTACATCTTGTACATCCTTAACAAATACACTGCTTTGGTAATTTCCTTTATTAAATAATTTATTATAATCTTCAGAATTTATATAAATATTACCATTATTTTCTTTAAAATCAAGACCAAGTAATTTTTTCATATTGTTTTTATCATAAACTTTACTAACATTTAATGATAAATTTTCAGTGTAATATAAATTACTAGCCTCTATATTTAATGATTGATTTATACAGTTTTCTTTAGGACAATAATATTCTAAATCAGCTGAAATATATACATTATTAACTGGCACATTATCATTTGTTTTTATATTAAAATTTTCAGTATTTTCATCATAATATTTATTTTGAAATAATACTTTTAATTTACTATAAGACTGATTTATTTGATATAAGTAATCATTTAAAAGTGAATCGCTTAAATATACAACACTATTTCCATAAGCACTTTTAGCATACTTAATACCTACTATTTTTATCTTTTTATTTTCATCTATTTCACCTGTATCATAGTTTTGAGCATATATATCTTTATTTAAAATGCTTTCATTTATATAATAATCATCTTTATCTCCTTCTAATATGACTTCATTATCATTTTCTGGCATTTTTCCAAGATCTACTTTACCTCTAAAATTTTTAAGTTCATTTATAGTAGGCGAAATATAATAATTTTTATTGTCTGTAAAACTTGTATTATAATCCAAAAGAACATCATTTTTAACTATATAATCAACATTTGAAAGTTTACTTATTTTATCATAATCATCACTTGTAAATTCACTTTTATCATTTTTCTTAATTACTATTCTTTTATCACTAGTATTATTAAATATATAATTACTACCTTGAGTACTTGCTTCATATGTTTTCTTTTCTTCTTCAGCATACTCACTAATTACTGATACTGTCATAAATAGATAGATTAAGAAAATAAGTATAAATTTTGGAATTATATTAAATGTATTTCTAAGTGCTAATCTTAATTTATTTAAAAAAGTAATATTTTTATAATCTATTTTACTATTTTCAGGTACTGGATTAGCATCTTTTATTTTCTTATCCTCTAACACTTTTCCATCATGCATTTTTATTTTTCTAGTTACATATTTTTCTACTTGTTCATAATTATGAGTTACTATTATTACTAATTTATCTTTTGATATTTGACTAAGAAGTTTAATTATCTCTTCTGCAGATTTTTTATCAAGATTACCAGTTGGTTCATCCGCAATTATTATAGGTGTATCTTTTGCAAGCGCTCTTGCTATACCAACTCTTTGCTTTTGTCCACCAGATAACTTTGATACTTTTGTATTTCTAAATTTATATAAACCAACATTTTTAATTAATTCTAATACTTTTGGTTTTATATTCTTTTTCTTTTCACCATTAAGAAGTAAAACAAGTTCTATATTTTGATATACTGTATAACTATTTACTAAGTTAAAGTTTTGAAATATATTTCCTATGTATTTTCTTCTATAATCTTCAAAATCTTTTTCTGTATAATGACTTGTTTCTTTTCCATCAATATACATTTCCCCTTCTTCATATGTATCAAGTCCACTTATTACATTTAAAAGTGTTGATTTACCACTACCTGATTCACCTGTTATCGCAACAAATTCACCAATATTAAATTCAAGATTTATTTTATTAAATCCGCTAGCAATCACACCTTTGCTATAATAAAATTTTGATACATTTTTTAATTTAATCATAATATTTCTCCTATCTGACAAACTGATTATAACACATACTATGCTTTACAATCTATAAATTATGAGTTGCTTTTTGTAAATTTTAGGTTGCAAAAAAACTACAAGAAAAATTAATTTCTTATAGTTATTTATTTTTTAATATATCTCTTATTTCTTCTAATAATACCTCTTCATTAGATTTTACTTTAACTTCTTCTTTCTTTTCTTCATGTTTAAATCTTTCAAATAATCTAACCATAATAAATATACAGAAAGCTACAATTAGAAAGTCAACAATTGATTGAATAAATGAACCATAATGAATAACCGCATCATTTATTCTAATTGTAAGTGCTGTAAAATCAAGTCCACCAAGTAATACTCCTATTATAGGCATTAAAATATCATTAACAAGACTTGTTACTATTTTACCAAAAGCTCCACCTACGATAACACCAACAGCCATATCAACTACGTTACCTCTTGATATAAATTTTTTAAATTCACTAAGTTCTGTTGTTACTGCTTTTTTTGCATCAATTTTTTCCTTTTTCATAACTATTCCTCGTATAATCAATCTTAAGGGAAATACATCTCTTTTGATTGATCCCTTTCTTT